>LUMQ01001337.1_pt1 | contig 10310 bp, 13 predicted proteins | sample 729621 | NCBI WGS metagenome assembly LUMQ01 (sample SAMN03860259, study PRJNA289734) | marine metagenome | biome: seawater column; feature: ocean; material: water; isolation source: Red Sea water column Station 12 - depth 25m | place: Saudi Arabia: Red Sea | collected 2011-10-15 | depth 25 m | reverse complement strand
TTTTATTACTTAATTAGAACAATGAAAAAAATTGATAGAAACTCAATGTCCCTAAAATGGGAGCAGAATGGGGAGTTAGCACACAAAGATCTCTCTGAGTTAATTGAAAGATTAAAAAACGTAGAAAGTGAACATACATCATCTGAGCTTTCTAGATTAGGTACAAAAGCAAACATAAAAGATTAAATTTGTTACTTAGATCTTGTTTTTATAAAAATTTGTACCAAATTAAAAATACTGAATATAAAAATAAATGCCGAAAAGATTTCCAGAGTGGGTAAATACAGAAGTCGTGATAAAAGCAATCAAAATGAGAGAAGAAGGAATGCTATCAAAACAACTTAATTTATGGATAGAAAACCTATTAGAAATAGAAAAAAAGTGATTATTTAGGAAATACTTTTAATAATTCTGAGAGCCGCCATTGCTGCTCCGTAACCATTATCTATATTCATAACTGCAATACCTGGAGAACAGCTTGACAACATACTATTTAAAGCAGTTTCTCCATCCTTGCTAACGCCGTATCCTACTGAGACAGGTACTGCAATTATCGGTTGAGCCAACAATCCGCCCACAACTGTTGCCAAAGCTCCTTCCATTCCAGCACAAACTATTAATACATCATATTTATTAATTTCTTCTAACTGACTCATCAATCGATGAAGTCCAGCTACTCCAACATCTATAAAAGATTGACAATTCACTCCATAAATTTCAAGCGCTAATTGTGCTTCAAGTGTTACGGCCAAATCGCTTGAGCCGCCTGAAATTATGGCAACTTTTTTATTCGTAATTATTTTATTAAAATTTTTCCCAATTGTTAGGCAATTTGCTTCTTTATAGAATCGTGCATCATCATACAAATCTAAAAGATAATTAGCCTTTTCACTATTAATCCTAGTAATGAAAACAACCTCATTTTTACTTAATACATTTCCACATAATCTTTCTAATTGGTCGATACTCTTATCTTGCCCCCAAATAGCCTCAATGAGTCCAAGCCTATCTCTTCTTTGAAAATCAAACTTGATATCAAAATTCATCTTTGTTTATCTAATTCTCCCTCATAAATCAATTCAAAAGGATTATCGCCTACATTTAGAGCAGCTTTAACATTATCTTCAAATTTTTGTTGAACTACATTTACTTCTGACATTGGTATGCTTTTCCATAATTTCTTACTTTTCCAATTTACCAATATTAAAGCTTCTTCTTTTTCTTTATCCCAAAATAATTGTCTACCCAAAAAACCATCTTGAGAAGATAACCATGGCTCCCATATTTCTTTTTCCGCATTTAGCCAAGCTGCTTTTACATCAGCAGGTACTTTAAGTCTTAATTCCTCTATGACCATTTCACTTTGAAAATTATCCATTGTAAGAGCTTTTAAATTGGGAATATCAGATTGAAAAATTAAAACTACTAAGCAAATTAATAATAAACAAAATCTTTGAATTTTTTTTTTCAAATTTAAATTAAATCTCATTTTTTCTCAAGAAGAACTACTGAATGGCAACTTATACCCTCTTCTCTCCCTTCTGGACCCAATTTTTCATTCGTGGTTGCTTTAATCCCAATTAAATTTTCATCAATATTTAAAATTTCAGAAATGTTTTTTTTCATTAGTTTTATATGTGGCATGATTTTTGGCCTTTCAGCAACAAGAACACTATCAATATTATTTATTTCCCAACCATCTTGTCTTATCAAGTCAATTACTTTTGATAACAAAAACAAGCTATCAGCATTTTTCCATTTTTCATCAGATGGGGGGAAATACTTTCCTATGTCGCCCAGCGAAAGTGCTCCCAATAATGCATCCATTATTGAGTGACTTAAAACATCAGCATCACTATGACCATCCAATCCTAAATTTTCAGGATGATGCAATTTTACACCTCCAATAATTAAATCTCTATCCTCTACTAGTCTGTGAATATCGTATCCATTACCTATTCTAAATTTCATGAATTGATTATTTTCTTTTATTATTCTCTTACTTTGTGGGGATTTTTTGTAGTTTTCATTTGAAATTAAGTCACTTCTTCTCTCCAATGTTCTTTCAAAACTTTTTTTTCTTCTCCACGATTTAATCTCTTCATGATTACCGCTCACTAAAATATCTGGCACTTTCATATCTTTAAAAGTTAACGGCCTCGTGTATTGAGGATATTCTAATAAAGAAGAATTATGACTCTCATCGACTAAGGAGTCTGGATCACCAAGAGTTCCTGGTAATAATCTAGTCAAACCGTTAATTATTGATATAGCAGGTATTTCACCTCCAGAAAGTACATAATCGCCTATCGATATCTCTTCATCAGCTAAACATCTAATCCTTTCATCAAAACCTTCATATTGACCACAAATAATTATTATTTGATCCAAAGTGGACCATCTCGCAAGATCCTTTTGCTTTAGGACTTTACCCTGTGGGGTCATCAGCAAAGTTTTACTTTTAGGTAATTTTCTAATTGATTCATATGCCTTATAAATAGGTTCAGGTTTTAATACCATACCTGCTCCTCCTCCATAAGGCTTATCGTCTACTTGTCTGTAAGAACCTTCTCCATATTCTCTTAAATCATGTAAATTTACATCGATCAAATTCTTATCTAGAGCTCTTGTTATGACCCCTAAATTATTTATTAATTCAAAAGCTTTAGGGAACAATGTAATTACATCAAAATTAAAACCACTCATCTAGAAATCTTCCTCATAACCAAACTCAATTAACCTTGATTCTTTTTTTCTCCAATTTGGAACAACTTTCACAAACAACTCTAGGTGAACTGGACCATCAATTAATTTTGACATATTTGATCTTGCTGACTGACCAATCATTTTTAACATTGAACCTTTCTTTCCAATAAGAATGCCTTTTTGAGTTGATCTTTCAACAATAATAGTAGCCAAAATAGCTGTAAAAACTTTGCCATTTTTTCTTTTCATTTCCTCTCTCTTTTCTATCTTTACTGCGACACTATGAGGTACTTCTTCTCTTGTATTTTTTAATACCTGTTCTCTTACTAAATCAGATAATAAGTTATCTAATGGTTGGTCGCAAATCGTCTCTTCGCCATAAAGTTTTGGTCCCTCTGGAAGAAAATTAAGTGCCATATCGACTAGTTCAGAACATCCTTCTCCTTGAGAAGCACTTACAACTTGAAAGTTTCTATTAATTCCAAAAAATCTTCTATATTGATCTAATCGTAAATTCCTAAATTCTTTATTAACCAAATCCCACTTATTTAATGCCACAATAAACTCAGTTTTATTTGCGATTAGAAAGTTCAAAATATATTCATCACCTCTACCAGGTTCTTCACTTGAATCAATTACAAAAATTACCATATCAACTCCATTAATTGCAGATTTTGCGTTTTTTACTAATATCTCTCCAAGTCGATGATGAGGTTTATGAACACCTGGCGTATCAACAAAAATTATTTGCCCATTGTCTGTAGTAAGTATTCCTTTTAATTTATTTCTAGTAGTTTGCGCTATTGGAGAAGTAATTGTTATTTTTTCTCCAATCAATTTATTTATTAAAGTAGATTTACCGACATTTGGCCTTCCTAGTAAAGTTACAAACCCAGATCTATAATTGGTCAAAGACTTTTAATGCATCAATAATAAAATTCTGATCAAAAATGGAAAAAAAAACCATAAATTTAAAAGAAGCTTCGTTCACGCAAGCAATAAACATATCCGCACAATGGTGCAAAGAGTGGGGTGAAGATTTACTCAGCGAAGAGGTTTTAGCAGATAGAATCGCAGAGCTAACTAAAACAAGAAATGGACTCAGAGGATTTTTTGCATACGCTTTATCAGATAAAGATTGTTTTTTGTTAGATAAACTTCCTTTTTCACTAATTTACAAACTGAACGAAGGTGGTGATGCTGTAACAGAAATAGTAGTAAAAAATTTAATAATGAGTTCCGCTCAAATTATTATTCATCGAAGAGATAATAATCATGAATATGAGATAACATCAGAAAACATTTCAGATAGATGTAAGGCTATTTTAAGACTGCTAGAAACTAAGTCAGTTACAAAGTCTGTCAATCAAGTCCTTAGAGACTTAGATGATATGGGCAATAGTTTTGATAATTCAGTAAAGTATGACTCAGAGCAAAAGGAATTTATAAAAAAACAAATTCTTGATATCGCCCAATAAAAAAGCGTAGAAACAAATCTACGCTTTGGGTTAATTATTTACGTAATATGTTTAGTCTCTTCTTCCACCGCCTTGAAGTGCAATCATTAATCTCAATATAAAAACAAAAAGATTTATATAAGTTAGATACATACCTAAAGCCCCTGCAAGGTATTGATCATCATTATATCTTCTTGGCATTGTATAGAAATCAACGAAAGACATTGCAACAAATAAGACAGTTCCAAATCCTGCAATTATCAATTCGAGTCCTGAACCTCCAAAAACTCCTGGAGCAAAGAATCCTCCAATTAATTGGACAAACATTGCTATAAGCAGTCCTATCAACCCAAGACCAACTACCCCACTTAGTGCTTGACCAACACTATCACTCATTCTTTGGCCAGTGTAAGAGGCAATAACGAAAGTTATACCAGTAGCTAAGGCAGCTGTTCCAACCGAACCAATACCAATTGTTCCTATTGCTAAAGCAACTATTCCACTTAAGGTGAATCCAGTTAACAAGCTAAAGCCTGTTAATAAAGGCAAAGCCTTCGCATTATTTGCATTATTTGCAGCACTTGTGGCTATAAAAAACAAAATCAATTCTGCAATTAATGCAACTATTGAAAGAGGCTGGAAAAGCCCAGGATTTGTTGCTATGAGTGAGACACCTGCTAAAACGCCTAAAGAAGTTAGAACCATACCTCCACCAACGTAAGGTAAAGCTTTTTGAACAACATTAGGTCCAACAATTGAACTAGTTTGTGCTTCACGAATAGCTTGATTGAAATTACTACTTGCTGGCATTTTTTTTTTTAAATATGAATTTATTCTACTTGATTTTTAAAATTTCAGGGTACGGATCTCCAGAGTTATAAATTTATTGATAAGCCTCAATAATTTTCTGAACTAAAGGATGACGAACTACATCTTCAATATTTAAATAACAAAATTTTATACCTTCAGTTTCAGAGAAAATTCTCGATGCTTCAATGAGGCCGCTTTCCTGATCTTTTTTTAAATCAATTTGTGTAATATCTCCGTTTACAACCATTTTTGATCTCTCTCCTAATCTGGTCAAAAACATTCTCATTTGAGAGCAAGTAGTATTTTGTGCTTCATCCAAGATAATTAAAGAATTATCTAAGGTTCTTCCTCTCATAAATGCCAAAGGAGCAACTTCAATAATTCCCTTATCAATGGGTCTTAAATATGGATCTACTTTTTGTTGCAAATCACCAGGTAGAAATCCCAAACTTTCACCAGCTTCTACAGCTGGTCTGGTTAAAACAATTTTTTCAATTTTTTTCTCGTTCAATAGCCTTGCCGCGCAAACAGTTGCTAAAAATGTCTTACCAGTTCCAGCTGGGCCAATTGCGAACGTAAGATCAAAGTTTTCAATTGATTCAACATATTCTTTTTGCCTTATAGTTCTTGGTCTTAAATATCTTCCTTCTTTGGAACGCGCAAGAATTTTTTTTCCAAGTTCAGCATGTGAAGACGATTCGCCCATATTTAAAGAACTTAAAGCCGCTTTAAGATCTACCTCTGGGACTTCTAACCCTTGTTCCCAAATTGGTCTTGTTAGTTCTACTAATGCTGAGGCTCTCTCAATTTTAGATATGACACCGTTCATCTCAAGTTGTAAGCCTCTTATAGTTAAAGAAACTCCTGTAAGAGACTCAAATTTTTTTAAGAAAGAATTACCAGGTCCAGATAATGCTGTAGCGGCATCAGAGCTTGGCAAATCTATTTTGAAGTGACCAGTTTTGGAAACTTCCTTCATCTAGTTATTGAATAAGAATAAAAATTTATCAAATCACTAGCTTTCAGCTTCATTACTCTCGCTTTCAGCTTTACTACTATCATTTTCTTCGTCTTTAGTTTTAGCCTTAGCTAATTTTTCCTTCTCTAACTTTGCTTTACCAATTGCGATAGAGGGTCTTTCTGTTTTTTCTAATAACCCTCCCTTTTCTAATAAAGTTCTCACAACATCAGTTGGCTGAGCACCCTGAGTAAGTCTTGTTCTTAAAGCTTCTGTGTCAAGCCTGGTTTCCTTAGTTCTTGGATTATAAAAACCTAGTTCTTGTAGAGGTCTACCATCTCTTCTGGAAGTACTATTGCATGCAACAATTCTGAAACTTGCCTCTTTTTTCTTTCCAAAGCGCTTAAGGCGCAATTTAATCATCTTAAATTAATGCGTTTTTAATAATAATATCATTTAAAGGTAAAAATATAGAAACTATAAATCGGCAAAACCTTTTTTCTTTTTATTATTTTTTTGTTTTTTCATTGGCTTATTACCACTCATCCCTCCCATTCCTGGCATTCCTCCCATTCCTGGCATTCCTCCCATTCCTGGCATTCCTCCCATTCCTGGCATTCCTCCCACTTTATCTACATCTTTTGCTTCATAACCGCTACCCTGAGCAATCCTTTGTCTTCTTGAAGGTTGAGCAGCAAGAACCTCAGGTTTTTGTTTCTCCTCAAGAGTCATTGACGAGATCATAGATTCTATTTTCTTAAGTTGATCTTCTCCATCTTTTATCATCCCATCATCTATTTTATTCATTCCAGGAATCAATTTAATCAATCCACCAAGTGAACCCATTCTTTTAATTAATCTCATTTGCTTTACAAAATCATTAAAATCAAAAGTCGCTTCTTGAAGTTTCTTTTGCATCGCTTCTGCATCAGCAAGTTCAACTTCTTTTTGTGCTTTTTCAACAAGTGTCAATACATCGCCCATGCCTAAAATTCTGCTAGCCATTCTCTCTGGATGAAATGGTTGCAGTGCCTCTATTTTTTCACCTACACCTATAAATTTGATTGGTTTACCACTTATTTTTCTTATTGATAAAGCAGCACCTCCTCTTGAGTCTCCATCCAACTTAGTTAATATCGCCCCTGAAGTCTGCAGCTTCTTGCCCAATCATTGAATCAACAACAAGCAAAACCTCATCAGGATTAGAAACTTCTTTTATTCGAACCATTTCACTCATCATGGAATCATCAATTTGCAGTCTTCCTGCGGTATCAATAATTATCGAATTAAAATCATTTTCACTAGCAAAATTCAATGCTTCCTTTGCTATTTCTTCTGGTTTGCTATTTTTTTCTTTAGCTGAAAAAACTTCCAATTCATATTGACTTCCCAATGTTTTAAGCTGCTCTACAGCTGCTGGTCGATAAATATCTGCAGCCACCAAAAGAACTTTTTTATCTTTTTCCTTTAAATAAAGTCCTAATTTTCCTGTTGCAGTTGTTTTACCCGCTCCCTGAAGTCCAGCCATCAAAATGACTGTAGGACTATTTTCATTTTAATGGAGAATTTTCATTCCCCATAATGTTAATCAATTCTTTATTTACAACTTCTATAAATTTTTGACCTGGGTTTACACCCCTAACTACTTCTTCTCCAATAGCTTTATCTTTGACATCTGATATAAACTCTTTTACTACAGACAAACTAACATCTGCATCAAGGAGTGCTCTTTTTACCTCCTTCAAGGCATCGTTAATATTATTTTCACTAATTTTTGCTTCGCCTCTTAAACCCTTTACTGCGTCTTCAAAGCGTGACGAGAGTTCATCAAACATTATTAAAAAGTAATTTTAATTATTATAGATGATCTTGAAGTTTGTAATTACAAGCCGCTCACGAAATCAACCAATTTCCATGATTTATTTGAAAAACCCAAAATATATTTAACTTTAAGGGGATTTAAAGATGTTTCATTAATAAATTCTCCAGAATTCTTTACTAACCTCTCTAGATAATTCAATTCTACTAAAACAACTATCCGAGATGAAGTTTGCGATTCCAAATCAATTTTAAGTATTTGGGAATTAATCTCCTTATAAATTCCTTTCTTGATATCGTTCTGTCTTTCTTCGATTGTTCGATCAATTAGACCTTTACTAACAATCTTAGAAAGATTAATTTCACCCTTTCCCGCTAAGTAATTACTTTTATTAAGAAGCCATCCATTAATTAAATTCCTTATATCTTCCAAAGAAGGTGAAGCAGTATTAAGTTCTTTGAATTCATAGGAAATAATTGAAGTAGATTTCTCAGAAATAGAATTCAATTTACTTGAAGGATTTTTTTTTATTTCTTGAATAATATCTATCTCACTAAGCTTTTGATTTTTATCTTTTGCAATTAAAGGTTTTTCAGCAATAGATTCGTCCTGAATTGATTTTTTAAAATTATTTCTTAAAAATCCAATACCAATACCAAATGCAAATAAGATCAAAAACGCATAGATATAAATTAAATACGGCGACCGATTAATTATCTCTTTATCCTTTAAGAATTCCCCAAAACTAAACTTTAATTCAGCAATTTTTTCAATTAAAAAATTATAAAACTCAATTGGTTTTTTCTTAAAGTATTCCTCATTGAATTCTATTTCTTTGGTCTCAACCTTTTCATAGCCTTGTTTTATGCCACCAGGCCAAGGTAATCTTCTTTCATCAATATTCCCCAATAAATTATCAAAATCTTCAGTCGTTTTTGTGGAGGATTCCTTCTCAATTTGTTGGTTTTGAAGATTTGATCTAATTGCAATTTTATTTGATTTCTTTTCTAATTTTTCAATAAATTCTTGAATTTCCCTATCTTCAAACCAAGAATCTAAATCCACCTCTTTTGAGTCAATGTCTCTATACCCAACTAAAACATCATTCTCTAACCAATTTTTACAGAAAATACATATCGCTTCTAACTTATTTCCAGGATAATTATTAAGCCAATCTCGTAAATTTTCATCAGAACTACTTGAAAACCTTGCAGAGGCTTGGTCAATATCAGCTAAAAGCAAATCTAAACAACCAACTAGAGGCATTGAATCAAGACCTGATAAATTTAGTTTCTTTAAAATTCTCCTCGCTTCAAATAATTTTTCTGGCTTTCTTCTAGAGAAACCAATAGCTGTTAAGGATAGAAACGCTAAAAATCCTGCTTCTAATGATCCTCTTTTTTGTAATTCAAGAAACAAATCAATCTGTTCTTGCACTGTCAAAAATGGCTTAATTTGTTGAAAAAAAGCTTCAAACTCTTGCTGATTTAAATAATCTTTATATTCAGATTTATTATTACCTTCTAAACCACCTCTTTTGATTATTAAATTTTCCAACATACTTAAGCCTTTTTTATGAGACTCTTGATCATTTAGATCCCTACTAAGTAGATCTAGGATTCTGTAAGGAAGCAAAGCAACCAAATCTTCTTCAAGTTCTTTTCTTATTTCTCCAAGCTTTCCCATTCTTTGTAGAAGTTGTATACCTTCATGTAAAAAGTCTGCCGCGTTCGAATAGGATCTAAGCTGTTGTTCTTGAATTGCAGAATCTCTAGCTGTTAAAGCAGCCAATAATGTTAAATCAGCTTCTCTACTACTTCCTAAAGCTGGAGTTTGTGGGGGTTGCAATGCTTTTCTCGTAATTTTAAAAGCTTCTTTTGGTGAACCTGATTCCCAAAGAAGTATTAATCCTGCTACTTCTCTATTTGAGGAAAAATCCAATCCAGAATTCCCATTTAATAACAAATTTTCATACTCTCTTCTGCTTTCTGGATCTGTAAGTAGATCGGCAGTGAGGCGAAGCAACTCAGATCTTTGGGTTAAAACTTCATAAGTAAAACCTTCATCAGGTGTTTTATCTAACCGCAATTGAAACGCCCTTAATATTTCCTCAGAAGTTGCAGAGGGGCTTACGCCAATTAAACGAAAATGGTCTAAAGGAAGTTCCAAACAAATATCCTATTGAAAATTCTTAGACAAATTTTATCAAGTTAAAAAATTTTTTCACAAGGTCTTACAGAGTTATTAAAAAAAATCATGAAAATCGCCCATCACGGCTTAGAATGTTAACAAATCAAAACTTCGTTAAGGTATTTTTCTTGGAAACACACGTAGAGAGAATCTCAAATCTTCAAGACATAAAAAAAGCCGAATTAGATCGAGAAACCGGATTATTCCTTTATGAAGACATGACGCTTGGTCGTAGGTTTGAAGATAAGTGTGCAGAAATGTATTACAGGGGGAAAATGTTTGGTTTCGTTCATTTATATAACGGTCAAGAGGCTATAAGCACGGGAGTAATTGGCGCCATGAAAAAGAAACATGATTGGTTTTGTAGTAC
>LUMQ01001219.1_pt1 | contig 10312 bp, 13 predicted proteins | sample 729621 | NCBI WGS metagenome assembly LUMQ01 (sample SAMN03860259, study PRJNA289734) | marine metagenome | biome: seawater column; feature: ocean; material: water; isolation source: Red Sea water column Station 12 - depth 25m | place: Saudi Arabia: Red Sea | collected 2011-10-15 | depth 25 m | reverse complement strand
CAGCACCATTTGGCATCCATACCATTTTTTGTCTGCCTTCATTAAATTCTCCAGGCTTATAATATGACTCTAGAATTTTAAATGCCTCTTTATGTATCTCATATTTTTTACCAAAAGCTTTTGCCACAGATTGAGCTGTAATATCATCATGAGTAGGGCCGATCCCGCCAGTAGTAAAAACATAATCATAAGTTTTTCTAAAAAAATTGAGATTATCTACAATAATGTCTTCCTCATCAGGCACTACTCTCACTTCGGTAACTTTCACACCAATAGAATTTAACCATGTAGCTAATGTGCTAGTATTTGTATCTTGAGTTCTGCCAGAAAGAATCTCATTACCGATAATTAATATTGCTGCATTTACTTTTATGTTTTTACTCATTTTGTATGTATAATTTCATTATGGAATTTACCAAGTCTTTATTAAAAGGCAAATTAATCAAAAGGTATAAACGTTTTTTTGTAGATATTAAATTAAATAAATCAACTGTAACAGCTCATTGTCCAAACACAGGTTCCATGAAGGGTCTTCTTGAAGAAGGAAATGATGTTTATGTTCTTAAACACAATGATCCTAAGAGAAAATTAAAATACGGTCTTGAAATAATTAAAGCTAAAAATAATCTAGTTGGCGTAAATACACATTTAGCAAATAAAATAGTAAACCATGGATTAATAAATAATCTAATTAAAGAACTTAAAAACAATGATTCGATAAAACCTGAGGTTTTTTTTAATAAGGAGACAAGATTTGACTTTCTGATTGAAAAAAATAAGCAAAAAAGTTTTGTTGAGGTAAAAAATGTTACTCTTTTTAGGGATAAAAAAACAGCTGAATTTCCAGATGCAGTTACTTCAAGAGGATCAAAACATTTGCTTACCCTTATTGATGCCATAAAAAAAGGGTATAAAAGTTATTTGATATTTTTAGTACAGATAGAAAATATGGAATTTTTTAAGATAGCAAGAGATATAGATAATGAATATTATAAAAATTATATTCATGCAAAAAAAGCGGGAGTTAATTTTTTAGCCTATGCGTGTAAAATTAATGCTAAAGAAATTAAAATTAAAAAGAAACTTAAAATCATAAATGAATAATTATTCTGAAAAATTTGAAAAAATGAGAGTTGCAGGAAAACTAGCTGCCCAAACTTTAGATATGCTTACCGAGAATATTAAAGAAGGTATATCAACTGATTACATAGATAAATTAGGATACGAATTTATTAGGGATAATGGGGGATATTCAGCCCCTTTATATTATCGAGGTTTTAAAAAATCATTATGTACATCATTAAATCACGTTATTTGTCATGGTGTTCCCACAAAAGATAGAATTTTAGAAGAAGGGGATGCAGTTAATGTTGATGTTACAGCAATTATTGATGGTCATTATGGGGACACAAGTAGAATGTTTTGCATTGGAAATACTTCAATTAAACTTAATAACTTGATTAACACTACATATGAATCAATGATGAGGGCAATAAAAATTCTTAAACCAGGTATCAGGCTTGGAGATATTGGACATGAAATTCAATCTCATGTTGAGGAAAAAGGTTTTTCAGTTGTAAGAGATTTTTGTGGTCATGGTATAAGCACTACTTTTCATGAGTCACCAAACATTCTTCACTATGGAACAAAAAATACAGGGATGGAATTAAAACCTGGAATGACTTTTACCATTGAACCTATGATTAATGCTGGAAAGTTTGATGTAAAAATGCTTAATGATGGTTGGACTGCAGTAACAAAAGATAAATCTTTATCTGCACAATTTGAGCATACTTTAGGTATAACAGAAAATGGATATGAAATTTTTACAGAATCTGTTAAAGGTTACTCAAAGCCTCCATACTTATAATTTAATAAATGATTAAAAGATATTCTCGAAAAGAACTTACTGATATTTGGTCAGAGGAAAATAAATATAAAATCTGGCTTGATGTTGAAATTGCAGCAGCTCAAGCTATGGAGAAACTAGGTCAAATACCTAAAGGAGTTTCATCGGTAGTTAAAAAAAAAGCTAGAATTAATGTTAAAAGGATCCATCAAATTGAAGCACAAGTGAAGCATGATGTGATCGCTTTTCTAACCTCTATAACAGAAAAAGCTGGTATTAAAGCTAGATATCTTCACCAAGGCATGACTTCATCTGATGTTTTAGACACAAGTTTTAATATCCAACTAGTACAATCAGGCAAAATAATTCTTAAAGATTTAGATCAGTTATTAAAAGTTTTAAAGAAACAAGCTAGAAAATATAAGTTCACTCCATGTATGGGTAGAAGTCATGGAATACATGCTGAACCAATCACTTTTGGATTAAAATTAGCATCGTATTACGAAGAGTTTAAAAGAAACAGAAAAAGATTAATCTCTGCAATTGATGAAGTTTCTACTTGTGCAATCTCAGGTGCGGTAGGAACCTTTGCAAATTTATCACCTAACATTGAAAAACATGTTGCAAAAAAACTTGGTTTGAAAGTTGAACCAGTCTCCACTCAAGTTATCCCAAGAGACAGGCATGCGTTTTATTTTTCAGTATTAGGAATAATTGCAGGTTCAATAGAAAGAGTTGCTACTGAAATTAGACACTTGCAAAGAACTGAGGTTTATGAGTTACAAGAATATTTTTCAAAAAATCAAAAAGGTTCTTCAGCAATGCCTCACAAAAAAAATCCTATTCTAAGTGAAAATCTTACTGGTCTTGCAAGAATGGTAAGAAGCTCGGTCATACCTGCACTAGAAAATATAGCTTTATGGCATGAGAGGGACATTTCGCATTCAAGTGTAGAGAGAAATATAGGACCTGATGCAAATATTACTATTGATTTTGCTTTAGTCAGATTAAGTAATATTTTAGATAATATGATTGTTTATCCAAAAAAAATGTTAGAAAATTTAAATTTAACAAAAGGACTCATTTTCTCACAAGAACTTATGCTTGAACTTACAAAATCAGGATTGAGTAGAGAGAAATCTTATAAAATGGTTCAAAATTACGCAAAAAAATGTTTTGCTGAAAACCTAGATTTATTTGATTTAATTCAATCTGATAAATACATAATTAATAATATATCTCAGAAAAAATTAAAAAATATTTTTAGTTATTCTAAGCATTTTAAAAATGTAAATTTAATCTTTAGAAGAGTATTTAAATAATGAAAAAAGGTAAAAAACTTTATGAGGGAAAAGCTAAAATTATTTATGCAACTTCAGATAAAAATTTAGTTATCCAATATTTTAAAGACGATGCTACAGCTTTTAATAATCAAAAAAAATCTACTATAGAGGGTAAAGGGGTTTTGAATAATAGAATTTCTGAACACATTCTCTCTAATCTTTCTCAAATAGGAATTAAAAATCACTTAGTTAAAAGACTAAATATGAGAGAACAAGTCATAAAGTTAGTCGAAATTATACCTATTGAATTTGTAATAAGAAATATTGCAACTGGATCGATAACTAAGAGATTAGGAATAGAAGATGGTACTGTTTTAAAAGAACCTTTGATTGAATACTGTTTAAAAGATGATGCGCTTGGTGATCCTTTGATAGCTGAAGATCATATTTATGCTTTTGATTGGGCATCAAAAAAAGAGATAGAAAAAATAAAAAAAATGATTTTAAGAATAAATGACTTTATGATTGGTATGTTTAGAGGTGTTGGAATTAAACTAATAGATTTCAAATTAGAATTTGGAAGAATTAAGTTAAATGGAAAAAATGAGATAATTCTTGCAGATGAAATTAGTCCCGACACATGTCGATTATGGGACTCAATAACTGAAAAAAAATTAGATAAAGATAGATTTAGAAAAGATTTAGGTGATTTAATTCCTGCATATACAGAAGTAGCAAAAAGATTAGGTATTTTACATGAACAATCAAACGTGACAGCGGTAAACATTACGAAATTGTCTTCTGTAAAAAAAAGAAGTAAATGAAAGTTTCTGCAGTTATCACATTAAAGAAAGATGTTCTTGATCCACAAGGTAAAGTTATTCAGCAAGCTTTAGATGGAATGGGTTTCAAAGACATAAATGAAATTCGACAAGGAAAATATTTTGAAATTGATGTAAAAGAAAATGATCCAAAAAAAGCACACAAAATTGTTGAGGATATGTGCAAAAAACTTTTAGCTAATCTTGTCATAGAGGATTATAAAATTATTGGAACAAATTAATCTATGAAATCATCAGTTATAACTTTTCCTGGGTCAAACTGTGATAGAGACATGGATGTAGCTCTCAAAAAATTTGGTTTTAACAATAAAATGGTTTGGCATAACGACAACGAATTGCCTAAAAGTGATTTAGTAGTTTTACCAGGAGGTTTTTCTTATGGTGACTACTTAAGATGTGGGAGTATGGCTTCAAAATCTAAGATAATGCAATCAGTTATTAATTTTGCAAAATCAGGTGGCTTAGTTATGGGTATTTGTAATGGTTTTCAAATATTAGTTGAAAGTGGCTTAGTTCCTGGAGTTTTATTAAGAAATAAATATTTAGAATTTATTTGTAAAAATGTTTTTGTTAAAATTAAAAATAAAGATAATCCATACTTTAAAAATTTAGATAAAGACATTTTTGAATTTCACATTGCTCATAATGAAGGAAATTATTTTTGTACAGATGATCAACTTAAGGAAATTGAGGATAATGATCAGGTAGCTATTTATTATTGTAATGATAATGGCAAAACAGAGGAAACATTTAATCCCAATGGTTCATTAAAAAATATTGCAGGTATTTTTAATAAAGAAAAAAATGTCTTAGGAATGATGCCTCACCCAGAAAGAATGATAGATAAGAGTTTATCAGGAGAGGATGGATCTTTGTTTTTTAAAAATCTTATTAATAATATTAAATAATGGAAGTTAACGAACAAATTGCAATAGACCACGGTCTAAAAAAAGATGAATACAAAAAAATCTGTGATTTACTTAAAAGAATACCTAATTTAACTGAGCTAGGAATTTTTTCTGCAATGTGGAATGAGCATTGCTCCTATAAATCTTCAAGACTTCATTTAAAAAAATTACCAACCACTGGAAAAAAAGTAATTCAAGGTCCTGGTGAAAATGCTGGTGTAATAGATATTGAGGACGGTGATGCAATAGTATTTAAGATCGAAAGTCACAATCACCCATCTTTTATTGAGCCTTATCAAGGTGCAGCTACTGGTGTAGGTGGAATTATGAGAGATGTATTTACAATGGGTGCTAGACCTATTGCTAACTTAAATTCAATTCATTTTGGATCTCCCCAACACAAAAAAACAAAAAATTTGTTAAGAGGTGTTGTTCATGGAATTGGTGGTTATGGAAATTGTATGGGAGTACCAACAATAGCTGGTCAGACATCATTTGACAGTTCTTATAACGGAAATATTTTAGTAAATGCAATGACTTTAGGTCTTGTAAAAAAAAATAAGATTTTTTACTCAAAAGCAGCAGGTTTGAATAAACCAGTTATATATGTAGGATCTAAAACTGGTAGAGACGGAATTCATGGAGCAAGTATGGCTTCTGCTAGTTTTGATGAAAAGATTGAAGAAAAAAAACCTACAGTCCAAGTAGGAGATCCATTTACAGAAAAACTACTATAAAGTTCCTTGTAGAGAAACAAAAATGACCCCTTATGAAATAATGTTATCTGAGAGCCAAGAAAGAATGTTGATTGTATTAGAGAACGGTAAAGAAGAACTTGCAAAAAAAATATTTGATAAATGGAATTTGGACTTTGCTGTTATTGGTAAAACCACTAACACAAAAAATATTGAATTATTTTTTGATAATAAACAGGTAGCAAAAATACCTGTAAATACATTAGTTGAAAATTCACCAATGTATGATCGTAAGTGGAAAAAATCAAAATTACCTAAAAAAATTAAATTTGAAAAAGAAGTTTTTAGTAACCTAAAAATAAAAGATGTTTTACAAAAAGTTTTATCAAATCAAAATATTTGTAGTAAAGAATGGATTTGGCGACAATATGATCATACAGTAATGGGAGATACTATTCAAAAACCTGGAGGAGACTCTGGCGTTGTAAGAGTTCATGGAACAGAAAAAGCAGTTGCAGCTACTGTAGACTCTTCAGCGGTATATTGTTGGGCACATCCTTTAACTGGTGGAAAACAAGTTGTTGCTGAAAGTTGGAGAAATTTAATTTCTGTAGGAGCAACCCCTATTGCAATAACTAATTGTCTTAATTTTGGAAGTCCAGAGAAAGAAGATAATATGGGCGAATTTGTTGAATGTGTAAAAGGAATTGGAGAAGCAAGTAAATATTTAGAATTTCCAGTCGTTTCAGGAAATGTCTCTTTTTATAATCAAACAAAAGAAGTTGGAATAAAACCTACTCCATCAATTGGCGGTGTTGGCTTAATAAAGAATTACAAAAAAATGATAACGATGGATTTTAAAGAAATAAATAATTTAGTATTGATAATTGGTAAAACAGAGGGACATATTGACCAAAGTTTATTTGCAAGAACTATTTTAGATGAAAAAAATGGCCCACCACCTGAAATTAATCTTTTTAATGAAAAAAATAATGGTCAATCTTTACTAAGTTTAATTGAAAAAGATTATATTAAAAGTTCACATGATATATCTTTAGGTGGTCTTATAACAGCAGTTAGCAAAATGTGCATCAAAGGAAATAAAGGTATTAAAATAAAAAGATCTAAGTCCTTAATCAGTGAAATAGAATATTTATTTTCTGAGGATCAAGGTAGATATATTATTGAAATAGATCCTAAAAACTTAAGAGAGGTAACTAAAATTTTAGATAAAAATTCAGTTCATCATGAAGAACTAGGAATTATTATTGAAAAAGAGATGATTATTAACGAAAAGACAAAAGTTACAATTGACGAATTAAAATCATATAATACAAATTGGTTAACAAACTTTATGAGCTCATAATGGCAATGGATTTAAAAGAAATTGAGAAATATATAAAAGAAGCTTTGCCTGATGCTTCAATTGATATTCAAGATTTAGCTGGTGATGGAAATCATTATTCTGCAACAATAACTTCAACTCAATTCAGTGGAAAAAGTAAAATTGAACAACATAAAATGGTCTATAATTCTCTTAAAGGAAAAATGGGAAATGAGCTTCATGCTTTAGCAATAAAAACAAAGGAACAATAAATGGATGATCAAACCAAAAATTTAATTCAAGAACATATTAACACTAATGAAGTATGTTTATTTATGAAAGGTACTCCAGATGCACCACAATGTGGATTTTCAATGGCTGTTTCAAATATACTCAAAATTTTAGAAGTAAATTATAAAGGTGTAAATGTTTTAGAAAATCAAGAATTAAGAGAAGGTGTTAAAGTTTTTAGTGATTGGCCAACAATACCACAACTCTATATCAAAAAAGAATTTGTTGGAGGTTGTGATATAATTAAAGAAATGTATGAGAGTGGTGAACTAAAAAAGATGCTTGAAGACAAAGGTATCGCTTACAAAAAATAAATTATCTAGAGTAATATTCAATTACAAGATTAGGTTCCATTACTATTGGATACGGAACTTCCTCAAATTTTGGAATCCGCACAAATTTAAATTTTCTGTTTTTCTCATCAAGTTGAATATACTCTGGTGTCTCTCGCTCTTTATTCGCAAGAGCAATATCAATTATTGCCAACTGTTTAGATTTGTCTCTTATTTCAATTGTGTCCTCTTCTCTTACACAATAACTTGAGATATTAACTTTTTTTCCATTTACCTTCACATGACCATGATTAATCAATTGTCTGGCAGAAAATATTGTTGTAGCAAACTTTGCTCGATAAATTACTGCATCTAATCTTCTTTCAAGTAATCCTATCAAATTTTCACTAGTATCACCTTTTAGCATGCTTGCTTTTTTATAAATGTTTCTAAATTGTCTTTCATTAATATTACCATAGTAGGCTTTTAATTTCTGTTTAGCTTGAAGTTGAATACCATAATCTGAAGGCTTAGAGGTCTTTGTTTGACCATGCTGTCCTGGTCCATAAGCTCTTTTATTAAAGGGACTCTTAGGTCTACCCCATAAATTTGCTTTTAATCTTCTATCTACTTTATGTTTAGAGTTTAATCTTTTTGTCATTTGGTATTCGGCTTTATAAACTTACTCATCATTTTGTCAATCAACGTTTTTTACCTAAACTTGCAAATACACTGGATAAAATACGTGTTTCTTTATCTGAAAGTTCCATTCTGTAAAAAATATTTCTTAAATTTTCAAGCATAATAGGTTTTTTTTCTTTGTGTTTAAAAAAATTAATTTCGTTAAGATTATTTAGACATAAATTAATCATAGATTGAATTTCTTTTTTGGAAGCTTTCTTAACCTTTTTGGATTTTTTAAAATGATTAGATTTAGAGTTTAAAATACTTGATATAAACTGTGCAATAATTATTAAACTGTGGGATAAGTTTAAAGATTTAAAATTAATATTAGTTGGAATTTGTAAAGTATAGTTTGCATAACTCACTTCTTTATTTGATAACCCTGATGCTTCTGAGCCAAATAAAAATCCAATTTTTTTTCTAAAATCAATTTTTTTTAAACCATCAAGATTAATATGTTTAACATTTTTGTTTCTAAATCTTGCAGATGTTGCGATTAATATATCGATATCTCCAAGGGAACTTTCTAAATTATTAAACACTTTACTTTTTTTTATAATAAATAAATGTAACTTTATTTTTGTTCATTTATTTGATGCCATGATTTCTATTATAGTTAGATAATTTCGATGGGTTAATTCCCTTTAGAAATTTTTGATCAACATCCCAAATGGAAACCTTTAAAGGATAACATTTTGCAACATCAGATGAATGTTCTGATCCACAGTCTCCACCTGGACACGCAGACAAAGCTCCCAATAGATCTGTTTCCGCAAAAAATTCTAAATAATCACCGGGTCTTACTGGACTTGACTTCATAAAATATTGCTTAGTATCATTAGTAAAACCAGTAAGCATGAATACATTTAGTACATCGTGTACAATTTTTTCTGCATCATCTAATTTGACATTTTTTTCTTTAACTAAAGCTCTTGTCAAATTTGAATGACAACAATAATGATAATCGTTATTTGATGTTAGCTTATAAGTGTAAGGATCACATCTAGTACCTATGACGTCATGGACCGAACCTCCATCTTTGTCATAACCATACCAATCTAATGTATCCCATGTAATTGTAGCTAATGATCTTAAATATGGGAAGCTGCTAAACATTTTATCTCCAACTGAGATATGTGTTCCGTAGAGAGCTCTAGTTTTTCCAGAATAAAACTTTTCATTTAAATTATCAGCTTGAAATAAATTTAAATCTCCAACTTGTGGCCCTTCTACACTTTCTATTCTAAAAAAATTACCTGATTTAACATTAAAAGTTTTAGCATCTCTTGGTGGAACTATAACTTCATCAACTTGTTTAATGTGTTTTCTCGCTTCATGTAATATTTCAAGATTATTATTTATACTATCATTTGGGTAACAAACTACAGGATCTGCTCCTACCCTGCTTTCAATATCACTAGGTTTAATAGAGAACTTCTTAATTTTCATTTACTTGCAGGAGCTTTATCCTTAAATAATTTAAAATCTAAACTATCGATAAGAGCCTTGAATGATGCATCATTTATGTTTGGAGATACGCCTATAGTAAACCAATTTTTTCCCTGAGAGTCTGTACTTTCAATCGATACTCTTGTAGTAGCCTCAGTTCCTGTGTTTAAAATTCTTACCTTATAGTCAACTAGTTTTAAATCTTTCAAATATTCGGAATATTTTTCTAACTTAGTAACATTTTTTCTTATAGCGTTGTCTAAAGCATGAACGGGTCCATTACCCTCACCCTCACAGACTATTTGTTCACCATCTACTTCTAATTTTGCTTTTGCTCTAGAAACTATTTTATCTTGATCGTTTTTTGAAACTGAAACATCATATTCTTTAATTGAGATGTATCTTGGAATTTCTCCCATTACTCTTCTAGCTAGTAACTCAAAAGAAGCATCAGCTCCATCATAACTGTAACCAATGAACTCTCTATCTTTTACTTCCTCTAAAAGTTTTTTGATTTTTGGATCATTTTCCTCAATTTCTACTCCAATTGTTTTAAGTCTAGATAAAATATTTGATTTACCTGACTGATCAGACACAACTATATTTCTATTATTACCAACATCTTCAGGATTTATATGTTCGTAAGTTTTAGGATCTTTTTGAACAGCAGATACATGTAAACCACCTTTGTGTGAAAATGCTGCAGCACCTACAT
>LUMQ01001803.1_pt1 | contig 10346 bp, 8 predicted proteins | sample 729621 | NCBI WGS metagenome assembly LUMQ01 (sample SAMN03860259, study PRJNA289734) | marine metagenome | biome: seawater column; feature: ocean; material: water; isolation source: Red Sea water column Station 12 - depth 25m | place: Saudi Arabia: Red Sea | collected 2011-10-15 | depth 25 m | reverse complement strand
GAGGGGCAGCTGCTCTCCGCTGAGCAAGTGAAGGCCAAATTCCTCGATAACTGTGCGCTGACTATTCCAGCGGACAAGGCGGAGCTGCCCCGGCACCAGATGAAACAGTGCAACCGCGCTGCACAGGCCGGTCAAGGCAATCGCCTGAACAGGACCGATCATCAGCGTGAACAGCGGAACCATCACAAGCGCCCCGCCGAACCCCGCATAAGCCGTCATGCCGGAGGCAAAGAACGCCACGAGCATGCTGGCAAACAGCATCGGATCGATCACTTCGAGAAACATAACGACACCCGCGCCAGTCAGACCCTCTGGTGTAACACATCATGATCCCCATCCGGCCACGCTTTCACGATCGCGTGCCAGCGACGGTTGTCACGGGGTGTCAAACGGCGTCAGCCGACAAAGGCCTTTTCGATGACAAATCCGGCCGGCCGTGCGTTCGACCCTTCGACAAATCCCCGCCCGACAAGCAGGTCGCACATATCCTTCAGCATCGCCATGGACCCGCAGATCATCGCCCGGTCCCGTGCACTGTCGATGGCCATTCCCGCCGCATCTTCCAGACGGCCATCGGTCAGGCAGGTGGTCAGCCTGCCGGTCATCGCGGATCTTTCCTGCGTCGTCGCCGTGATCAGCTTCAGCCGACCGCAAGCCAGTTCACCGACAAGCGGGTCATCGGGAACCGCCTGTGCTAGCGACTGCGCATATGAGAGGTCGGCCTGCTGCCGGCATCCCTGAACCAGCACGAGATGTTCGAATTTCTCATAGCTTTCCGGATCACGGATGATCGAGGCAAACGGCGCGATGCCGGTGCCGGTGGCGAACATCCACAGGTTGCGCCCCGGCAGCAACGCGTCCAGAACCAGCGTGCCGGTAGGCTTGCGCCGCATCCATATCGTGTCGCCGGGCCGGATTTTCTGCAGATGTTCGGTCAGCGGCCCGCCCGGCACCTTGATCGAATAGAATTCCAGCGTGTCGTCCCAGCAAGGCGAGGCGATCGAATAGGCCCGGAACACAGGCCTGTCACCCGGAAGCCCGATCATCACGAATTCGCCAGACCGGAACCGCAGGCTCGCCGGCCGGGTCATCCGGAAGCGGAACAGCCTGTCGGAATAATGCTCGGACTCGGCAACCGTTTCGGCAAAGTAGCCATCCGGCGGGCCGGGTGTCTCAAAGGTATCGATGATGTCTGCTGCGAGTTCAGACATGGCGCATGTCCTGACAATCCGGTTCGCTGATCGAGCCAGATTGTTAGCATACGAATGAAATTGCGCCAAACATTTTGTTTGTCTACAAACGATTTTGAAAGCCGCAGCAGAACCGCTTGCCCAGCCTGCCGCGGTGACGACAGACCCTGATCAGGCGCAGCCAGACTCACAAACACGAACTAGCGGGCGGCACGCATCTCGGCGCGTTTCGCCTCGGTCCCCGGTTCGTCGAGGGTCGGGACACCAGACCCGTCCGCCTTAACGGAATCCGAGAGCACCACACCATAGAGGTCGGCGGCCTGGTCAATGCTGTAACGGCCGAGCCGCACATCCTCGAGCACCAGCGCCGCGTTGCGCTCCAGCGGGTCGCCATAGCCGCCGCCGCCGGGTGTGCGCACCCATACACGGTCACCCGATTCCAGCGGAATGTCCTGTTCCTTCGACAAATGCAGCGGCACATAGGATTCGCCATCCCGGAACACCACCACCTTGTTCACATCCCCGTCACCGCCGCCAAGCGCGCCCTGCGGCCCGAACCTGCCATGATCCATGACGAAGCTGGCCTTGGCGTTGCCGTTGCGGAGCTCAAGCTCGTAATCGAGCCCAAACCCGCCCCGGGTGCGGCCCGCGCCGGCAGACCCTTCATGAAGCGCATAATGGTGATAGAGCACAGGAAAGGCCTGTTCCATGATCTCTACCGGCGGTGCCTTGGAGATCCCGATGGTGGAACACCCGTTGCTGAGCCCGTCACCATCGGCATTGCCGCCATAACCGCCACCGGACAGCTGGTACATGACGAAATCACGCCCGCGTTCGGCATTATGGCCCCCAAGCGCGAAGTTTCCGCTGGTGCCTGCAGGCGCCGCCGTCACCCTGTCGGGAAGCGGCTGGACCATCGCTGCAAACACGGCCTCGGCGATCCTCTGGCTGACCTCGGCAGCGCATCCGGAAACCGGCCGCGGGTAATGCGCATCGAGGAAGGTGCCTTCATAACCGGTGATATCCAGCGGCTCGAACGCGCCGGCGCTGATCGGCACTTCCGGGAAGATGTGCCGCATGGCCAGATAGACCGAGCTCAATGTCGTTGCCAGCACCGAATTCATCGGCCCGCGACAGGGGGGGCTCGACCCGGCGAAATCAAAGCGCAGCCTGTCATCGACCCTGGTGATGCCGAGCCTGATCTCGAGCGGCTCGTCGACCACGCCGTCGCTGTCGACATAGGCCACCGACTGCCAGCTTCCCTCGGGCATGGTGGCGATCATCTGGCGCATCTGCGCCGAGGCGCGGCGGCGCAGCTCGGTGATCGCCTCGGCCACCGTGTCGTCGCCATAACGGCCCAGAAGAAGGTCGAGCCTGTCAGCCCCGACATCCAGCGCGGCAGCCTGTGCCTTCACGTCACCGATCCGCTGGTCTGCGACGCGGATGTTGGAACAGATGATGGCGTAGATTTCCTCGTCCATGACCCCCTTCTTGAACAGCTTTACCGGCGGCAGGCGCAGCCCTTCTTGTTCAACCGAGGTCGCCGAGGCGGAGAATCCCCCCGGCACGGCCCCGCCCGTATCCGGCCAGTGGCCGGTATTCGACAGCCAGCACCACAGCTTGCCGTCACGGTAATAGGGACGCACGAAGCGCACATCCATGAGATGCGTGCCGCCAAGATAGGGATCGTTGACGATATAGATGTCGCCGGGCTCCGGCGCGGCCGCGCGGCCCTCGCCGATCAGCCGGATCAGTTCGGCCGTCGAATATTGCATCGTCCCGACAAAGACGGGCAGGCCGCCTGCCCCCTGCGCGATCAGGGCGCCGTCATCGGCGGCATAGATGCCGTCCGACCTGTCATTCGCCTCGGCGATGACGGGCGAGAAGGCGGCCCGCGAGAAGCTTAGATCCATTTCATCGCAGACCTGCTGCAGTCCGGCCTGAATGACGCTGAGGGTAATGGGATCGAGGCTCATCACTTGCTCCCCACTGTGACCAGAATATTGCCGTCCTCGTCCGAGACCGCGCTGTCCTGCGGTTCGATAAGGATCGTGGTGTCCATCTGCTCGAGGATCGCCGGACCGGAGATCTGCGCGTCCAGCGGCAGCTTCTCGCGCGCATAGACCGGTGTGTCCTGCCAGCCTGAATCCGCTCCCGCCCCGTCGAACCAGACGGGCCTGCTGCCGGTCTGCGCGGCTGCCACCGATCCGGCACGCCCGGCATTGTCGATCAATCCGCCAAGATCGACCTCGGGGCGGCGGCCGGTGACGCTGGTGTTCACATTGACGATCTGCGCCCTGATTTCCGGCAGCCGGACCCGGAACCTGTTGAAATAGACCTCTTCGAAGGTCGCCTTGATATCGGCGGCCGTCATGCTCGCCGAGGCCAGCGGCACCTGCAACAGATGCGTCTGGCCGGCAAACTGCATGTCCAGCGAATGGGTCACCTCGATCCGCTCGATACGCACCGGCTCCTGCCGGATCAGCGCCTCGCCCTCTGCCGCCTGCGACGACAGCATTTCGCCGAGCCGGTCGATATCCATGGCATCCAGCGGCGTATTCACGGTGCGCACGAAATCATGGCGCAGGTCGGCGACAATGCAGCCAAGCGCGTTGGTGATCCCCGGGCGCGCCGGCACCAGCACCTCGGGAACGCCGAGCTCGCCGGCCAGCGCCGAGGCATGGAGCGGTCCCGCGCCGCCGAAGGCGAACAGGCTGAAATCCCGTGGATCGAGCATCCACGCCGAGCGGATCGCCAAGACGCGTCTGGAAAATGGCGCGGATATCCTCGATCCCGACTGCGCCCGGCACCGATTTCAGCTTTCCGACATCAAGCCTGCCAAGAACCATGTTGGCATCCGATATCGTCGGCAGCTCACCGCCCCGCCCATAGCAGATCGGCCCCGGGTCGGCGCCGGCGCTCTGCGGCCCGACCTCCAGAAGGCCGGCCTCGTTCACCCGCGCGATCGAGCCCCCACCGGCACCAATGGTCCGCACATCGACCATCGGCACATGGATCGGCATGGCGTATTCGATCTCGATCTCGTTCGAGACCGAGGGCCGGCAATCGCGGATCAGGGCCACATCCGTCGACGTCCCGCCCATGTCATAGCTGATCAGGTTCGGCCGGTTGGCGCGCCGCCCGGTGTAGGCGGCGGCGATCACACCCGATGCCGGGCCCGACATCACCGTCTTCGCAGCTTCCTTGACGACACGGCTCGCCGACACGGTGCCGCCATTGCCGTTCATCACCAGCAGCTCGCCGCCATAGCCGCCACCTGCAAGTTCGGTGGCAAGACGTTTCACATACCGCTCCAGCAGCGGCTGCACCGAGGCATTCACCGCAGCGGTCACGCCGCGCTCGAACTCGCGGCTTTCGGACAACAGCCCGTGCCCCATGGTGATATAGCTGTTCGGCCAGATGTCGGAAAGCACCTTGGCGGCCCGTATTTCATGGTCGGGACCACCGACTCCGCGCCCCTGGCCAGAAGCGCGGCACCGGCAGCGCGAACCGCATCCTCGTCGAGCGGGGTGACGACACGGCCGGCATAGTCCATCCGTTCCGGCACCTCGATGCGCAGGTCTCGCGGGATGATGGGCTCGAAATGTCCCTTCATGCCATAGGGCTGCGGCCTTGTGCGGCGCCCGAGCTCGAGGACATCACGAAAACCGGCGGTGGTGATCAGGCCGGTGCGGCTGAGCTTGCGCTCCAGCACGGCATTGGTCGTGGTCGTTGTGCCATGGATGACAAGTGCCACACGCGACAGGTCGCTTTCAGCCTCGGCGACGGCGTTCATCACGCCAAATGCCTGGTTGTCCAGCGTGCTGGCGACCTTGGCAAGGCGCACCGCGCCGCTCGCCTGGTCGAGCCTGATCAGGTCGGTGAAGGTGCCGCCTACATCAACACCGATCAGATCACCGTCACTCCTGTTGTCCTTGCCACTCATTCCTGACCGCTCATTCCTGCTGCTTCCCGACGCCGGTGCCCGCCTTTGCGACCATCGCAACGCCCTTGCCGCGCATCTGCCCCGAACCGCTGTTCATTGGTACGCAAATGAGCGCCAAATCTTGACAAAAAGTCAAACGGATTTCCAGAATGTTGCATGGTTTGGGGGGATCAACGACGCGTGCCGGCGGCATTATCTGCCGCGGTCACGATGGGCATCACGACAGCGTGGCCGAACGCCGCCGCCGCCCATGCCACCGGACAGAGCTTTGTCGCCCTGCTTCCGACCGGCCCCTATATGGCCGTGGGCGTTGCCACCGTCGCCCTCAGCATCATGCTGCTGTGGTTTTTGCCGCAGCGATCGGCATCCGCCCTGCTGCCACACCGGAATATCGGGCGGGTGGCGGCGGCGCCGGCCTTGCGCAATCTTTCGAGCCTGCTGATGTTCCTGGCGCTGTGCGGCGGCATTGCCGCCGGTCTGAACGGCACGCGCGACCCGCTGGAGAACGGGCTCGTGCTCGGCTTCTGGGTTGCGTTCTGGATGGCGGCACCAATGGTTCAGGGATATCTGTTCGACCTCTGGGGGTGGCTCTCGCCATGGAGATGGGCGGCTCAGCCGCTGGGAACGCTTGCCGCGCGGCCGGTCCTGCCGCTGCCCCGGCATGTCGGCGTCTGGCCTGCGGTGGCGCTGTTGCTTGGGTTCTCGGCCTTCACGCTTGCCGACCCGGCACCTGACGATCCGGCGCGGCTTGCCGCTGTGATATCCGCCTACATGATCGTGACCTTTGCCGGCATGACGCTGTTCGGCCCGCGGCGCTGGCTGCGGCAGGCCGAGTTCTTTTCGGTACTGATGGCCCAGTTCGGCAGGCTCTCCGTTCTGGCGCGGCGCGGCGCGCGCGTGCGCGCCGGCTGGCCCGGCTGGCAGCTTGGTAACGGCGTCGCCTTTCTTCCCGGCATTCCGGTCTTCACGCTTGTGCTTCTCGGCACAGGGTCTTTCGACGGGTTCAACGAGACATTTGTCTGGCTCGACCTGATCGGCGTCAATCCGCTAGCCTTTCCCGGGCGTTCGGCGGTTGTGGTGCCGGTGATCCTCGGCCTTGCCGGCGCCAACCTGCTGCTGGTCGGCCTGTTCCTTGTGATGATCGTCACCGGCGACAGGCTGGTCGGCGGCGGACTGCCGGCCAACCGGTTGCTGGCGCTGTTCGCGCCGACCATCCTTCCCATCGCGCTGGCCTACCACATGGCGCACTACCTTCCGTCGCTGCTTGTGGACGGCCAGTATGTGCTGGTCGCACTCAACGACCCGCTTGGCACAGGCGCCAATCTGCTGGGCCTTGCCGACTATTACGTCACCACCGGTTTTTTCAATCATCGCGAGACCATGCGGGTGATCTGGCTGAGCCAGGCGGCGGTGATCGTGTTCGGCCACGTCATCGCCGTGATCCTTGCGCATGCGGCAGCGGTCCAGCTTTACGGGAATGTGTCCCGCGCCTTCCGGGCCGGGCTCCCGCTGGCTGTTTTCATGGTGCTCTACACCTGGCTCGGCCTGTGGTTGCTGGCGGCGCCAAAGGGCGGATGACGCCAAATTTCCCATTTTGGACTGGACATGCTGTTTGCACACACACAAACTCGAAGGGAAAAGCAAACAAGAACAAACCGGAGGCAATTCGGGAAGAATCACGCTTGAGAGGGAGGCTTTCATGAAGAAAACAATCCACGACACGCCGGTGGACAACACCCAGACCATGAATAAGGGTGACGACCGGATCGACGCATCGAGGCCAAGCCGCCGCAAGGCGATCAAGACACTGGCAGCCACCACCGCTCTTGCGGCGACGGCGAGCAGCATGCCGCTGTTCGGGCGCTATGGCCAGGTGCAGAGCTCGGAGCCAATCAAGATCGGCTTCCAGGTCCACCGGACCGGAATCGGCGCCGCCTACGGCCGCTGGTACGACCGCACCACCAAGGCCGCAGTGAAGAAGATCAATGACGAAGGCGGAATCAACGGCCGTCCGGTCGAGATCGTCGCCGAGGATGACGGAACGGATCCCAAGCGCGGTGCCGAGGTCGTGGAAAAGATGGCCACCCAGCATGGGTGTGACATCGCGTTTGGCACATTGTTCAGCCACGTCGTCATCGGGTCCGCCCCGCGCGCCGGCGAGCTGAAAATCCCCTATTTCGTTGTTTCCGAGGGCCATCATGTCGCCAGCGGCATGCTGAACCGCTACACGCTGCAGCCCGGCATCACCGATGTGAAGAGCCAGGTCCAGGCGATGGCACCGTTCGTGAACAGCACGCTCGGCAAGAAGGTCACGATGATCTATCCGGACTTCGCCTTCGGACATGATCACCGCGATTACTTCTCGGCAGCGGTCGAGGCGCAGGGCGGCGAGGTTGTCGCAAAGATCGCGATCCCGCCGACAGAATCGTCCTTTACCAAATATTTCCCGAAGATCCCGCGCAACACCGATGTGATCTATCACGTCATGGTGGGTCCGGCGGTTCTGACCTTCGTCAAGGAAATGGGCGAGTTCTTCGGCAATTCGCGTCCCGAGATCTTCGGCTTCATCGACTCGCTCGAGGCGGTGGACCTTGCCAGCCCGGGCCTCGAGTTCCTCGAGGGAACCTATTTCTGGGAAGGCAACCCGCGCTATGCGCAGGCGAACCAGTCCGAATATGACAAGGCATACCGTGCCGCCGTCGGTGTGGACGCGAACGGCGCCTCGCTGTCGGATTCCAAGGACGTGGCCACCTACGCCCATATGTTCGGCTGCTGGGAGACGCTCCACATCGTCAAGGCCGGCATGGAAGCCAGCGGCTATGCGGGCGCCGGCGACAGGTCAAAGCTGATCGAGGCCGTCGAATCGATGACCTCGATGCCGCATTCCTTCGCGCATCCGCAAGGTGCCAAGGAATTCAACGGCAAGACCCACCAGACCTTCGGCCACCAGTACATCACCAAGGTGACCAACGGCAAGCTGGTGCTGGCGCACACCACATCGATCGAGGATACCTACTATCCCGACGAGGTCGACTACACCACACAGTCCTTCTAGGACGATGGCGTGGTCCGCATCCGCGGGCCACGCCCCTTCTTTAAATTGTTGTTCGTATTGATTTCTTCGCTCTGGGGGGAGTGGCGCTAGCCGCATCGCATGGAACTCGGGCCCTATCTTATCCTTGGCCTTCTCGAGGGGCTCGTCACAGCCGCGGTGCTGTCGCTGATGGCGCTGGGCCTGTCGCTTGTCTTCGGCGTGATGCGCGTGGTCAATGTCGCGCATGGCGAATTCTTCATGGTCGGCGCGGTGCTGGCCTGGTGGATCGCCAGCCTTGTCGGCGGCCATCCGGCGCTGGGGTTCCTTGCCGCACTGATCCTCGCGCCCCTGCTCACCGCAGGCCTTGCGATGCTGGCCGACCAACTCGTCCTCAAACGGATCGGCTATGACCCGGAGCGTACGATCGTCGCCACCATCGGCCTTCTCTATGTCATCCAGCAGGTGACGCTGATGACCTACGGGCCCGACGCGCGGCCGGTCGAGGCGCCGTTCAACCATCGCCTGTCGATCCCGTTCGTGGAATGGACCGAAGGCGGGTTCGCACTGTACTGGCCATGGGGCCTTGGCACGACCAGCTACAAGCTGGCGGTGATCGGCGCCGCGGTGATCCTGCTGACCGCCATCTGGCTGCTGATGACCCGCACCCGGTACGGCTTGCTGATGCGCGCCACACAGCTTGACCGCGAGACGGCGCAGGCCTTTGCCATACCGGTTGGACGAGTCTATGCCTCGGTCTTCGGACTCGGCGCCGGCCTTGCCGCGCTCGGCGGGGTGCTGATCGTACCGATCCAGCAGGCGCATTACCTGATGGGGCACGACCCGCTGCTGCTGTCTTTCATCGTGGTCATCATCGGCGGCCTCGGCAGCCTTCCCGGCACTGTCGTCGCGGCGCTGCTGATCGGCATCAGCGATCGTTCTGGTGTTCCGCCCGCAAGGTCTGTTCGGAAAGCGCGCGCTATGACGGACATGCAGAAATCCTGGGGCCTGCATCTCGGCATCATCGCGCTGCTGTTCGTGCTGCAATTCATCCTTCCCGCCTATCACCATGGCAGCCTCGCCAGGATCATGGTGCTGACCTGCTATGCCATGGGATACAACATCCTGTTCGGCTATACCGGCCTTCTCAGCCTTGGCCACGCGCTGTTCTTCGCGGCAGGCATGTACGGCATGTCGCTCAGCATCCAGCATCTCGACTGGTCGGCCGGGCCGGCGGTGTTCGCCGGGCTTGTCGCCGGGTTCGCGATGGCGCTGGTCATAGGCATGCTGCTGCTGCGCACGGCCGGCGTCGCCTTCATGATCGTGACGCTGATGTTCGCGCAGGCGGGCTATCTGACGGTGCTCTATTTCGGTGAATGGACGCGCGGCGACGAAGGTTTCGTCATCAAGCAGGAATTGCGCCGCATCGCCGGGTTCGACCTGTCCGACCCGACCAACCGCTATTTCGCCGCGCTGCTGCTGATGGCGGTGTGCATCGTCATCACCCTTCGTGTTGTCCAGACCGGCTTCGGACGGGTGCTTGTCGCCATTCGCGAGAATGAGGAACGCACCCGCATGCTCGGCTACGACATCCAGCGCCACAAGCTGGCAGCGATCCTGCTGTCGGGAACGATGTCGGCGGCGGCCGGCGCGGCCTACGGGCTGCTGTTCGGCTATGCCGGCGCCACCTTCGCCTCGGTGCAATATTCGATCTTCCCGCTCCTCTGGGTGCTTCTTGGCGGGGCGGGAACGGTTCTCGGCCCGTTCATCGGGACTCTCTTCATGTTCTATCTGATCGACCTGTCGAGCGAGCTCACCACCGCCTACATGCTGATCGCCGGCCTTGTTCTTGTCGCGCTGACCCTGTTCGCGCCGCAGGGCCTTGTCGGCGAGCTGCGGCGCCGGACGCTGAGGTGGCTGCCATGAGCCTTCTCTCGACAAAAGATCTCAGCCGGCATTTCGGCGGCCTGAAGGCTGTCGAGAGCGTGGATTTCGACCTTCCCGCAGGCCAGGTGCGCGCGCTGATCGGGCCGAACGGTGCCGGCAAGACGACATTTGTCGGCATGCTGTCCGGGCGTATCCCGGCAAGCCGTGGGCAGGTGATGTTTGACGGCAAAGACGTCACAACGGAACCGGCACATCGCCGGATCCGTGCCGGCATGGCCTACACCTTCCAGAT
>LUMQ01001469.1_pt1 | contig 10361 bp, 8 predicted proteins | sample 729621 | NCBI WGS metagenome assembly LUMQ01 (sample SAMN03860259, study PRJNA289734) | marine metagenome | biome: seawater column; feature: ocean; material: water; isolation source: Red Sea water column Station 12 - depth 25m | place: Saudi Arabia: Red Sea | collected 2011-10-15 | depth 25 m | reverse complement strand
TTTTTTTCTTTCTCAATAAATTCATCTATAAGCCTCCACGTTACAAAAGCAAAGACTATCAGGCCACCCAGCAATTCTATCATAGGAGGTTTTTCTCCAACACCAGCCCATGCCCAAATTGGAGCTAAGATAGGTTCTAATAGAATGTATAAAGCTGCTCGGTGCGGTGGAATATAGCGAGATCCAATTGTAATAAACATAAAACCAAGACCTACTTGAAATGCACCCATAAATAAGACAAGCAACAGGTCTTTCGTACTTATTGAATGATCTTGAATAATCAATAAGCCAACAATAATAACCAATATACCAGAAAGAAAAGTTGATGGCATAAAGTCTACATCTGACCGTCTATTAATTAATGTGAGTTGTAATGCAAAACAAATTGGAACACCAAGTATTATTAAATTACCAAGACTGTTAGCTGTTTCAAATCCTTGGGAAAACATAATTGAGATTCCAATCATCGACCCTGCTATTGCAACAATAGTTTTCGTACCAACGATTTTTTTTAAAAAAAAATAACTTGCTAAGGCAGCCCAGAGAGGTCCAGTGCTCATTAAAAAAACAGCATTCGCAACTGAAGTGTTACTCATCCCAAAAACAAAAAAAATATTACTTAGTCCTAAAATTACAGCAAGTAATAATCCGTCTTTACCAATATTAATAAAGGCCTTTGGTGTTTCAGATTTAAATTTTATTAAAATGTAAATTAAAGCTACTAAGCAAAATGTAATCGATCTATAGGAAGTTACTTGCATTGTAGTTGCGTCATCTACAAGCCTGATAAGTAATCCACCAAAACTTAAAAAAAATCCAGCCGCTAGAAGACAAATTGCACCAAAAATTTCATTGTTGTATTTTTTCATTTTTTCGTAGAAAATATTTCAATACTTATTTCTTAATAATCAATTCATGAAAATATTAATAAGCTTTTTCTTTTTTACTTTTTTGGTTTCATGTGGTGATCAAAACCAGTCTAATGAGACATTTAGCTCAGATCAAGGATTGTCTCAGGAGCATAAAAAAGAATTTAAAAAGGATTTAATTGAAGTAACCGAGGATATTTATGTTGGTGTAGGATATGGCCTTGCGAACTCAATTATGATTGAAACGGAAAACAGTTTAGTAATTGTTGATACATTGGGTTCTGTTGAAAGAGCGGAAGAATTATATCAAGATTTTAGAGAAATTTCAGAAAAACCAATTGTAGCTATCGTTTACACTCATAATCATTTAGATCATCTTGGTGGTGCAACTGTTTTCTATAACGAAAATGAAACAGAAATATATGCGCAAGAAAATATAATTTATAATTTAGATAACATAGCAACAACTATAAGACCGATAATCTTTCAAAGATCGGCAAGGCAGTTTGGAATACCTCTACCCGAGGAAGAAATAGTTCATCAAGCAACTATACTTTTTGATGATGAGTTAACTATTGAAATTGATAATCTTACATTTGTCTTAGCGCATGTGCCTGGTGAGACAGATGATCATCTATATGTGTGGATACCTAAGAAAAAAGCTGTGATGGTTGGTGATAATTTTTATAGATCATTTGCAAATTTATACGCAATAAGAGGAACAAAATTTAGAAATCCTATGGAATGGGTCGATAGTCTCGATAAAATCAGATTACTTAATGCAGAGCATCTGGTTCCAAGTCACTCGCGTCCTATAAGTGGAAAAGAAAATGTAGAAAAAGCTCTCACTGATTATAGAGATGGCATTCAGTTTGTTCATGACCAAACTATAAGATATGCAAATAAAGGATTAACGCCTGATGAGATTGTGCAAAAAGTAAAATTACCAAAGCACCTAGCTGAGTCTCCATACTTACAACCTTTTTATGGCTCTATATCATCTTATGTTAGATCAACATTTAGTGGGTATATTGGCTGGTTTAGTGGAAACATATCTGACCTTCATCCTCTGACTGTTGAAGAGAGAGCTAAAAAACTTGAGGTCATGGCTCAAAGGCAAACTAAAATATCTGATGAGGCACAAAATGCTCTCGATAATGGAGAATATCAGTGGGCCTTGGAACTAGCAGATATGTTAATCGCACTTGATGCAAACAATACACAAGCCAAAAATATAAAAGCTGCTGCAGCTGATCAATTAGCCAAGTTTCAACTTGCATCTAACGATTACTATTTTTATAAAACAGTTGCAGGTGAATTAAGGAATGAAATTGATGTAAATCCATCAACTCCGAATAGTGTTACGTCTGAACAATTACAAGCAACACCAATGAAAGCAATAATGAAGTCGCTTCCCGTAAATCTTAACGCGGATAAATCTGTTGAAATAACAAAAAAATATGAATTTAGATTTATCGATAGCGAAGAAGTATACACTATACATATAAGAAAAGGAGTAGCCCAGTTAAGTAAAATACCAGATTCTAGTGCTGAAGTAAAAGTCATCACTGATCAACAAACTCTTAAGGAAGTATTTGCTGGTCTAAAAAATGTAGCTGCTATCTCTCTTCTCCTAGCAAATAACACGATCGAAGTAGAAGGTGGAAAACTTGAATTTCTAAAATTCTTGGGATTATTTACCGACTAGTTATGGGCCAAAAACAATCATTTATTTTAGGTGGACTTGGATTAATTCCATTTATCTTAATTTTAATTGCATGCGCAATATCACCTCCAACTGAAGAATTGTATGGATTACTTTTATTTATTTATGTTGCATATGCAGCAATCATCTCATCATTTCTGGGTGGTATTCAGTGGGGCCTAATCACAGCTTTTGCTGACAAAATTTACTACGTCTTTATTCCACTTTTTATTTCTGTTATGCCTCCATTGATTGCTTGGGCTGCACTTTTGAGTATTGAGAATTTAAGTCTCTCATTAGGTTTAATTCTTGTAAGCTTTCTAATATCTGCCGTTCATGATTATTACTTGTATCAACAGCAAAAAATCTCACAATTATGGTTTATAACAATGAGAATATCTCTTTCATCAATAGTGATAGTTATTACGAGCTTGATGTTTTTATTTCTATTATTTTTGTAATTTTTAATGTCATCAATAATTTGTATATTAATAAAATTAATAAGACAAAAATTATCTGACCTACTTCTACACCTAAATTGAAACCTAATAATCCAGAGAAAATATTTTCACTACTTATTTTTGAGCCAAGTAAAAATCCTCCAAAACCAAATCCATGAATAAGTCCAAAAATAATTGTTATAATAGATAGCAAATTATTTTCTGAATTTAAATTTTTAAGTAAGTAAAAATAACCTAGAGAAAATAGAAGTATTCCTAATATTAAGAAATACGGAAAATTTGGATTGATTAAATTGCCAAATATTAAAAGTAATAAACTTAGCGTCGTTATAAAGATCATACTTACTCTATGATCATTATTTTCTTTATACAAATATTCCAAGCCGACGAACATTATTGTATAACCAATTAATGCTTCAACTAAAGAGGATTTTACTTGGATAATGTTTATTACTGAAAGTGATAGAGTTAAACTGTGTCCAATAGTGAATCCCGTGATTACCAGAAGCAATCGTTTTAAATTTGTTACTAAAAGCAACAGTCCAAGAATAAATAGCAAGTGATCATAGCCACTTAGAATATGATCAAGACCCAATGAGAAAAATTTATAAAAACTATTCGAGAAGCTATTATTTTCCTTTTCTTCATTTAAATCAATTGACTGATCATTAAAAAATAAGGCTTTTTCAGTATATAAATTATTATCAATGTAGATACGTGCTATATGAATATGACTTTGAACAAGATTAAACAGCGCATTATTTATAATTTTTATTTCTTTGTTTGATGGACATTCAAAATTTAGTGAGAGATTTAAACTTCCTTCTTGAGAATTTAATTCTTTAATTTCATCAACAAGAGAACAACTTTTGCCTTCTGAGGTGACTTTGAGATGCTGGCTGAGGTAGATTTTGAATACATCGGTCTCACTCAAATTCTCTTCAAACATAATCTTCTGGTAGTTTTCAACTTGAAAAATACGAGTGGACTCAAGTGTTAAAAGAGAAAAATTTGCCTCAACTTTGTTATCTACAACGTTCCATTTAGAGAATGACTCACTAAAGTAGTGGGCATTCAATGGCGATAAAAGAAAAAAGAGGATTATGACTGTGTTTGCAATGATATAATTCATTATTTATTGAAAATCATACCTAGTGATGGATGAATTTTCTTTTAAATATATAAGGTAGTCTTTTAATTTTTGATCATCTAGTTGATTGTTATAATCAAATATAATTCTATCTTTTATTTCCTCGAAGTAATCGTCATTCACTTCTAATTTTTGAATATCGTATAGTTTAAAAATATAAAACCCATTGGTTCCGAAAATTGGTTCAGAAATAGAATTTATCTCCATCATGGTTATCTGATTACAAATGCCTTTGCCTAATAATTGTTCACAATCTTTCAGATTTATTAATTTTTGAGGGATATCAAACAAATTGTTTTCATTATACTTCTGCTTTACCTCCGAAAATGTTTTAGTATCTAACTCAAGGTTAATATTACTTATTTTTGTTTCAAGTGTTTTAAGATCAGACTCAGTTCCTAGCAAAACAGAATTTGGATTATTTGATTTTAAAAAAATAAAATCAAATTTAATTTTTTCCGTTGGCGCATACTTATTTATATTTTTTTTAAAATAGTCTCTCACATCAGCTTCAGTTATCTGATTATCTTCAACCTGAATAATAAAATCGATGACCTGAGTAATCATTTCCTTTCTTACACCAATATCTTTTTTGTGAAGATTAAGTTCTATACCTCTTTGCACCAAAAGTTCCTCCTCAATCATACGTTCAAGAAGAAGATCGAGTATTTCAAAATCGTTACTAAGGTCTAAATCAGCTCCAAGATTTGTTGCATATCTGAGGAACTGGTCTTCTGTGATGACTGTCTCATTCACTAAAGCAACAGCTTTTTTATTGCTGAGAGATAAGTTGTCATTAAAACTAATTGTATCGTAAAAAATCAAAAACAGTCCTGCTAGGATCGCAGTAAAAAATAATACATTTAATTTATTAAAAATTTTCATCATTTTAGAGAGATTACCATAGGTTTTTTTATCATTATAACGAAAATACTTTTGACATAAGCAGTGCCAGAACTATACTTTTTTATATGAATATTTTAAAAGTTATAAGATATTTTTTTATTCTATCTATTCTCTTTATCATTAGTTGTCTTGTTGTTTTACAATTTGGTTTATTCAGTGAAGACCTTGGGCCCGGTGAAATCACTGGAAAAATAAATACAGTTGAATTTGTTGAAGATAAGAAAAAACGACAACTTCAGGCCATGGAGTCATTAAATGAAATACCGACAAAGCAAATCCTATTTGGTGATTTGCATGTTCACTCAACTTTTTCTGCTGACGCGCATGCAATGAGCTTACCTATTACTGGAGGGAATGGCGTACATCCTGTTGCAGATGCCTGTGATTTTGCAAGACACTGTTCAGCATTAGATTTTTGGTCAATTAATGATCATGCAGAAGCAACAACTCCAAAGAGATGGATGGAAACAAAAGAAACTATTCGAAAATGTAATGCCTTGAATGTTGACCCAGCAAATCCTGACTGTGTGGCATTCTTAGGTTGGGAGTGGACACAAGTTGGTGTTGTCAGAGGCAATCATTGGGGACATCACAATGTAATTTTAAAGGAAGAAGATGATCAATTGGTGCCACCTCGAGCAATCGCATCATTATCTGTAGCACGACAAGCAATGACTGCAAGACCACTGCTGCCAGGAACACTGTACCCTTTTGTCGATCTTGAAAATTTCAAACGTTACAATGACTTTCAACGTTATCAGGTGGAAACAGTTAAAGTACCTGATTGTAATTTAAGAACACCGTCAAAAGATTTGCCGCTTGATTGTTACGAACAAGCGGTCACGCCACTTGATTTAGTTACAAGATTAGAGATGTACGATAGTGACTATATGGTTATACCTCATGGCCAATCATGGGGACTTTATACACCCGCTGGCTATACTCTTGATAAAAGTTTAGAGCACTCAAAAAAATTTCCAAAAATGTTTGAGCTTCTCGAAACCTATTCTGGGCACGGTAACGCTGAAGAGTATCGCTCTTGGCGTGGTGTTGATGTTGTCAGAAATGGCCAACAAGAGTCAAGGCCTTTTACTTTTACAATGGGTGATATTGATTTAAATCAAGGAACTTTTACCATTGAAAACCCTGATGGTTCGGAAGAAGTAATCGATATTGGAACTCAAACATGTCCTGATCCATCTGACAATTACATTCCTCAATGTTGGCAGGCCGGCAAGATAATATATGAGAGATGCATCGATGAAGGCACAGATGAGTCTGAGTGCGCATCAAGAAGAGAAGAAACAAAACAGTCAGTGGTAGATAGGGGTCGAGCTGGTTATCAAGTTGTCCCAAAAAATACTTTCTTAGATCGTAATATTTCTGGCCAATGTACTGATTGTTACAGTCCCCCAATGAATCACGTACCTGGAGCAAGTGCTCAATACGGTTTGGCTCTCACTAAATTCAAAGATGATGGCACAAAACATAGGTTTCGATACGGCTTTATAGGCTCAAGTGACAATCACTCTTCTGCACCGGGAAGTGGATATAAAGAATTATTTGGAAATAACATTGATGGAAGCGGTCCACCTACTAAATTTTTTGATAGACTACTTCATATGGATCCTTGGTATTTTCCAAAAAGTCTAAGCCCCACCGGCAAGAATTCAAACCCAGTTAAAGACTCATACATATCTGACTCTCAACCTCAACAATATGAAATCCCAGAGTTGATTGTTGGATTTAATACAATTGAATGGGAAAAACAAAGAGGCTTCTTCACTACAGGTGGATTAGCTGCTGTACATTCAGATGGACGTTCAAAAGAAGAAATATGGGATGCTCTTAAAAGAAAAGAAACCTATGCAACAAGTGGAACTAGAATTCTTCTATGGTTCAATATGATTAGTGGTGATAAAAAAATTCCTATGGGCTCATCTGTTGAAATGTATGCTGTACCAGAATTTGAAGTCAAGGCTATGGGATCATTTGAACAAAAGCCAGGATGTCCAGAAGATGCGTATAATGCTCTTGGAGAAGACAGAGTAGATGAATTGTGTTACAACGAATGTTATAATCCAAGTGATAAAAGAAATTTTATACAACGCATTGAAGTCATAAAAGTTTTACCTCAAGAATATTCTGATCAACCTATAGATGACCGTATAATTGATACGTGGAAAGTACATTATTGTAATCCAGATGATGTTGGGTGTACGTTTAGATTTAAGGATGAGGATTTCCTTAAAGATCAAAAAGACGCAAGTTATTATGTCCGCGCTATTGAATTGCCATCACCTCAGATAAATGTGAAGGGTGGTGTATGCACTTTTGATGATGAAGGTAATTGTGTAGAATTTAAATTGTGTACGCAAGACTGGAGACATCCTAGAGATATTGAAACTTGTTCTGAAATTGATGAACATCGCGCATGGTCGTCACCAATTTATGTAGATTTTCTCTCTTAATCAATTTTCTGAATTCATGAAATTTTTAATTCCAAGCATAATATCTGTTGTCGTAGGTTCCTTGTTTAGCTGGGCATATTTGACTGCATATGGACTCACTATTTTATACTTTGTTTACTTATCGATGATGATTGGTGTAGTTTTTCTTGCTGCAGATGCTTGGAGGAATCGAGATAAATGAATATTTAGCATTAGAAAGTCATTGCTAAATTATTGATTTTATTAAATATTAATTTTTTTCCACACGTTGTCATATTGGCATTCAACCATAATTGTGAATCCCGCTATTTAATAAATGATGCCGGTATCAAAAAAAAATAGGGAGAAAATACATGTTTAAAAAAGTTATACTTTATACAGTATTATTTTCATCACTATTATCCGCTAATGCTTTTGCAGCTGTCGATGACGAAACGGCATATGTTCTGGCTAGTAGGATATAATTTGGCCTATGGAATACCAGAAGGGGGATATATTGGATCATTTACAGCTTGGAGTGACGGCTCTGCTATTGCTACAGGTTATTCTGATGGATCTGACTGGTTTTTTCAGATGGTTTTCTGTGCAACAACAGCATCAATTGTTTCAGGAACATTAGCTGAAAGAATAAAAATTTGGCCATTCTTTTTATTCGTAGCAATTTTAACGGGTGTAATTTATCCAATCGAGATGGGTTGGCAATGGGGCGGTGGATGGTTATCTGCTGCTGGCTTCTCAGACTTTGCTGGTTCAACTCTTGTGCACGCAGCAGGTGGTGCTGCAGCATTAGCTGGCGCAATTGTTCTTGGTCCAAGGCTTGGAAGATTTGATAACGGTAAATTAGTACCGTTTGCAAACTCATCTATACCTCTTGCAACTCTAGGTGTATTTATTCTATGGCTAGGTTGGTTTGGATTTAATGGTGGTTCACAGCTGGCATTAGGATCTTTTGACGATGCTACAGCCGTTGCTACAATTTACATTAATACAAACCTTGCTGCTTGTGCTGGTGTACTAGTATGTGCTGCTATCACAAGATTGGTCAGAGGTAAAACTGATGTAGTAATGATGTTAAATGGTGCGCTTGGTGGTTTAGTTGCAATAACTGCAGAACCATTAATGCCAACACCTTTAATGGCAATCATTATTGGCGGTATTGGTGGTGCACTAGTATTTGCTGGTACTGAATTACTCACAGCCATGAAAATTGACGATGTTGTAGGAGCGATTCCAGTTCACCTTATCGCAGGTGTATGGGGTACTCTTGCTGTACCAATTACTAATCCGGATACTAGCTTTGGAACCCAATTCCTAGGCACAGCATCAATTTGTGTGTTCGTATTCGTAGTGTCCATAATTATATGGTCAATTATGAAAGCCACAATCGGTATAAGGATTAGCGAAGAAGCTGAAAAAGAAGGAACGGACGTAGCTGAGACAGGTGTTATCGCCTACTCAATTAGAGACTAAGTTCACTCTTTTAAACTAATAAAAAGGGTCCACTTTTTTCCCCAATGATTATTCAAGTGGACCCTTTTTTACATTTGTATTCGTATTCTATTTCCTTTAATCTCTCCTCGTTATGTCCGACAAAATAAATCCGTTTGAAAAGAAAAAACAAGGTGTCTTTTTTTTCAAGTCATCTAATCCATATGAGTTTTATGATCTTCTAAATGGTAAGAACATGGATGATAAACAAGATGTTTGGGGTACACTAATTTTTCCTGAAAATGCAAAGAAGCCATGTCCTCTAATAATACCAATTCATGGCAGCGCAGGGTTAAGAGAAGGTCATCACACTCACATGGTCAATTTATTAGATGCTGGGGTTGCTATTTTTAGGATTCATCATTTTGAATCTAGAGGAGTTATTTCAATCGTTGAAAATCAAACAGAAGTAACCCTTGCTTCGATGATTACTGATGCCTTTCGTGCATTAACATTAGTTTCTAAACATCCTGATGTTGATAGTGATAAAATAGGTATCATGGGGTGGAGTCTTGGCGGTAGCACAGCTTTTTATGCAGCCTGGCAACCTATTATTGATACTCTCACTCAGAATGGCGAAAAGTTTGCTGCGCATTTACCTATTTATCCTGGGACACTACTTAAGCCCGAAGATAATCGTTGGTCAGATGCTCCAATGCATGTTTTATTTGGAGAAGATGATGACTATACTCCTCTAAGTCTTTGTAAAAAAATGATTGATTATATGAAGCCAGTTCGTAGTGTAGAGCTTACAACTTATCCAAACGCTCACCATTCTTTTGACTCTATTGACCCTGTTGAATTTATTCCTTATGCCATTAGGCTGAAAGACATGTTTATTGATTTAAAGATGGATGGACGACAAATTTTTACTGATGAAAACAATAATACTTTTCATCTAGACTCACTTGAAGAAAGAATGCGTTTGTTAAAAGAAACACCTGATATTCTCGGAGCTCACGCGGGAGGTAATTGGGCAGCTCGTAAGCAATGTCACAAAGACGCTGTTTCATTTTTTCAAAAACAATTTTTTTCATAAAAATTTATTGAGTGGTATTGACTCTTACCTCCACTAGTGCAATAATTAGAACAAAACAAGAACAAAATATAATTTATCCAATGTTTTTAACATTTTATAAAGAAGCAGTAGAATGCGGTTTTCCCTCTCCAGCGAGAGATTTTACAGAGGGGACAATTGACCTAAATGAGGAACTTATTCCGCACCCAAACGCAACTTTCATAGTCCGAGCACGCGGTGACTCTATGATTGGTTCAGGTATTTATCCAGGAGACCTTCTCATTGTTGATCGGAGCATTAAGCCTCGAAATAAC
>LUMQ01000466.1_pt1 | contig 10377 bp, 9 predicted proteins | sample 729621 | NCBI WGS metagenome assembly LUMQ01 (sample SAMN03860259, study PRJNA289734) | marine metagenome | biome: seawater column; feature: ocean; material: water; isolation source: Red Sea water column Station 12 - depth 25m | place: Saudi Arabia: Red Sea | collected 2011-10-15 | depth 25 m | reverse complement strand
GCCATCATAGGTCCCTTCAAATATACCCGTAATCCAATGTATCTAGGAATGAGCATAATGTTAATGGGTTTTGGATTAATCTTTGGCGCCAAGCTTACAATTTGTTTAGTGGCACTGTTTGTGCTTTATATAACTTTTTTCCAAATAATGCCTGAAGAGCGTGCAATGCATGAAAAATTCACTGACTGGGAAGATTATTGCTCAAAAGTTAGAAGGTGGTTATAAAAAATGAGCTCGGGATATGTTTTATCAGATGAAGTTCTCGATCATAAGATTAATGAACCTGCTTATTCAAAGAAGTCTTCTTATAAGGCTGAAAGATCCCTCAATGATTTAGACCTTTTTACTAGGGGCCAACCAGTAGATTTTTATAAGGAATTAAGAGACAACGCGCCTGTATATTTTCATGACCCTATGCCTACAGATCCAGAGCCTGGATATTGGGTATTAACTAGGCATGAAGATATCAAGCATGTATCCATGAATCCTAAAATATTTTCTTCTCAATATGCTACTGGCAACCTTTTAACACTTGGTACAGAAGAAAACAGACACCCAAAGCTTTTCAAATCAACTATTGATCATATGCTTAATCTTGATGGTGAAATGCATTTAGGTCTTAGAAAAGAACACATGCCTTTCTTTAAACCTGGGTACGTTGAGGACTTACAAAAGAAAGTTACTATAAAGGTGGGACAGCTCTTAGATCAAATTGCTCCAATGGGAGAATGTAACTTGGTGAAAGAGGTTTCTCAGCAGCTTCCAATTTATACTTTATCTGAGATCTTAGGAATTCCTGAAGCTGACAGACAGAAACTTGTTTCATGGATGGAGTTTTTAGAGTTAGCTCAATATTTTGCAGTTGAACAAATCAAACAACAAAATGAAGGCATTACTGATTCATCGCCTGATCCCGCGATGATTGAGCTTTTTAATTCAATGGTTGATGAAATGTTTGATTATGGAAAACATATTCTTCTTAAAAAGAGAAAAAATCCTGAAAATGATCTTTTAAGCGCAATTGCAAATGCAAAAATTGAAGGTGAGGAACTCACTCAAGAATTCCTTGATGGCTCTTGGCTCTTAATAGTCTTTGCAGGCAACGATACAACAAGAAACACTATGAGTGGAGGTATTAAGTTACTTCATGATAATCAAGATCAAAAGGAACTTTTAATAAACAATCCTGACTATCTTCCTAATTTTATTAATGAAACTATCAGATGTGTTTCTCCAGTAATTCATATGCGTAGAACCTCTCTTGAAGAGACAGAAATAAATGGGCAAAGAATTGGACCCTATGAAAAAATTGCACTTTGGTATGGTGCCGCAAACAGAGATCCTGAAATCTTTGATGATCCCGATAGATTTAATATTCTTAGAGAAAACGCTGATAAGCATCTAGCTTTTGGAATAGGAAGACATACTTGTTTAGGTAAGCCGGTTGCATTAATGCAGCTAAAAGAATTTTATTCACAGTTCTTAGCAAGGTTTCCTGACTTTGAGATGAATGGTGAATGGAAAGTAGCACCGAATAACTTTGTGCATGCTATCCAAGAAATGCCTATAAAATTCTCACCTAAATCTTAGGAATGATCCCTCAAAGAATTAACCTTATCGGATATTCAACCCTTGCAGTAATTATTTGTTACATAGATAGGGTTAATATTTCTGTGGCAATTATTCCTATGCAAGAACAGTTTGGTTGGAGTGATTCCCAAGTTGGCTTTATTTTTTCTTCTTTTTATTTGGGATATATGCTCACAATGGCTTTGGGCGGATATTTATCTGATAAGTTTGGAGGAAAGCGTGTTTTAGGATGGGGCGTTGTTTTATGGTCAATTTTTACGATCCTTACGCCACTAGCTGCTCATAATGGTTTTTTTGCTCTATTTTTCATAAGAGTCTTAATGGGTATTGGAGAGGGAGTTACATTTCCTGCATGGCATAGCTTATATGCAAGATGGATTCCCTTTAATGAAAGAACAAGAGCTATAGCCTTTACCAATAGCGGAATATCTATCGGGACTATTATTGGCTATATAGGTACGCAAATGATAATTATTGCAATGGGCTGGGAGTGGGCATTTTATATCTTTGGTGTAGTTGGCCTAGTGTGGTTTATTTTCTGGTACAGAAATGTAACTTCATATCCAAGCGATCATCAAAGAATTACAGCTGAAGAGCTAGCTTATATTCAAGAGAATGCGCCATCATCTGAGCCCGCAAAAAAGATTCCTTTGAGGCAATTACTTGTTAATAAACCTTTCTTAGCGATAGTTGCAGCAACCTTCGCAAATAACTGGAGTTTGTTTGTTTTTTTATCGTTTTTACCAAAATTTATTGATAATGAGTTAGGGATAGAGCTTGAATCAAGTACTTTTGTAATTCTTATTATTATCCCAAGCATTATTTCGGTAATTGCTCTCAATGCCGGAGGCTATCTTGCAGATAGCTTAATAAAAGGTGGTATGAGAGTGATTAAAGTAAGGAAGACATTGAATTCAATAGGATTCTTTGGATCAGCTGTTTGTCTTTTCATGATCCCATTTTTTGAATCAATCATGATCATAATAGTTTTGATTTGTATTACAAATCTATTTACAGGAGCTGCAGCAGGGGGATTTGGTGTCAATCATGCAGATATTGGACCTAGCACAACAGGAACTCTTGTTGGCATTGCATCAACTTTTGGCATGATTGCAGGAGTTGTAGGGAATGCTGTTTCTGGTTATGTCCTAGATATAACTAACTCGTGGACACTCGTATTTCATATTGCTGCTAGTTTAATTGTGGTTGGCGGACTAATTTATGTATTTTTTGCCAGCGATCAAAGGCAATTTGAATAAAAAAACCTTTTAAAACAATACTTTCAGGACTAAAAAATATTCTTTTTATACATTTTTAGTGCTATATTTAGAAAATAAATTTATTTTTAGGGGAAAAAATATGCATTTTCTAAGAAAAATAGCTTTTGTGGCATTTTTAACACCATTTGCTTTTATTCAAGCTGATGTGGAAGAAGTGATTGTAACAGCGAACAAAAAAGTGGAAACCGTTCAGGAAATACCAATGAATATTTCAGTTATTACTGAAGTTGATATTCAAGAGAGAGGTATTTCTAATCCTGAAGATTTTTTAAGAACTTTAGCGGGTGTAACAACTCCTGGAGGAGCAAGATATTACTCTTTTAGAGGTTTAAATACTAGCTCAGCACAAAGATCATCAGGAACAACTTCAACTTACATTGATGAAATCCCAGGAACAACTATGAATATTTGGGATATCGAAAGAATTGAGGTTTTAAGGGGACCTCAAGGAACTTTATATGGATCAAATGCAATTGGTGGAACAATAAGATATATAACAAAGAAACCAGATCTATCTGGTTTTGACTACGCATACTCAATGGAGTACGGAGAAAAAAGATTTGCTGGAAATGCAATTGTTAACTATAACGCTATGGTTAATGTTCCTCTAAATGATCTTTTTGCATTACGGGCAACATATTCACAGTCTTTAGATCCAGGTATTTATGAAAATATTATCACTCAAAACAAAGATGTTGGTGATCAAGATGATGAAAGATATACCATAACTCTGGGCTTTGAAAGAGATGATTCTCCAATTCATGACGGAAATATTAAAAGCATGGTCAGATACATTGTTAGCGATCGTTACGACGAAGGTATGAAGGAAAAGGGTAATGGTGATAAACCTGGAACTGCAGATATTTTTGATCCTAACTGTAGTACAAGCACAGCTTTTTATTATGGAGAATCTTGCACCAGATTAACCGCCTTAGCTGATGCTTATGGCAGAGATTTATCAGACTATCATCCTCTTTTATCTTTTGCAGAAGTAACAGATGAAAAACATAATGTTGTTATGTCTACTTTGGCTTCAACTACACAGGTTGGCTTTGATTGGGGTTCTGCAACTTTAACAACTATGTACAGAGACTATGATGAGGACAGTGAAACTGAATGGTCAAGAATTGATACTGATGACCTTTATCCAGCTCCACTAATAGTTACTTCAGATAGTGAAACAGAAATAACTGAATTAAGACTAAGCTCTAATCCAGGAATGATCGAATGGACAGTTGGTCTTTATGATTTTGAAGCGAATGCAGACCCAAATTCGATCGTTGAGAATCAAGCCTTACTAAGTGCTGAAGCATGGGATTATATTCAATTCATGGTCCCGGATGGCTATGACGGCGCTGCATATTGCCCACCTTATTGTGGGGATGATGCAAGCCCATATTTCTACTATGGAAGCTATACTTTCTATAGTTACTCTGAAGAAAAAGCGATGTATGGAGAAGTTGCGCTTAATTTAGATAAGTGGAAATTTACTGCAGGACTCAGAGATTATGAAATATCTGATGGATATAAATCATCTGAATTTGGTATTTTCTACTCTGGAAATGGTTGTGATGGTACTTCGACCGAAGGTACTACATGTTCACAGGAATCTGGTACTGAATCAGATACAAGACCAAAACTTACAGCTTCATATATGCCAAATGAAGATTTAACTTTATTTGCAGTTTCATCAGCAGGTTATAGACCTGGAGGAAATAACTCAGCATTACCTCCTTTCTGTGCAGGTGATCCTGAAGCATCAAATTTCCAAAGAAGATATACATCAGACAAAGCTCAGAATACTGAGTTTGGTGTTAAGGCTAGAGGCGATACTTTCAACTTTAATGCTACATACTTCTTAATTGACTGGACTGATATCCAAATTGGTATTGCTCCAGCATGTGGATGGAGTTTCACAAGTAATGGTGGTGAAGCTGAAACCAAGGGAGTTGAGATTGATTTTGATGTGATGCTTGCAGACGGTCTTTATATGGACTTTGCAGGGGCATTTATGACTGCAGAAACTACAATTGATATGCCAAGTTTTGGAGCTGCAGCTGGCGATAGCTTACCTGGAACTGTTGAAGAGCAATATAATATTGGACTTTCTTATGATCATACAATTGGTTCAAAGTCAGCCTACACAAGGGTAGATTATTTATATTATGGGGACAGCTACGCTACTTTTGGTCAATCAGAAGATCAGATGTCACCAGCATATGAGAAATTTAATCTCAATGTAGGTGTAGAGCTAAATGAAAACTCTTCACTCCAGCTCAGCATTGATAACTTAATGGATAACAGAGCAGAAGCGTTTAAGTTCTCTGCTAACAGTCCTGGATGGAGACCAAGAAACTATCTTCAGTGGATTCCACCAAGAAGTGTCTCATTGAGATATACCTACAGATATTAAGTTTATATTTAACTTGAAAAAAGCCAGGTTTTACCTGGCTTTTTTTATTCCTTATATTCTTGGAAGTAATTGAAGATTTCTTGTTTCGTTCTTGATCTTGCTGTTGTCCATTCACCAGTATCCTTAATATTTAGGACTTCTTTATCTTTATTGAGAATAACGACTCTAGGAATGCCTTGTTGAGGCATAATATCGAAAAATTCCATCAATGACATATTGATATCATATCTTCCTAAGTCGATATAGAGAATTTCAAAGTTATCATTCATATATTCATTGACAGTTTCAAGATCTAAAACAGCACTGAGGATCCTGCAGTCTGGGCACCAATTGGCACCAAAAATGACTACAGGCTGCTTTTTATTGTTGATAGTGTTATCAATGAAATTGCTTAAGTCACTCTCGCTTAAATCAACTCTTTCGTAAGGAAGAGGGAATGGCTTTTCTAAGATTTCTTCATTAGGCACAATGATATTTGTTGACATAATAGGAAATGATACTAAAACTAAGTAAAATGATAAAAAACTGTTTTTAAGATTCATGGATATTGTTGAAAAATTAGTATTATTTTGTTTATTTACCTTCTTGCTTATTATGTCTGGGCTTTTCATGTTTGCCAATCATTTAGTTGTAGTTTTTCCTGGAACTGAATTAGATCCAATGGTGATGGCTGAGTGGAGGACGAGGACTATTCAACCAGCTTTTTATATGACAGCATGTTATTTTATATTAAGACATTTTCTTGGAAAAAATCCGACTACGACTCTTTGGCCTGTTTTTTTGATACTTTTATTCTTTACCATTACTCAAGCACTGCTATTTATTGATAGACCATATAAATTTGGTATAGCTGGGATAGGTATGTTTGCAGTCTCAATTTTTGTAACTCTTTTCGTTAGACTTAGTCATTCGAAGAGAAAAAAAGAAATAAGAATGGATACATTTTAATGGAAATTCTTAAACGTATAAGCTTGATAATCTTTTTACTTTTGATGGCAGCCGTATATCTGCCAATAGGTTTATGGGCAATTATTGCTCCAGCACAAGATGCCCTTGGTTTAGAGCTACCTTCTTTTTATGAAGCTGTAGGCTTATCTGTTATATCTCCAATTGGGTACTCCGAATTTGCAGGAATATATGGCGGTATTAACATTGTCATTGGCCTAATGTTCTTAATAGGCATTTTTAAAGAAAAGGTTGGATTATTTTCTATAAAAATACTTGTTTTTCTTGTTGGCTCAATAGCTCTAGGTCGGTTCTTGCTGATGTTGCTTGGTTCTCAAGCAGGGTTACCAGCAGAAATTAATACTTTCCTTATCTTTGAGATTATTGTTTTCTTAATTGGCTTAATTTTTATTAAAGTCCTAAAAGACACTAATTAGATTACTTAAATTTAAGACGTAAATCATATAGAAACTTATAAATCCAAACCCGAGAAGAGTCCCTAAATACTTTGGCATTTGCACTCTTGATAAAAGAAGCATTATCAAAGTAAAAGCTAAAGTTAATATAATTAGGGGAGATGAATCTCTTTCCCATAATTCAATAGGCATAACAGCAGAGGAAAATATGCCTATGATTGGAACAATAATTACTATATTAAGGATATTTGATCCAATAATATTACCTATCACCATTTGATTTTTGCCTTTAAAGATAGCCGAGACAGTTGCTGCTAGTTCAGGAAGACTTGTACCCAGGGCTAAAATAGTCAAACCAACTATTACTTCTGAAATACCAATAGACAAAGCAAACTTTTCTGCATATATCACCGCAAAGTTTGAACCAACTACAAGCAACACCAAACCCATTAGGAGCATTATGAAGTTTTTGAGCATATCTGAATTGCCTGAAACGACCTGAATAACATTCGATCTTTCTTTAGAAAGAATTACTAGAAAATAGAATAAGATCGCAATAAATCCGAGACTTTCAATTAAACTAAACTTCAAATCTTTAAGAGCAAATAAAAACAAAAGAAAACTTAGTAAGAATGGTATGAGAGATTCAAGTGAAAACCTTTTTTTAATTTGATTAATTGCAAAGCAAGATACACCAAAAATAAGTGCAATATTAGTAATATTTGACCCAACTATTGTTCCAATAGCTACAGCTTCAGCAGAGTTTATAACAGAGCTAATAGCAACAAATATTTCAGGAGCAGACGTACCAAGAGCAACAATAGTTAAGCCTACGAACATGTCACTAATGCCAAAGTTTCTAGCTATTTTAGAAGATGCATCTACAAATCTTTCAGCACCAAAGACAAGAGTTGCTATGGATATAATAAGGAGGGAGATGTTTAGAAACATATTTATATTGTATAGATTTAATTAAAAAAATCTCGAAGGTCTAAAATCTTTTAAAAGCAAGCTATCAACTTCGTCCACAATTTCTTGTGTGACTAAATTCCCTACAATTGCTGCAAGACTTATTCCACTGTGCATTACAGCAATATAAACTGATTTATTTTTAAACTTACCAATAATTGGTAAGTCATCTTTTGGAATAGGCCTCCACCCAATTAATACTTCTGATGGATTTAAATCAGTTCCACCTTTAACCATGCTCTTGAAATGCTTATTTATTCTTTTTATATGATCTTTTGTATTTTCCTTTATTGGCGCAGTAATTTGTTCACCAATTATTATTTGACCATTGCTTTGTTGATGCGCATGTATTTTTGGCCCATAAACAACTGAATTTATAAGATTTTTCTGTGGTTTAGTTTTAATTATTACACCCGGCCTTGGTTTTTTTAAAAAATTCACATTAAAGCTGTTATCAACATCAACGCCATTACAAAAAATAACATTTTCTGATTTTAGTATTCCCATCGATGTTTTAACTTTTGAAAACGAATCATTGCTTTCTAAAATTCTTTCGAACTTACAAGGATATAAAACTGAACCACCATTTTTTTTAATTACATCTATCATTTTTGATATAGCGTCTTTAGGATTTATTGCTCCATCTGCTTTTGAAAAGATAATATTTTCATTACCTTTGAAATTTATATATGGTTCCAATTTTTTGGCTTTTTTATGTCCAATTACGGAAGTAGGAGTGTATTTTGGATAACTCTGTAATTCATTTACGCTTTCTATTAGCTTCTCTTGGTCCTTCATTGCTGAAGACCATTCTAAAGATCCGTTCCATTTAATATCGAGAGATAGCTCCCTTTGCATTAAATGAAATGCATTTATACCAAGCTGCGAGAATAAATTATATGAATAAGGCTTTTTGGGATATGTTGCATTTATCCATGAAAATGAGCTGCCGCTGCAAGCTGAACCAGGAGCATTTTTATCTATTAAAGTTACTTTAACTCCGCGCTTTGATAGCTCATAAGCAATGGAGCAACCGATAATTCCAGCCCCAATAATGACTGCTTCTTTGGTTTTACTCTTTTGAGCATAGATTTTTTTAGGCGATAGGGCAAAAAGACCTAATATTTTTAAAAAATCTCTTCTGTTCATCATTAATAATTATATTACTATAAGAATTTCTTATTACATTTCTTTTTCAAAGTTATAATAGTGTTTTTTAGAGAGGCAAAGCATGGATATAAATAGGCTATTTAATATTGACGGAAAGACAGCACTTATTACTGGCGGATCTAGAGGCATTGGAGAAATGATTGCAGCTGGATTTTTAGCGAATGGTGTTAAGGTCTATATCACCGCCAGAAAAGAGGCTCCACTTATAGAAAAAGCAAAGGAGTTATCAGAAAAATTTAGTGGAGAATGTATTGCAATACCTTGCGATCTTAGCAATATGGAAGGTATACAAAAGCTTGCTTCTGATTATCTAAATCATGAAGATAGTTTAGATATTTTAGTGAATAATGCCGGTGCTGCATGGGGCGAGCCATATGAAAACTTCTCAGAGAAGGGCTGGGATAAGGTTATGGATACAAATGTTAAAAGTATGTTCTTTTTAACAAGAGATCTCACTCCTGCTCTTACAAAAAATGCCTCTGATGATGAACCTTCAAGAGTTATTAATATTGGATCAATAGATGGAATCAATGTACCAATATTTGAGACTTTTTCGTATAGTGCTTCAAAAGCCGCTGTCCATCATCTTACTAGAGCTCTTGCAAGTAAGTTAGTAAGGGAAAATATACTTGTTAATGCAATTGCACCTGGTCCATTTCCAAGCATGATGCTGGGTTCAGCCGTAAATCATGATTATTCCGGAATTGCAGTACGAAACCCAAGAAAAAGGGTTGGAACTCCAGAAGATATTGCTGGTCTAGCTATATTTTTATGCTCTCGAGCTGGCTCTTATACAATTGGCGAGACAATTACTTGTGATGGAGGTCTTGTGAATGCCTCAGGGCATGATCTGAGCTAAACTTTTTGAGCTTCGGCAAAGGCTTCGATTAAAAGATCTTTCATCCATAGGTGAGGACCTTCATTATCATCACTGGAATGCCAAATTAGATGTTGCTCTACTTTTGGCAAGTCAATTGGGAGTTTCTGAAAAGCTAGATTATTTTTAATTGCAAAGGTTTTAGAGCAAATCAAAACATAATCACTATTTTTCACGATTTGAGGAGTAACCATGAAGTGTTGAGCTCTCAACGCAATATCTCTTTTAAGTTGAAGCTTTTCCAGCTCAACATCAATTAATGATGGGCCTCTTCTTCTGTTAGATATATTGATATGTTTTAGGCTTAAAAACTCTTTCATAGTAAGCTTCTTTTCATCGCCAATTGGATGATTCTTTCGATGCGCACAAACAAACTCATCTTCGAAAATTAGATCATGTTTTATATCTTTAGATCTTGGGATAATTGGGTCAACAACAAAATTTAATTGATTGGTTGCAAGAGCATGAACAAAATCTTTTCTTTCAAATTGATAACTCTCTATAGAGACTCTTGGAGCAATCGTTTTTATTTTTTTTAAAATATAAGGAAGAACTCTCTCTTCAGAAATATCACTTAAAGAAATTCTGAAAGTTAACTCGCTGGTTTCTGGATTGAATTCATCTGGCTCGTTTACACTTTTTTGCATTAGATCTAATGCTTTTTTAACATCTAATATAATGTTTTCTGTTTTCTGGGTTGGAGTCATGCCTGAACCT
>LUMQ01002849.1_pt1 | contig 10380 bp, 16 predicted proteins | sample 729621 | NCBI WGS metagenome assembly LUMQ01 (sample SAMN03860259, study PRJNA289734) | marine metagenome | biome: seawater column; feature: ocean; material: water; isolation source: Red Sea water column Station 12 - depth 25m | place: Saudi Arabia: Red Sea | collected 2011-10-15 | depth 25 m | reverse complement strand
GTAAAGCTAGAATTGAATTTGAAGCATTAAGCAATGAATTATTAGAAAAGGTTGGCTTATGAAAAGATCCCTAAGTTCGCTTATAGAAAACACAGATGTAAGAGAATTTAAAGTTGTAGACATTGAAGTTGAAAAAATTTCTGAAAGCAAAACACAGGCAAGGACATATTTTGATGAAAAAAAGCTAAGTGAACTTTCAGAATCAATTAAAAAAAGTGGTGTACTCCAACCAATTATTGTTCAATTGTTGGGTAATAATAGATATCAATTAATTGCTGGTGAAAGAAGACTCCGAGCAAGTAAAGCTGCTGGACTCAAAACAATTCCTTGTTTAGTTAAAGATGTAACAGACAAGGATGCAGCAGTTTTGGGTCTAGTGGAAAATGTACAAAGATCACAACTTAACACCATTGAAGAAGCACTGGGTTATAAAAGCCTACAAGAAACATATGGCTTAAACGCAAAAGAGATAGGCCTTTTGGTTGGTAAAAGCAGACCATTTATTGCTAACTTATTACGCATTTCAAACCTGAGTCAAAAAGTTCAAGAAGCTTTAAAAGAAGAGAAGATTTCCTTTGGACAAGCAAGACCTTTAATAGTTTTAGATGAAAACTTACAAGACAAATTACTTTCCGAAATTATTAGTTTATCTTTAAATAGTCGACAGGTTGAAGAGAAGGTGAGTGAGCTAAATGGAAAGTCTCCTGTGAGCGAAGAAGTTCTACACCTTAAGAGCAATCTTGAAAACACGCTAGGTTCAAAAGTTCAAGTTAAAAAATCAGGAAAGTCATTTAAAGTAAATCTGAACTTTCAAAATATAGAAGCACTTAAAAAATTTATAGAGAAATTAAATTAGTTTCAAAAAATTTCCGAATAAATCTCAGAAACTATATCAAAAACTGTATTGGTATTAATTTGGTAAAAATTACCATTTATTACTAAAGACACGGCTTTAGTATTTTTGAGTAGCATATTGTTTTTACCAACTGAATCAAGGTTTAATTTTGTGCCAATTTCATAAGCTAATTTTTTACCAATATTACTTACAGAGTGCTTTCCTTTGAAATAATCTACGGACTGTGTTTCATTGTTTTCAAAAGTTAAGAAAAGTGAAGGGTTAATTTTATTTACGAAAGAAATTATATTTTCTTTACTCATCTCTTCCCCAGCTTCGGAAACAAAAGTAATATTCATTCCATTTTCTATTCCAGTTTCTTTAATTGATTCATAAAACACTACTTGTTCTCTGTACTCGCCGTTGTTTTCAATGTTTATACACACATTCAACGCTGAGCTAGCGGGCTTAAAGCCTTTAATCGCTTCATTAAGAGACTTGTCTAAAGTTGGTCTGATCAATTTTTTAATCGATTTTCTTGAAATGCTTCAACAGATTTCATTAGCTCCTTTGTGTACTCAGAGTTGATTGGCTCAGAATAAAACCCAAGTCGAGACAACATTTCTTGAAGCTCTTCTACATCAGACCCTTTTAATACAGGATTTGAAAAATTGAGAATTCGATCACCCAGATCGTAACCATGATTTAAAAGCTCTAACCAGAGATTTTCTTTAGAAATAGTTTTTTCTATATTGTAATCATTTAAAAAAAGCTCTACTAATGACTTACACTCAAGTGAATCAGCAGGAAACTGATATCCTGCTGCTTGAATTTTGTTACTTAAATCTAAAAGTTCATCAGATGACAATTCATCAATATAACTCAAGTTTTCTTGATTAATGATCTAACCATCTTTCAGAATCAATAGCTGCCTGACACCCGGTTCCCGCTGCAGTAATTGCTTGTCTATAAATGGAATCTGCAACATCTCCTGCTGCAAAGACTCCAGGAACAGAAGTACTAGTGTCTGTTGTAAACCCAGTTTTTATATATCCCTTTTCATCTAGTTCAACGAAATTGTTAAGAAACTCTACGTTTGGATCATGACCAATTGCTACAAAAACGCCGTCTAAGTTAAGTTCAGACTCTGAACCGTCTTCAGTATTTTTTAGAACTACAGAAGACACAGCACCATCACCAATAATTTTTTCAACGGTACTGTTCCAGATCACTTCAATTTTTTCATGATTTAAAACCCTGTCTTGCATTATTTGACTAGCTCTAAACTGATCTCTTCTATGTATCACATATACTTTTGTTGCAAACTTGGTTAGAAACAAAGCCTCTTCCATTGCTGAATCTCCACCACCAACTACTGCTACTTCCTTTTCTTTAAAAAAGAATCCATCGCAGGTTGCACAAGCAGAAACACCATATCCTTGAAGTTCTTTTTCACCCTCAACGCCAAGCCACCTAGCTGACGCACCCGATGCAATAATTACAGATTTAAATTCGTACTCACCTTTACTGCTTGTTAGTTTGAAACCTCCATCAATATTTTCAATTGAGTCAATAATCTCGGTCTTAATTTCTGTTCCGAATCTTTCAGCCTGTCCTTTGAAAACTTGCATTAGCTCAGGACCCATTATTCCATCCACGAAACCAGGATAATTTTCAACATCGGTAGTAAGCATTAGCTGACCGCCAGATTCAAGTCCTTCAAAAAGCACTGGTTCAAGATTTGCTCTACCTGCATAAATTCCAGCCGTATATCCAGCTGGTCCAGAACCAATTATTGCTACATTTTTCATACTTTTTTTCTCCAATAACTTTTAACCGATAAAAATAAAAACAGAATACCCAGAGAAGCAAATGCGAAACCAGTTGGGTTAACTCCGAGGAGCAACCCCAAACCCTGCATAATTTTTATTATTCCTATAAATATAAATATTAACGACAAGAACAGCAAAACAATTAAAAGGAAACCCAATGAAGCAAAGCCAGTCACTCTTTTTACTGGTTTAACAACCAATCTTTTAATAGTGTCTAGCAAACTCTCAAAGGATTCTAAAAAGCTATCTTCTTGTTCCATAGAACTTATATTAAGCTAACGAGGATTATTAATGAAGTTCTATTTATGGTTGCTAGTTGCCAAAATTAAAAAATTGGTCTTTGTATAAACAAATCCATTATTTAAATACAAACTCTGAGCATGTTTATTTTGAGTTTGTGTGTTTAGGCGAACATTAACTAGTTTTTTTTGTTTTGAGAATGCAACGATGTTTTCGAGTAACTTTTTACCCAAACCTCTATTTTGATACTTTTTCACAATTCCAAATCTCTGCAAAAATCCATAATTTCTAGTTATACCTAATATGCCATAACCAGCCGTATCATCATCAGCTTTTTGGATGAATAAATAATTATGAACACAACTTTCAATTGTTTCTTTAAATGCAGCGCTTGAATTTTGCCAGTATGGATCAAAAATATCGTGATCTAGATTGAGAACTTCAGGAATTTTTGCATCGGTAAACACATCAACATTCTCTATGTTTTTATCAGACTGCTTAATGTTTTTTAGATTTAAAGACAGTACGTTTAATTTTTCTAAAACCTCCCATCCAGCTGACTGCCAAACTGCTGAATTATTCTCATCAACCATAGAAGAGTTAAAGATGAGATTATCCTGTTCATTCCATTTTCGAGTATAAAAAGTTCCTTGCCAGGTGCTATGTTTCTTTTTTTCATTTGTTAAAAACATATTTTAAAATTTTCTTATCTTCTTCGTGAGTCAGTAAGTCAAAAGCGCTATCAAAATCAACTAGTGCAATTTCCTCAATTTCATCATCAGGTTCATTTTTGAAAGACTCAATAACTTCCATTTCATAAAACCAAACAGTTTTTTGAACCTTTTCTCCATCACGACTTATTTCGTATCTGGATTCAGCGATTGGTTTGTTGCTTTTTAATTTTACTTCGAATCCTGTTTCCTCAAACACTTCTCTTACAGCTGCATCTGCAGGCTTTTCGCCTTCTTCCATATGACCTTTTGGATAACCCCACCAAGATAAGCCGTCTTCTGGTGAGTCGCCTCTTTTGTTTTTTACAATTAGAATTTTCTGTTCCAAAAGAACAATCCCACCCGCTGCAAAATCTACTCCTGAATTCATACTTCTATTGTTTCCATTCTTCTTCTAAGCTATCCATATGGTACCAAGAACCTTATTAAACCTAATTGACAAAAACGAATATTTAAAAGTCGTTTCTGATCTTTACATATCAAATGATTTTGAGTTCTACCTTGTCGGAGGAGCTGTTCGAGACGGCATATTAGATATTGATACTAAAGATTTTGATTTTACAACCAACGCAACCCCAGAAGAGTCCATAAGTTTGTTAAACAGTAGTGGATATAAAACAACAGAAATTGGTAGAGAGTTTGGAACTATTGAACTACAGATTGATGATAACTCAGTTCACATAACCACATACAGGAAAGACACATATGAAAACACTTCACGAAACCCATCTATTGAATCAGCAGCAGACTTAAATACAGATCTCTCCAGAAGAGACTTTACAATTAACTCAATAGCCTATTCGATTAAAGAAAATGAACTTGTTGACCCATTTTTAGGCCTAAAAGACCTAGCTTCAGGAACAATCAGAACCCCTGATGATCCAATTATTTCTTTTTCAGATGACCCTTTAAGAATGTTAAGGGTTTGTAGGTTTATAAGTACTCACGGATTTTCACCTGATAACGATACCTATGTAGCAATGAGAGATAACGTTGAAAGAATCAAAATAGTATCTGTTGAAAGAATAAGAGATGAAATATCTAAACTACTTGTGGGTAAAAATCCCTCACTTGGCCTAAGAACTTTTGTAGAAAGTGGTTTAAGTTCTTATATCCTTCCTGAATTAAATGAACTTAAAATTGAGGTCGATCCTAATCATCACCATAAAGATGTTTATGAACATACGCTCCAGGTAGTTGACAATGTATCGCCCACACTAATTCGAAGACTCGGAGCTTTGTTTCATGATATTGCTAAACCAAACACAAAAGGTATTGAAAATGGAAAAGTTCATTTTCGACATCACGAAGTCGTAGGTGCAAAAATGACAAAAAAAATTTTACAAAACTTAAAGTACGATAAAAAAACTATCAAGAATGTTGCGAGTTTAGTTGAGCTGCACCTAAGACCTCACACATTTAAAATGGGCTGGACAGATTCTGCAGTTAGAAGATATATTGTTGATGCTGGTGAAGTTTTGGAAGATCTCAATAACTTAGTTAGAGCAGATGTAACAACTAAAAATAAACAAAAAGCTCAGGAAATTTTTGAAAAACTTGATGAGATGGAGACAAGAATAAAAGAAGTTTTAGAAAAAGAAGAAATGTCAAAACTTAGACCACCAATTAGCGGAGATGAAATAATGAGTCTTTTTGATTTAGAACCAGGCCCAAAAGTCGGCGTGATTATGAAGGCCTTATATGAGCAAAGAATTAATGAGGGTGAAGTTTCTAAAGACGAAGCGATAAAACTAGCTAAGGAAACTTTCAATAATTTATAATTGTATAAATATTCATTTACATGTATATTTATACAATGAAGAAATCAACTATTCAAAGACAAAGATTAATTGCAGATTTTATAGATTCAGAAAATGTCTCTTCACAAAATCAACTTAAAGGACTTCTTAAGAAAAATAACATTCAAATTACCCAAGCAACACTATCTAGAGATCTAAATGAACTTGGAGCAATCAAGAAAAGATTAAAAAATGGAAGACTAATTTATGTGCTTCCTAAAAATCAAGATAACAATGCGCAGGTTAAAATTGCGAAAAAAGCATTAGAAGATTTTGTACTCGATGTAGAACCAGTTTCAAACCAAGTTGTTGTTAAAACCACAACAGCAGCCGCACAAGTGATTGCAGAGTCCATTGATAATTTATATATCGACAATATTGTTGCTTCAATTGCAGGTGATAATGTTGTATTAATAATTTCTACTGATGAATCAACAGCAAGAGAAGTAGCAAAGACAATTGAGGATAATATAAAATAACTTAATGCTGTTATTTTCAGAATACGATAAAAGTTTAGAAAACATCTACATAAGCCAACCGGTTGTAGATATAAACCTTGGAGACACAAATAACTATTTGGTCAGATTTCCAAAGTTCAAGAGAGTTACTCATATGATTCTTGCGTTTGATGCGGAAAATTTATTCTTAAAATCAAAGAGTTCATACGGTTATTTTTTTAATTTAGAATCACTATTGACCGATTTAGAGGAAAGAGAAAACAGAGGTTATTTTGTTGTTGCTGCGACCTCAAACTCTAGCAGACAAAAACAATACAACCCCTACCCAAGAGGCGAACAAGAAAACTTTGCAACTATGCACATAGAGTCCATATTAGAAGATCACTTACCACAGATTTATGGTGATTACGACATAGATGTAGCTAATTTAAAAAAAATTGTCATGGGAGCATCGATGGGAGGGTTAATGTCAATAAAGACAGGTATTCTAAATCCATCTTTTGAGAACATAATCTCTCTTTCTCCAGCATTTTGGTTTGGATTTCCAGGGATAGTTAACGATCTAAATAACTTAAGTAAAAAATCTATTTGCAATTTATCAGTTGGAACAAAAGAGGGAGATATTTTTGGTGACCAAGTAAAAAACATATTTCCTAAAGAATGGGATTTAGATTTTTCAAATAATAATGATTTCTATGTTTCTGGTGTTAAAAAAATTGAAGAGGAACTTAAGTTGAACAACATTAAAACTAATTTCGTTTTCAAAGAAAAAGGCCAGCACAACGAAACACACTGGAATCCAATTCTTCGTGAATACATAGTGGAAGCATTGTTTACAGAAATAATGACACTTGGTATCCATTTCGACAAGATTCAAATTTTTATTATTTAACAGAATGGCCTGAACCTGATGCCCATGCTGTAATCCTCATCAAAGACTCAAAACCTGAGTTGCACCTGTTTGTTCAAGATAGGAATGAGGAAATGGAGACGTGGGAAGGTAAACGTTTAGGTCAGTCTGGTGCCGTTGATGATTATGAAGCTTCAAAAGCTTACTCATTTCAAGACTACGAAAAAATACTTCCGAATTTGCTCAGAGGATTTAACGATATTTATTGTGATTACTCTTCAAATAATTTCGAAAAATACGATAAGAAAGTACTAACCCATGCAGTTCCGTATGACCAACGAGGTACTGATTTCAGTAACGCAACACTGTATTCACTACAACCACTAATTTCAGAACTTAGATTAATTAAAAGCGATGGAGAGATTGAGCTACTAACAAAAGCCTGTGATATCTGGAATGTACGAGTATCAAGTTGGTGCAGAGATGGAAAGGATATTTTATGATAGAGGTGCAGAAAGATTAGGCTACCCCTCAATAGTTGCTGGGGGTCACAATGCTTGCATACTTCACTACTCAACAAATAGAGATCAGCTTGATGAAGGAAGTCTACTTCTAATTGATGCAGCAGCAGAGTATGGAATGTACTCTTCAGATGTAACCCGTACTTTTCCTGTATCTGGAAAGTTTACGTCACCTCAAAAAGATGTATATGAAGAAGTGTTAAAGGTACAAAATGAAGGCATAGAAGGAGTAGTTGTAGGCAACTCAATGAAGGAGGTACACCAACAAACTATAAAAACGTTATCTGAATCATTGGTTAATTTAAAACTAGTGCCACTTGGTGTAGAAGAAACAATCTCAATGATGCATTTTTTCGAATTCTTTATGCATGGGACTGGACACTGGCTAGGTCTTGATGTTCATGATGCTGGTAGCAATGAAGTTAATGGACAACCAAGAGCATTTGAACATGGAATGGTGACAACCATAGAGCCAGGAATCTACGTAAGACCAACAAAGCCTGTAATAGAATTCCCATTACTTGAAAGAGACCCAAATGAAATCAGAGAACGTAGAAAAATTATGGGTATGGAGAAAGCTACAAAATTAGAAAAAGAAGAAATGATGAATGCTAAAACAGTAAAACATGAAATCCCTAAAGATTTATTGGGTATTGGTGTAAGAATTGAAGATGATATTGTTTGTACAAACAACGGACCAGTGAACCTCACAGACAATGCCCCAAAAACAATTGAAGAAATAGAAGCAGTTACAGCCTAAAAAATGTCCTCTCCAAGATTAATTTACTCAATTTATGAAAATCGTTTACGTAATAAATTAGTTAATGAAAACTTACCTAAACACATCGGATTAATTCATGATGGTCACAGAAGGTACGCAAGGAAAGAAGGATTACTAAGTTTTGAAGTTTCATATAAAATCGGCATGACAAGACTTAAGGAGTGCATCGGATGGTGTGATGAGGTGGGGATTGATTTCATCACAAGTTGGCTTTTATCAAGAGAAAATCTATCAAGACCACAAGAAGAACTTGAACCGTACTTTCAAGTACTGAATGAACTCTTTGAAGAGCTATTAATTGATGACGTAGTTGATAACTTTAAAATTGAATTTATTGGGTCCACAGATCTTTTACCAGATTTTTTACAAGAAACTATTAAACAGCTTAAAGAAGTTAGAGGTGGAGGGCAAAAAACTTTAACAATTGCTTTGGGTTACGGAGGTCGACAAGAAATTCTAGATGCCATTAAGGGATTGATTGACCAAAACAGAAACGATCACAATGATTTTGACGAATTACTTGAGAATGTAACTGATGAGCAATTACGACAACATTTATATTCTCCAGAAACTCCAGATATTGATTTAATTATTAGAACAAGTGGAGAGTCAAGGTTGTCAGGGTTTTTGTTATGGCAAAGTGCTTACTCTGAGGTAATTTTTCAAGATGTTTACTGGCCTGAATTTAGAAAAATCGACTTTCTCCGTTGCTTGAGAGAATACTCACAAAGAGAACGCCGCTTCGGTCAATAAATTTAAATGTTACACATAGTTGCATTAAAATTAGTTTAAGATAATATGTTACTAAGTATTACATAAAGGAAAAACATTGAATTTAGTTGGATTAAAAGAATTATCTGAACTACTAGATGTTTCTTACGACACATTAAAAGTTTGGAAAAATAGAGATAGATTGCCAGAGCCGTTTCAAGTTATTAGCGGAACACCTGTCTGGGACTGGGATGAATCTGAGGAAGACTTTAGATCAATTCAAAAAAATGAAAACTCTGGTAGGCCAAGAAAACCTAAAATCTCTATAGCCGGTGGTTTGATTGAGATTGATTTAAGTGAAAATAAAAAAGATAAAGACGGTAATGTCTCAATTAGGGTAATGGGCAAGTCATTCGTAGACATACAAACTGAACCTGCTGAATCTAATTCAAAATCAAAAGATGTTTCTATAAGAGTTTTAGGTAAAAAAGTAGTAGATATAAATACTGATGATTGGATTCAAGTTGATAGAGAGGATAAAAGCAGTGAAAACAGTTGAAGTAAAAATTAGAAGAATTCCCGGAATGATTATTTCATTGCTACTTCTTTACTTGACTGCAGCAGTCAGCATATTTGTTTTAAAAGTAGCTTTTGTCTTAGCGGCTGTTGTCGTAATATTTAAGTCATTTTCCAATCAGAAGTTACATATAAAAAACCCAAAGGTACAATAGTTCCGAACATGCCAGAATTTTTAGCCTCCACTAACTTTACTGTTGTCTTCATATCTTTAGTAGCAGTCAAGTTTTTGTTAGAAACATATTTAAAGCTAAGAAACCTTAAATCTATTGAATTAAATAAAAACGCTATTCCTGAAAGGTTTGTTGGTGTAGTTACTGAGGAAGAATATAAGAAATCAATAGTCTACAATATTGATCGAATCAGATTTCAAATCTTTACAGCTCTCTTTGGGGCTATAGTATTGATAATTTTTACTTTGGGAGGATTATTTAATTTTCTAGCTGAAATAGTTGTCTCTACAACTTATATTTACAGCTCTCTTTGGTGCTGTGGTATTGATAATTTTTACTTTGGGAGGTCTATTTAATTTTCTAGCTGAAATAGTTGTCTCTACAACTTCTTCAAACGTTCTCGGAGCAGTTTTATTAGGACTCTTACTGTTGATAGTTGAGCAAGTAATTTCAATTCCAATATCTATATACTCAACATTCGTAATAGAGGAAAGACACGGCTTTAACAAAACAACAACAAAAACATTTGTGACAGACATGTTTAAAAGTTTGTTAATTTCTGCAACTATCTCATCAATTATTTATGCAACTGTGATCTATATAGTCGTAAATCTAGGTGATAACTGGTGGATCTATGCATTTGGAGCTGTCTTTATTCTCCAGGCAATTATATTCTTTCTTTATCCAGTATTAATAATGCCGCTATTCAATAAGTTTGAACCACTTGATAATGAAGAATTTAAAAAACCTATAGAAAAATTATTAAAAAAAGTCGATTTTAAATCAAAAGGTTTATTCGTAATGAATGCAAGCTTACGTAGCACTCACGGCAATGCTTTTTTCACTGGATTTGGAAAAAATAAAAGAATTGTA
>LUMQ01001255.1_pt1 | contig 10381 bp, 11 predicted proteins | sample 729621 | NCBI WGS metagenome assembly LUMQ01 (sample SAMN03860259, study PRJNA289734) | marine metagenome | biome: seawater column; feature: ocean; material: water; isolation source: Red Sea water column Station 12 - depth 25m | place: Saudi Arabia: Red Sea | collected 2011-10-15 | depth 25 m | reverse complement strand
TACAATTGATCCATTGGAGCTATCTGAAAAACATGGTGCAGATGCATTGCGCTTCTCATTAATAGAGAAAGCAGCTCCAGGACAAGATGTTCCTTTTGACGAAGAGTGGACAATTGCTGCAAAGAAATTTGGAAACAAACTATGGAATGCTGCAAAGTTTGTTCACTTGTACTCCCCAGAAGAAAAAAGAACTGATGAAATTAAAGAAATAACTTGTCCCGAAAACGTATGGATTGCCTCTAGATTTGATGAAGTCTTAGCTGAATTTAATGAATTATTTGAAAAATATAAAATATCAGATGCATATAAGCTAATTTACAATTTTGTCTGGTCAGATTTGTTTGATTGGTATTTTGAGTTTTCCAAAAACCTAATTGATGATGAGAAAACAAAAGATGAGACTATGTTTGTACTTAGAACTACATTTTTAAAAAGCATAAAAATATTGAATCCTGCAATGCCTCACATAACTGAAGAAATTTGGTCAACCTTTGAAGATGATCTTTTAATAAACAACACTTGGCCTGAAGTTGACGACAAAGAGTTAAACCCTGAGGTTAACGACGTTGAAAATTTGAAAGAAGTTATTTCTCAAATAAGAAATTTCAAAGCTACCTATCAATTAAAAAATAAAGAAATATTAAAACTTAATTCAAGTAAAGATGTTGGTCCTTGGTTTACAAAACAGCTTGAAAACATTGGCAATGTAGAATTAAATCTTAATTCACCAGAGGATAAAGATAAAAAACAAGTTGTTTTTCAATCAGGAAACTATGAATTTTATCTTCTAGCTGAAGACTATATCGATATTGATGTAGAAATTAAAAAGCTAGACAAGAAAATTGAAGATCTCTCTAAAACACTAGCTGTCTCTAAATCGAGATTAGAAAATGAAAAATTTATCAAAAATGCAAAAGAAGAATTAATTGAAAAAGAAAAACAAAATGTTATTGAAGTTGAAAACGAGATAGAGCTACTAAAACAGACACGGGATCAATTCAGTGTCTGATGAATTCAAGATATATCTAAATTCAAAAATAGGAAAAAGAAATAAAAATTTAGAAGTCCTAGCTTCTTTTTTCGAAAGTAATGAACTTCAAATTTTAAAGGAAAAGTCAATATCTATTGTTGGTACTAATGGCAAAACATCCTCCGCATTTTATTTAAATGAAATTTTCACAAAGAATGATATCTCATCTGTTTTATTTACTTCTCCTCATTTGGTTGACGTAAATGAGCGAATAAAGATAAACAATGAAATAATTTCAGATGAAAAGATTTCATTGTACATGGATGATTTAAAACAATTTGAATCTGAAAATAACATTGAACTAGCATATTTCGAGACACTTTTTCTTACAAGTTGTAAATTATTTTTAGAAAGTAAAGCTGATTATTTTATTGTGGAGGCAGGTATTGGTGGATTATATGACACGACCTCGATACTAAATGTAGATACAGTCTGTATTACTAATGTTAATTACGACCATATGGATTTGTTAGGTGAATCGTTAGAAGAGATTTTCTATCAAAAAATCCAAATATCAGACAATCCAAAACGTATTATTTTTGGTGATCCTAATTTATATGAAGTTCATAAAACTTACGTGCATGATAGGTTTGATTTAACTGATAAAGATATATATTTGAATGATTTAGAAAGCCAAAACAAGATGAATCTTAATTTTGGAACAGCATTAAAAATATTTGAATCAATCATTACAAATTTTGATGAAGACAAAACCAGTACTGTAGAAAGCTATCCCAAAGTTCCAGGGAGGTTTGAAGAAGTTTCAAAAAATCCTATAAAAATTATTGATGGAGCCCATAATTCTTCAAGCTTTGAGACATTAGTTAGTTTTATAGAGGAGAACCATACAACAGGTGATTTTGATATATACATTGGAATGAAAAAGGGAAAAAATATTATCGAATTTATGAATAAAATTTTTACAAAGAAATTTAATCAAATTTATCTTATTAAAAATAATTCATTCTTTGAACAAACTAAAACATCAGATTTTGAAAATTATTTTAATGCAAATGGACTTACCTATAAGGTAGCAACTATCGGTGATTTTTATACTTCAAAGAATCCATCTATATTGACGGGAAGTTTATATTTAGTTGGTAAATATAAAAAGGAATATTCATGAAAACTTTCTTTATGGTAAAACCAGATGGTGTAAAAAGAAATATTGTTGGACAGGTAATTGACCGCGTTGAGCAAGAGGGATTTAAAATAACAAAAATGAAAATGATGACCATAACTACAGAGCTTGCTGAGCAACACTATGGTGAACACAAAGATAAACCATTCTTCCAAGATTTAGTTTCCTTCATAACAAGTGGCCCAGTTGTAGCCATGGAAGTTGAAGGAGAAAATGCTGTAAGTGAAGTTCGTAGAATAATGGGCGCCACAAATCCAGCTGACGCAGACCCAGGGACTATAAGAGCAGATTTTGCAACCAAACTAGAAGAAAATGTAGTGCATGGTTCTGATTCTGAAGAGAGTGCTGAGAGAGAATTAGGCCTTTTCTTTAACAATTAAATTTCTATTTAATTTGATTATTCAGTCTATTAATCTAGATATACATGGCTGGAATTAATTTAAGAAGATCGCTTTTTGGTGGCAACGATATCGCTATTGATTTAGGAACTGCCAACACTTTGATATACGTCAAAGGCGTTGGAGTGATGGTTGATGAACCTACGTTGATTGCTGTAAATAAAGAGGATGGCTCAATCCTTACTGTTGGGGAAGAGGCAAAAAACTTAGTGGGTCGGGTCCCCGATTCAATAAAATTAATTAAACCTCTAAGAGATGGTGTGATTTCAGAAATCGAAATGGCAGAAGAACTTGTAAAAACCTTACTAACAAGAGCAATAGGAAGGTCCTATTCAAGACCAAGAATTGTTATGTGTGTTCCAAATGGTGTTACCAGCGTTGAGCAAAGATCCATAGAAACTGCTGCTCACGCTACAGGTGCATCTGAAGTTTATACCGTTGAAGAGCCAATGGCAGCTGCAATAGGTGCAGGTCTACAAATTTATGAACCTTTTGGAAATATGGTAATTGACATTGGTGGAGGAACAACAGAAATTGCTGTTATTTCAATGGGAGACATAGTAAACGCTAACTCCGTAAGAGTTGGTGGAGAGGATATGACCGATAGACTCATTGAATGGTTAAGAACAGAACATTCTATGTTGGTGGATGAGGGAATTGCAGAATCTCTAAAGCATGCAATCGGATCCGCTTATCAATACGACAAAGAGCCACAAGTTACAGTAACGGGTCGAGATATTGTAAAAGGTGTCCCAAAACAAGTTCTACTTGAGGCCTCAGATGTCAGAAATGCACTCAGTCCGGTGGTTCAAGATATTATTGAGGCAGTAAGAATGTCTCTTTCCCAAACTCCACCTGCGTTAGTTTCAGATATAGATAAATATGGTGCATGGTTAACTGGGGGAGGATCACTCTTAAAGCAATTGGACAGGAAGATAGCAGAAGAACTTGGTATTCCAATTAATATGACAGAAGATCCCCTAAGTACAGTTGTTGTTGGTTCAGGTATATGTCTAGAGAGATTTGATGATTACAATTCCGTACTCAAATCATCTCCAAAACCTAACTAAATATGAAAGATGGCAATCTTAGAGTAAGAAATTACATAATTTACGTTATTTTTATATTGTTTTCCTTTTCTATCATGGTTTTAGACTTTTTTTCAAACCAAGAAATATCTTCAACTATTTCAAAAAGAATGAATTTTTTGATTCCTTCAAGCGTAAATTTTCCAGATTATTTGGAATTTTTTGATACTGAATTGTTCCAAACAAGAAATAATTTGATAAATGAAAACATACGTCTAAAGAATGAAGTTTTAGAGTTAAGAAAACTTAAAATAGAAAATGATCTCTTAAAAGAGGAACTAGATGCTAACAAAAATCTTATCGAATCTGTTGATTCCACAAATTATTTTTATATAAAAACTACAGCATTCATTAAAAATAATGAAAATAAATATCTCGTATCAGGAGGTTATGATAAAAACTTTGAAAAGAACGACATTGTTATCAATGAAGAAGGCTTTGTAGTAGGATTCGTTGATAAAATTTTTCAAAACCACTCTGAAATTGTTTTTTTAGACGATGTCGATTTTTCAATGCCAGGTTTAGATAGGTTTGGAAATGAATATTTAGTACAAAGCAATGGAAGCGAATTGTCGGTATACACAACATCAGTAAATGAATTAACCGCAAATATTGACTTTATATTTACGGCTTCTATATTTGATCAGCCAGGAAGATTCCCCATTGTATCTCTATCTGATGCAAAAATCACAGTTGATAACAATAAAATATCTTCAAATATAGATATAGAAGAAATAAGTTTTTCCTTTACTGATATTTATATAGTTAAGACCAATGATTTACCTTAGAAATCTACTATCAATTATTGCTTTTGTTTTCTTGTTGTTTATTGAGTTAATAATTAATACAGTTTTAAATTTTGACTATTTTTTAATAATGCCATTTTTCATTGGAATGTTTGTAATTTCAACTCGAAGATTTTCTAATTTTTACATATCTGTATTTTTGGTTGCTGGTATTTATTACGACGCACTATATTCTTCAAATATTCTAGGATTTTCAAGTGCTAAATTTTTAATAACAATGATTTTGATGAACTTCATAGTTGCAAACCAACAAAATAATACATATCTGGACCTTGCTACATTTACAGTAGGAATCTTTATTTATAAATTTACATATTCATTGGAATATCTAAATCCTGAGTTTTTATATCAAATATTGGTTTCATCTTTGGTCAATTACTTTTTATTTAGAATTTTGAACATTACCATAGGTAAAAATGTTCTTAAACAAAAGATATAACCTCTTTGCATTATTTTTAATTGGCTTCTTTATATACATAGTTTCTTTTCTTTTTGATTTACAAGTTTTATCAAGGGATACGGCATTAAGTGCAATAGACAACCAAACTACTGATACATTTTATATAACAGCACCAAGAGGAGATATTTTTGATGACCAAAATGAAAGATTAGCGACATCTTCTATGGAACCTCATCTTTTTCTAAATTTAAGGAAAATTGATGACAATAATATTGAGATTTATGAACAGTTTATACAATATAATTTTCCTGATTTAGATCAAGATGACTTTAACAAACTATTTATAAACAGGAATAATCTTGAAATTGTTGGAAATATATCTACCTTTTCTGCACTTGAGCGACAGAAACTTTTAGAGTTGGATGCATTTGAAATCTTTGATTTTCCAATCAGGAAATATAATTATGACAATTTAACATCTCACGTAATTGGATATGTTGGAAAGCCTACCTCTGATGATTTTGAAGAATTTCCACATACCAAAAATTCATTACAAGTTGGTAAAAACGGTCTTGAAAAATATTACGAAAATACATTAACTGGTATTCCAGGGGAAATTATTTTTAAGGGAAGTGAAATATTAGAGTTCACACCTCCACAAAAAGAATTGTTATTGATGTAAATACAGGTGCAATAGTTTCCATGGTATCTTTACCAGATTTCAATCCAAATCAGTTCATTGATGGAATTTCAAATCAAGATTTCGAACAACTTAATCGTGTACAAGCATTTAATAATTTTGCTATTCAGGGCCTCTATCCACCTGGTTCGGTATTTAAAGTTGTATCCTATTGGCTTGCAGAAAATGAAGGACTTTTTCCAGAAGGCTTAAATTCAAGAAGAGGAAGAGTCGATTGCAAGGGAAGTTTATCATTTGGATTTGATGATGGTTCTCAACAAGTTTATCAAGACTGGAAAGAAGACGGTCATGGAAGAGTAAATCTAAGTTCAGCGATGCAACAATCATGCAATGTATATTTTTGGGATATAGCGCTAAATATCTGGAGAACCTATGAAGGTACACAAAATGAATCCATCTTACAAAATTACGCAAAAGACCTAGGTTTTGGTGAACTCACAAATATAGATCTTCCGTTTGAGAGAAATGGAATAATACCTGATAGAGAAGTTTTTGAAGAATGGACAGTCTCACGTCCTGATTTAGTTAGACCAGAGGGGTGGCTGGGTGGTGACCTTATGAACTTAATTATTGGTCAGGGTGCTATAACTGTAACACCTATTCAAGTAGCGAATGCCTATAAAACATTACTTACCTCAACTTCATCTAGTCCTTATCTCAATCTTGAAGCTTCTGATAACTTTAAGTTAAGAAAATACAATGTATCTGAAGAATTTATTGATTTTTTAAAAAATGATTTAAATTTGGTAACTAACAAAAATGGAACGGCATATGCAGCATTTGAAGTAATGGGAAGAAAAGCAAATGATGTTGGTGGTAAGACAGGTACTGCTCAAAATCCAGGAGAAAAAAATAATACTTCATGGTTTGTTGGTATTGACTCTGTTAGCAATCCTCAGCATGTTGTTGTCACCGTAGTAGAAGAGGGAGGTTCAGGAAGTGCTATCGCAGCTCCTATTAGTAGAAGAATAATTCAACATTTAATCGGCAGCGAACTAACTCCTGTAAGATATGGAGAGATTACCGAATGAATACAAGAAAAATTACTCTTTTAGGACCTCAGGGAACAAACATATTTATTTTATTGATATTCCTTTTTTTTATATTTATATCATGGTTTACTCTTTATACACTTACAGATTTTGAAGGTCTTGAATTTGATGTAGATAATATTTTGACTAGACAAGTAGTTTTTTCAGTAGCCTCAATTATTGTATTTTTTCTCCTTACATATTTATCAATTGATAATCTACAAACTTATGCCAATATTTTATTTTTTATAGTTGTAGGTTTATTAGGTTCTTTATATTTCACACAACCAAGATTAGGAGTACGTAGATGGTTCGATCTTGGTCCAATTGACATACAGCCATCTGAATTTGCAAAAGTAATCATTGTTGTTTTTGTTGCTAACTACCTTTCAAGAAACTTAAATAAAGGAATTTTGATAGCTTTAATATTTGGAACAGTACTTCTTATAAACTTTCAACCAGATTTAGGAACTGCTTTAATTATTTCTTTTGTCTTTTTATCAATGTTGCTTCTATCAAATATAAAGTTACGATATATGTCACTCCTTTTATTAACAGGAGTATCTCTATTTTTTATATTTTTAGAAATAGGGTCAAGAGTTGACAATATAAACATTGTCACTCAATACCAAATCAGCCGCTTGAATGAGTTTTTTTCTGCTGAGCTTGATTTCTCTCAATCTCAAAGTCGTTTACTAATTTCTAGTGGTGGACTATTTGGACAATATTTTGCAGCCGAAAATATTGAAAAAATATTTGTTCCAGTTGAGACAACAGATTTTATCTTTGCAGCATACGCGTACAATTTTGGTTTTTTTGGAATTTTATTCTTACTTGCTCTCTGGGGTTTATTATTTAGTAGGCTTAGAAGAATCTTGACAGTCTCTGACTCAGATTTTGACAAGTTTGTGATTGCTGGATTTATTGCACTACTATCTTTTCAAATAATTATAAATATATCAACTGTCGTTGGCTTAATCCCTGTTACTGGCTTACCCTTTCCTTTGTTAAGCTTAGGAGGATCATCTATGGTCTCAATAGCTGTAATTTTTGGGATTACAAACAGAATATTTATAGAAAATAACATCACAATTTAATATTTAAAGCGTATTAATCTCTGATTATGAAGTTTTTAAGTATATTTTCACATCATAATTATGGAGGTTTTAATGTTTGGTATTTTCAAAAAATCGAAGGTAGTACGAAAGAGCGAAGATAAGTTTAGTAATACCGAAACAAAATGGTATAACGGACAAAAAGTAAAAATTAAATCTGGTACTTCAAAGTCCAGAAATAAAAGAGAAGATTACAGAAAATCTAATCGTCAAACTTGGTTTAGAGAGACTCCTTTACCAGTCCCTTTTGTCGATAAAAAACAAATGCTTATAAGTTTTAAAGGCGGTTCCTCTAAGATTGCAATTTTGGAAGGAGCAACATTAGTTGAATATTATACAGCTGAGGCAAAGTCAAAATCCCTTGTTGGAAATATTTATCTCGGAAAGGTTAAAAATATACTTCCTGGGATGGAAGCTGCATTTGTATCTATAGGTGAAGAGAAAAATGGTGTGTTATATGTCGCAGATGTATCTAATGCAAAGCGTAATTCAAAAATAGAGAATCTTTTAAAGCAAGAACAAGAGATTTTAGTTCAAGTTGTAAAAGATGCAATGGGTGAAAAAGGTGCAAGATTAACCGGACAAATTTCATTTCCCGGTAGATATTTAGTGCTAATTCCTAATTCAAACACAAAAGGTATATCAAGAAGATTGCCGGATGAGGAACGCAATAGATTAGATAAAATAATACGAAAAATTAAGCCAGAAGGATTTGGTGTAATTGTTAGGACTGCAGCTGAGGGAGTAAGCGAAGAATCACTTAAGAACGATATAGATAAATTAATCAGTGAATGGGAAAAGACTTCTTCAAAAGACTCTGGTAGTTCTCCAGTTTTAATCCATGAAGAACCAGATATATCAATAAAAGTTATAAGAGAACATTTGAGCCCAAACTTTAAAAAATTATTGATTGAAAATAATGAAAAATTTGAAGATATAAAGAGCTATATTTCAGATACTTCACCTGAACTCAATGAAATAGTTGAGAAATACTCTGATGATCTAGATCTTTTTGAAAGATATCATATCGAAGATCAAATTAAGAAAGCCCTAGATAGGAAGGTATGGCTTCCATCCGGCGGTCATTTAATTATTGATAGAACAGAGGCGCTAACAGTTATTGATGTGAATACAGGAAAGTTTGTTGGTAAAGACAGTCTTGAGCAAACTGTTTTTGAAAATAACCTTGAAGCAGCTGAAGAGATTGCAAGACAGTTAAGACTCAGAGATATTGGTGGAATAATTGTTATTGATTTTATTGATATGGAAACACAGAAGAGACAACAAGAACTTCTCAGCAAATTCAAACAAGAATTAGCGAAGGATAAAACCAGAACACAAGTATTTGATATATCTAGATTAGGGTTAGTTGAAATGACTAGAAAAAATGTTTCAGCAGGACTTATTGAAAGCTTTTCTGATGAATGTGAAGAATGTAATGGTAGAGGGCTAATCATTGGTGACATATTTTCCAATAATTCAGTTGATACTGATTTACTTGAATCTGAAGCCGTAGTAGAGTAATTGAGTCATGAGTAAATATGCAGTTGTAAAAATAGGATCTTCTCAAGAGAAGGTAAGTGTTGGTGATGTTTTAACTGTGCCAGCTAACTTTAAAATAGAATCCAAAACACCAATACTAATGAGTGCTAGAAAAGGCTCATTGATAACAGACGAAAAAAAACTTTCAAAGTATTCTGTTAATTTTGAACTTTTGGATGAAAAAAAGTCTAAGAAACTAAATATCTTTACCTATAAAAACAAATCTGGAATAAGAAGAAAATTAGGATATCGTGAAGATATAAAAATTGTAAAAGTAAAATCAATCTCAACCGGTAAAGGTGAGGAAGAAGAATAAATGTCAAAAACAAAAGCAGGCGGTTCAACTAGGAACGGAAGAGATTCAGAGTCTAAACGACTTGGTACAAAAGTTTTTGATGGACAGAAAATCTCTGCAGGTTCTATCGTTGTCAGGCAAAGAGGAACAAAAATCCATCCAGGAAACAATGTGCAAAAAGGTGGAGATGATACTCTTTATGCCCTAGTAAATATAATCCCGTAATGTCATGTTTGTTGACACAATTCAAATTAATCTGTTATCAGGTAGTGGCGGTTCAGGCTCTGTAAGTTTTAGTTCTAAGAGTAGTAAAACCTCTCCAAATGGTGCAAATGGCGGTAACGGTGGATCAATTATTTTTGTTTCTGATTCTGGAGTATTTGATTACTCAAACTTGAAGTCAAAAGGATCATTTAAAGCAGAAAACGGCGGAGATGCGTCAAAAAATTTACAAAATGGTCCCAATGGAAAAGATATGTATTTAAAAATACCTATTGGGACATCTATTATTTCGGATGGAGAATTGTTAGCTGAAATAATTGATGAAAAAGTTGAATACAAGATATGTCAAGGTGGAATGGGCGGTAGAGGCAATAAAGATTTAATATCAAAAAGAAATCCAAACCCAGAAATATGTGAATCCGGTGAAAAAAGAAGAAAAATTACTTTAGATCTCGAGCTAAGTCTTTTGACTGATGTAGCTTTAATTGGACTACCAAATGCTGGTAAGAGTTCTTTAATCCAGACAATAACAAATTCAAATTCCAAAATCGACAGCTATCCATTCACAACAGTCAGTCCAAGTCTTGGAGTATATGAGAATAATAAAGAAATA
>LUMQ01000624.1_pt1 | contig 10392 bp, 9 predicted proteins | sample 729621 | NCBI WGS metagenome assembly LUMQ01 (sample SAMN03860259, study PRJNA289734) | marine metagenome | biome: seawater column; feature: ocean; material: water; isolation source: Red Sea water column Station 12 - depth 25m | place: Saudi Arabia: Red Sea | collected 2011-10-15 | depth 25 m | reverse complement strand
CCGCAATTCCGCACATATACTTTTCCTCTTTCCGTATTTTTTATGGTAAGCAATCTAGATAAGTGTCTAGATCCCATTGAGTTGTTGCTCCTAAAAATCTTTCCCATTCATCATTTTTATACCAATGAAAAACTTAATACATTTCATCAGGCATAGCTGATTTAATTACCTCATCTTCTGATAACCTTTCCAAAGCTTCTCCTAAACTTAAAGGAAGTTTTTTTACATCCTTACCAGCTTTTTGAGCCTCGTAAATATTTCTAGATTCAGGATCAGCTGGTTTCATTTTATTACTTATTCCATGATCACAAGCTTTTAATAATGCAGCACCTAATAAGTAAGGATTATGCATTGAGTCAACAGATCTATATTCAAATCTTCCTGGCGCTGATACTCTTAATCCACAAGTCCTATTTTGATAACCCCAGTCAGCATAAACAGGTGCCCAAAAACCTTGATCCCATAATCTTCTATAAGAATTTACTGTTGAAGATCCTAACGCCGTTAAAGCAGGAAGATGTTCCATAATACCTGCTATTGATTGTAAACCAATTTTACCTGGCAATTGCATATCTTTCGTATCAGGCATAAACGTATTAGTTCCACCTTCAACATAACCAAAAACTTCTTCAACCCCTGGTAAAGATTTGTGTCCAAGTTTATTTGTTTTAATTTTTCCACCTTTCCATAAAGACATGTTCGTATGACAACCACTTGCAGAAACTCCCATAAATGGTTTCGTCATAAAACATGCAATTAGATTATGTTCTCTAGCAACCTGAGCACATATTTGTCTATAAGTTGATAATCTGTCTGCATTTCGAAGAACGTTGTCATATGTCCAGTTTAATTCTAATTGTCCTGGTGCATCTTCATGATCTCCTTGGATCATATCTAGACCCATAGCTTTTGCGTATTCAATTACTTTCATGAATACTGGTCTCAATGATTCAAACTGATCTATGTGGTAACAGAATGGTTTTGAAAACCCTTTTCCTGTAGGAGTACCGTCATCATTTTTTGTTAGCCACATCATTTCAGGTTCAGTTCCAACTCTTAATTCTAAACCATGCTTTTTCTGGAATTCATCCATAAAAATTCTTAAATTTCCTCTACAGTCAGAAGTTAAATGTCCACCAGGATTATTTCTCTCTTCTCTGTTTCTAAAACATGTCACAAAAACTCTTCCTACTCTTTTGTCCCATGGTAATTGACAGAAAGTTTCTGGATCAGGAATACCAACTAATTCCATTGCTTCAGGTCCATAACCTATATAATTATTATGACGATCTAAAAATAAGTTTGCTGTAGCTCCGTATACTAATTGAAAACCTTTTTCTGCTGTTCTTTCCCAATGATCTGCAGGTATTCCTTTACCTACAACTCTCCCTGTTACAGAAATAAATTGATAATAAATATAAGTAATTCCTAATTCGTTAATTTTTTCTCTAACTTTTTTAACTTGTTTGTCTCTACCAGGTCGGTTTACGTGCTTTTCTAGATCCGTCATTTTTCCCCTCAATGAATTATAATTTTATTCAAGCGTAACTGAAAAATTTATTAGTGTCTAGGCTAAGAGTTTAACTCCAAGGAAACGGACTGTTCGAAGTAGGGTGAAGTTCGCCCTTCTCGTAACGGTTGAATCTAAACGGTTTTAATAAATCACTTTCGGTACCAAGAATTTCTTTGGCTACAAGTTCACCAACACCAATCATTTTATATCCGTGGTTAGCATCAGCAATCATGTATACGTTTTCAAAAAATCTATCAAAGATTGGAAATGAGTCTGGCGTCATGCATCCAAGACCACCTGATGGACCTTTTCTATATAAATCAGATTTTCCCTCAAATCTTTTTTGGCAATGAGCTAAAGCAGAGCACCACATATCACTAAACGCATCAGTAGTTTGATACTCTGGAGACTCAATTCCATAAGGATCAACATTTACCTGATCAAAATGTTTTTTAACAATGTAAGGTGATGTTCCACCTTGAACCCCTAAACCATCAATATCAGGTTTATAATAAATCCCCCAAATTTTATCTGTAATTAATTTTTTTGTTTTGTCCGAATATAATGGTGCAGTCGAGTCAACATGAACTACTGGTGGCTGTTTACCATCATTAGTTTTTAAGAAATCTGGCTCAACACCAATAACACCCTCTTGAAGCATCCAATAAGTCCACATATCAGTTACATGCATTTTACCATCTTTATCTTTTATGTTTGCTGTTTTAGGTAATTCCAACATATTCCAAAAATCTCTAGCCCATGGTCCTGCTCCAATTACTACTTGTTCACAATCGATTGTGCCTTTGTCTGTTTCAACTCCTGTAACTGCTTTACTATTACTTCCTCTTTTAAATCCTGTAACTTTCACACCTTTCATCACTTGAACACCATTAGAAGTAGATTTATTTTCTAAAGCTTTAATAGAGTCTTTATTAAATGCGTATCCACCCTTTTTTTCATGAAGAATTGAAGTTATACCTTGGGCTTGCCAGTCATCAAACATGCCCTTCATGTATTTCATGCAATCCTTTTCACCCTCTATAAAATCAGATTCATATCCTATTGCTTTTTGTTGCTCATAAATGCTCGCAACATCTTCATGCATAACCTCAGGTGATATTTGTAAATAACCAACTGGATTATATTTAAATGCTTTCGGATCACTTTCCCAAACAGAGACTGAGTGGGCCATCAATTCTCTCATTGCTGGTTGAAAATAATTATTTCTAACTACTCCACATGCAATTCCACTTGCTCCAGCAGCAGTGTCTTTTTTTTCAAGTACTACAATGTCACCAGGATTTTTATAAGTTTCAGATAATTTCCAAGCAGTGCTTAAACCGTGGATACCCCCACCGATTATTACTACTTTTGCTTTTGTCGGTAATGACATATGCAAACTTTATTTTTCGTGCGACTTAAATATATAGTTTTTTATATATATAAAAAATATAAGTAAAACTTGTACAAATATTAAAAACTCAGATGTTTTAGTGTTTCTATATAATTATTGAACTCGTTAATAAAACTTTCACTTGGTTTAATGTGCTTTTTTCTTTGATCATTTGAGGTTTTTTCTAAAAAGAAAAAACCTTTTTCACAAGCCTCATTTATCATTAAAGCTGACTTTGGACGTGAAGTTTTAAATAGTTTAGTCTTAAGTTCCTCAACAGTAAGATTTTCTTTATATTTATATGCATGCATTACTAAAAGCATCATATGATAATGTGAAGGCGATTTTCTAAAAAAGTAATTACTAGAAGTATGAGAAAGTTTCATCTGATCTTCCCAAAATTCCAATAAATCCTTTGCTGATTTTGGCATTAGGATCTGACTCTTGTTTTCTTCGGATCGAAATGTGGAAACCCAACTACTTTTGCAGTAATTCTTTTTTGATGACCATCAATTTTACCAACCTCAACTTCAGTCCCTTCACTTGAGTATTGAGTATCGATTCTACATAAAGCTATATTTTTATTTAAAGTTGTGGATAAACAACCACTTGTTATTACACCTACTTGAGATCTTCCAACGTGTACACAATCACCATGTCCAGCTGCTTCTTTACCAATAAGTTCTAGGCCCACAAGTTTTTTTTGGGGATTTGCTTTTCTTTCCTTTAAAACTTCTTTACCAATAAAATCCTCCTCTTTAGTTTTCAATGGAACAGCAAAACCTATTCCAGCCTCAAAAGGATCTTGTTGACCATCAAATTCATTTCCAAATAAAATTAAACCAGCTTCAATCCTAAGTTTATCTAAGGCTGCAAATCCAGCAGGTATTAAACCCTCATCTTTTCCAGCTTCCATAAGTTTATCCCAAACATTAGAGGCATGTTTTGGATGGCACCATACTTCATAACCAAGTTCACCAGTATACCCAGTTCTTGAAACAATTAATGGAATACCCTGAAGGTTCTCAACTCTGCAAATAGTAAATCTGAACCATTCTAATTCCTCGATAGTTGGTTGTGTTGGTGGAGTAAAAATCAGTTTTTTTAATATTTCTCTACTCTTTGGACCTTGTATTGATACGTTACTAATTTGATCTGTTGAATTTTTTATGTTGACCTTAAAGTTTTTCTTTTTAGCTATTTCTTTAAGCCACTCACCACCATATTCATCCCCACAAATCCATCTAAAACCAGTTTCACTTAGTCTCAATAATGTCCCATCATCAAACATCATTCCGTTTTCATAACACATAGCAGAATAAACAACCTGACCAACAGCAAGTTTTTTTATATTTCTTGTAAGTGTATAGTTCATTAATTCTTCAGCATCAGGGCCTATAATTTCAAATTTCCTTAAAGCAGATAAGTCAATTAAAACTGCTTTTTCTCTACAAGCATTGTACTCTTCTACAACTCCGTGCTTTGTATAATCATTAGGTAGCCAAAAACCTCTGGCATCGATAAAATTTCTTGTGAGCTTTGATGTCTTTTCGTAAAAGCCAGAGTTTCTAGTAAGTTTTTTTTCAGAGTCTGTTTTCATTCTAAAAGCAAATGATTTTGAAAATTCTTTTTTTTTATCGTAAGTTCTAACAAAAATATCAGTTGGATTCCACGAATTGCATGCATCTATATCACTAGGACAAGCTGTTGTCCCAATAGTTAAATCTTTTAAAGCCCTGAACATTACATAATCCCCAGGTCTTGCATATGATTCATCTGAAATGACTGAGTTTAATCCTGTAGCAGAAGTATTGAAAAATAAATTGATAGCTTGCCAACCCTTTTGTTTTTGGACTCCATACTTAGCCATAGCATTGTTTAAGTTATCAGAACAATTAGCATGACCAAAATAACCAGCATCCTCATAGTATTTTGAAGTACAAGCAAGATTAAATGTATCATGTTTTCCAACAGTGTCTCTTATAACCTCAACCAAGGGCTCATGATCAGTGTCATAAAACTTTGAAAATAAACCAGGACCTGGAAAAGTATTTCCCATAAAAGTTCGAGTGGTTTGCCAATCAAGACCTTTTTCGATATTCTTATCAAGTTTTTTAGTATCAAATGCCACAAAGTCAGAACATTGTCTGCCAGCAGGACTTATTACCTGAACAAAATCTCCCTCTTTAACTTCGAATGAAATGGCTGTTTGTCTTTCTATATTTTCCTCATGTCTAGGCTCATAAATAGGATCAGGAATTATTGATAATTCTTTGTCATTGACTATTTTATCTCTTTTAATGAATAATGTTAAATCACTTGATGGATTTTGCTCAGAAACGAGCATATCGTTTTGTGGTGCCGCAAAAATAACATAGCATTTATCTTTAGATTTTATTTTAATTTTTTCACCACTTGGAGTTTGTTCATCAAACAAAATTGACGATTTAGATTTATTAATATCTAAGTTTCTTTTTTTTAACTGAAGGTTTGTTATCAAAGAAGCTTCGTCTTTGCCTTTAAGCAGTTCTTTTATGAAACTTTTTTTACAATTTTCTTTTTGATTTAAAATTCCAAGTTCAGATTTCCCATCTTTATCAAAACAAATAATTTCACAAATTTGATTTCCTTCTTCATTTATAATTTCTATTTCATCATCAGGAAAAATCTGTAAGCCGGTAAGACCTCCAGCGTTGACAACATGTCTTTCAACTCCAGGTGGTAAAACATTAAGACCCGGCTCTTTAATATCTAAAGTGGTTTGCGACATTTTTAAAAATCAAATTATATAATATATATAAATCTTCTAGTTGACTATCATTTTACTTAGGCACATACTAATAACACTTAATATTAAGAAAGGGGAATAAATGCGAAAAGTAATATCGTTAATTTCTGCGGTTATAATCTCAGCAGTAAGTTTTGCTAGTTTATCAAATGCAGATAGCAAAAAGCCCATCGTTATCCCAACTCATAACTGGTCAAGTCAAATTGTAATGGCTTACGTTATTGGTGGAATAATGGAAAGCATGGGTAATAATGTTAAATATGTAAATGCTGACTCTCAAGCAGTTTACGAGTCAATAAGAATTGGTGACGTAACTCTATCTCATGAAGTATGGGAATCAGCTTTTGGTAAATCATTTACAACAGCTTTAGATAAAGGTGGTTTACTTGACTGGGGTGACCATGAAGCTAGAACTCTAGAGGATATGGGGTATCCTAACTGGGTTGCTGAAAAAGGTTTATGCCCAGGTTTACCAGATTGGACTGCTTTGAAAAACCCAGACTGTGCTAAAAACTTTACAACACCTGACTCTCCGAATGGAAAAGGAAGAATGTTGGAAGGTCCACAAACTTGGCACGGTGACTTAATCCCTCAAAGGGTTGACGCTTTAGGTCTAGGAGATCTTTGGTGGGTTAAATTTGCTGGAAGTGCGGACGCACTTTGGGCAGAGTTAGCAGCAGCTGAAAAAGAAGGTAGAGGAACAATTATCTTTAACTGGACACCAAACTTTACTGATGGTGCTGGTTTTACATTTATCGACTTTCCTCCGTACACTGCAGGTTGCAGACCTGAAGATGGTGGAGATGGTAAGTGTGGTTCGCCAGATGGTTATTTGAAGAAAGCAGTTAATGCTGACTTTCCAAAAACTCATCCAGATGCAGCAGCTATGTTTAAAAAACTTTCTTTCACAACAAGTCAAATTGGTGCAATGGCAGCTTTAGTTGACGTTGACAAAATGACTCACGAAGATGCAGCTAAAAAATGGCTGAAAGATAACAAGAAAGTTTGGAAAGCTTTTACTAAATAAGGTTAAAGCAACTAAATCTTTGAATCTCTCCCAACAATGTTGGGGGAGATTTTTTTTTAAAAAAAAAGATGAACAAATATTTTTTGAGCATAGTCATTAGTTTATTATTTTTTGGCCAAACTTTTGCAAAAGATGTAAGTATTAGTGAGAACATTGATCTTGAGTTTGTATGTGATTTAGAAAAAAAAATAATTAAAAATTCAGAGTACAATTATCAAACTTTTTTAGCTAAAGATTTAAATGAAAAGGGTTTAGATAGTTTTAAAATTTTATCAAAAAAACCAGAAACACTTTTAATCAAAGGATTATCATCATTTCTCTCAGTTTCATCAAAACTTAATGTCAAAGTAGTCAATAAAGATGTGGTTTTATTTAAATCGATTGATCAAGAAAAAAATTATTCTGAGTCAGGTATTATTACAAGGAAAACAGGTGAATTAATTCATGAAATAACGAAAAATATGAAAAGCGAAAACTCTGAAAAATATATTTCTATTTACTCATGTAATAAAGATGACAAAAAAGTATAATTTTTTTTTAAATAGTTTTGTGTAAAATATTATTATGAAAAAATATCTTTTAACAATAATTTTAAGTTTTTTTATCAGCACGATTGCAATAGCGCGAAGTACAGGATGTAAAGAAGGAAATTGTGAAAACGGTTTTGGTAAATGGGTTTACACAGATAAAACTACCTATGAAGGTGAGTGGGTAGGTACTAAGAAAAACGGACAAGGAGTTGAAACTTGGCCTAACGGATATATCTACAAAGGCGAGTTTAAAAATAGCGAATGGAGTGGCGTAGGTGTTTTAACTTTTCCTGATGGTTCAACCTATGAAGGTGAATGGGCAAAAGGTTTCATGAATGGCAAGGGAACTTTTACTTGGTCTGATGGCACTCAAAAAACAGGGATATGGAAAAATGGAAAGCTACAAGAATAAATGTCAAAAGAAAATTTTTTAAATAAAATAAAATATTTACCCGAGACTACAAAACAGTTTGGTGGTTTGGTGCTAATAATTCTAATAATATCGTTTTCATTTTTTGTTCTTAACATAATGTTTGGTGGAGGTGATGAACTTGTTAGAAAAATGAAATTAGAGGAGGAGAGGATTGCTCAAGAAAAAAAATTAAGTGAATTAATTTCAAAATTACCCTCAGGAATACTGGTAACTTTTGATGGCACAGATCACTTCAGGTTAACAGACGAAGTTTATGAGCAAGTTTGTAAAGCAACAAAATTAATTCCACAACGTGCGATTATGGGGGCAAACTTTTTAAATTTTAGAGCGCATGAAATTTACACAATTAATGGTAACAAAATAGATGAAACTTTTGTTAAGTGGGATGAGGAGAAAAATAAGTGTTTTGCAGGCTTTACAGTGAGTGGAAATAATGTTGGAGTTGACGAGTCAATTACTGTTAGTGGTGAAGCATTAAGTTTTCTAAGTACTGGAATAGATACAAGGGTTTATTATATTAAAAATTTTTAAGGGGGAAGTAACAATATTATGGATTTAATTTTATCCTAATTTCATATAACTTAATTGAAATTTATGTCTGAGCCAGTAATCAAATGTGAAAACGTATATAAAATTTTTGGAGCAAATGCTCAGAAGATGCTTCAAGACTCAAATGGAAATGTTGATGCTAAAGTTTTTCAAGAAAATGGTTGCATTGTTGGAGTGAACAACGCTTCTTTTGAAGTTGCAAAAGGAGAAATGTTAGTTGTTATGGGTTTATCTGGCTCAGGTAAATCAACTTTATTAAGATGTATTTCAAGATTGACTGATGCAACGGGTGGTAAAATTTTCATAGAGGGCCAGGACTTATTACAATTAAATAATAAAGATTTAATAGATCTTAGAAGAAATAAAATGGGAATGGTTTTTCAACAAAGCTTTGCTTTACTTCCACACAAAACAGTTGTGGAAAACATTGCTTTCCCGCTTCAGATTAAAGGAGTCAAAACTGAGGACAGTATAAATAAAGCAATGGATATGGTTAAATTAGTTGGACTTGAAGGTAGAGAAAATTATTTTCCTAGAGAACTTTCAGGAGGTCAACAACAAAGAGAAGGAATAGCAAGATCTTTAGCAGTTGAGCCGGATATTTGGTTTCTAGATGAGAATATTGTTTTAAATCCAGCCACTGAATATGTCAGAAAATTTACTGAAGAAGTACCGAGAGAAAAAGTTTTATTGATTAAGGATGTAATGGATACATCTAAAGATAATTTAGGTGATTTAAAAGTCTCTAAAGATGAAATCATAGAGAATGTTGCAGAAAAAATTCTTACACAGGAAAAAATAGTTGCTGTAGTTGATAACAATAATGAAATTATAGGCTCTATCAATCCAACAAAAATAATCAATACAGTCTTTGGGGGAAGAAAAAATAATAATTAGATTATGGAATTTTTAAAGAAATATCCGAAAACTTTTCAGTGGTTATTTTTATTAATCGTATTCTTTGCTTTATGCTTTGCGATTGATGTTCCTGAAACATATAAATTTATTAGGGGTCAAGCAGAATTTGTTAAAGATCCAAATCAAAGTAGTTATATTTTTTTAGGTAAAGAGGTAAGATATTACGCTTTCGATGTCTTTTGGAGATTGCCTCCATTGCTTGGATGGTTACCCATCTGGATTAATGACTCATTATTTTTCTTAATGAACGAATGGATGCCAATTGAAGTTTGGAATGAAGATACTCAAGAATTTAAAAGTCGGCCTATAGTTTTACAAATTAGTAGAAATTTGACTGCCTTTATGACTTTTTTAATAGAATTAATAAGAGAGATTTTATTGGGAGGTCTTGAAACTATTGTTGCCTTCACCAGTTGGGATTGGATAGATAAAAACCCATGGGCTGAATTACCAGGATTACCTTGGACTATCGTTGCAGCAGGTGCAGCATTACTCTCTTATAAATTAAGCGGTAAAGGTCTAGCTTTGTTTGCAGGTTTAACAATGGTTTACATTTCTGTGTTTGGTCAATGGAAACCTTCCATGCAAACTCTTTCATTTATATTAGTCGCTGCTCCATTATCTTTTATTTTTGGACTTGGATTAGGAATAGCAGCTTTTAAAAGTAAACGAGTAGAAAAAGCTTTATACCCAATATTATTAGTAATGCAGACAATGCCACAATACGCTGTATTGGTTCCAGCACTAGTTCTTTTTGGAGTGGGTGATCATGCTGCAGTGATTATTACTATGGTTGTAGCAATACCTCCGATGATTTTATTAACTCTATTAGGTTTAAGAGCAGTCCCTCCAGAAGTTATTGAAGCAGGTAGAATGAGTGGATGCACTAATTTTCAATTAATGTTTAAAGTATTAATTCCAACCGCTAGAAGAGATATTTTAATTGGGGTAAACCAAGTAATCATGGTTTGCTTTTCAATGGCAGTTATCTCAGCTTTTATTGGAGCGAAAGGATTAGGATTCAATTTATTATTAGCACTAAACCAATTAAACATTGGATTAGCTTTAGAAGCAGGTTTATGCATTAGTTTAATTGCAATTCTTTTAGATAAGATGTCTTTGGCATGGGCTAATAAACAAACAGATTATTTTGGTAATCTTACCTTTTACCAAAGAAACAAAAACCTTTTATTTTTTGGTGCTATATTTGTTATTGGAATAGTACTATCTTATATTGGAAC
>LUMQ01002684.1_pt1 | contig 10400 bp, 10 predicted proteins | sample 729621 | NCBI WGS metagenome assembly LUMQ01 (sample SAMN03860259, study PRJNA289734) | marine metagenome | biome: seawater column; feature: ocean; material: water; isolation source: Red Sea water column Station 12 - depth 25m | place: Saudi Arabia: Red Sea | collected 2011-10-15 | depth 25 m | reverse complement strand
GATCTGATCTTCGGGTGATGAATCTCATCGTATGATCTGGTGACGGATGACAAGGCCCGCTGCCTTGACTACTATCCGCCCCGATTACGCAGGACCCCGGTGACACAGGACATGACCCACACTTACGACAAACCCGCCATCGCACGCTCGGTGGCCCGCATGCTTCTCGAGATCGAGGCTGTGCTGTTTCGCGCGGACGATCCCTTCACCCTGACCTCCGGCATGAAGAGCCCGGTCTATATCGACTGCCGAAAGATCATCGCCTTTCCGCGGATGCGCGCGCAGATGATGGATTACGGCCGCACCGTGATCATGAATGACATCGGGTATGAAAGCCTCGACGCCGTGGCCGGCGGCGAGACGGCCGGCATTCCGTTCGCCGCCTGGCTTGCCGAGCGCACCGGCCTGCCGATGCATTACGTCCGCAAGAAGCCCAAGGGTTTCGGCCGCGACGCCAGAATCGAGGGTGATATCCGCGACGGGCAGCGCGTGCTTCTTGTCGAGGATCTGGCGACCGACGGCGGCAGCAAGCTGAGCTTTGTCGAGGCCATCCGCACCGCCGGTGCCGAGGTCGGCCACACCTTTGTCATCTTCTATTATGACATCTTCAAGGACGCCGAGGAGCAGCTCGCCGCCGAAGGTGTCAAACTGCATTATCTGTCGACCTGGTGGGACGTGCTGGCGGCAAGCCGCGAGTCGGGAAGTTTCGACGAGGACACGCTGTCAAAGGTCGAAGCCTTCCTGAACGATCCGCGCGGCTGGTCGAAGGCGCATGGCGGCGCCTGACGGAACTCTGCATCACTGCATTCAAGTATAGATTTCCAGAATTTCACGCCCTACGCGTCGCTGATCGGCGGTGTGATGATCGGGCTTGCGGCGTTGCTGCTGATGCTCGCCCATGGCCGTGTCATGGGTGTCAGCGGCATCCTTGGCGGCATTGTCATGCCATTGGGCAAGTCTGACATCGGATGGCGGGTTCTGTTCGTGATCGGCATGCTGGCCGGTCCCTTTGCGGTCATTCATCTGCTGGACCGCCCGGTCGATATCATGCCTGCCGCATCCGGCATGATCCTGCCGGTGGCCGGTTTCATCGTCGGGCTCGGCACGGCTATCGGGTCGGGCTGCACCTCCGGACATGGCATCTGCGGCCTTGCCAGGCTGTCGCCGCGTTCGCTGGTGGCGGTCGGCGCCTTCATGGCGACCGGCATTGCCACCGTCTTTCTCGTACGCCACGTGCTGTAGGGGAGGCGAGCCATGATGCGACATATCTCGATCATCCTCATCGGCGCGCTGTTCGGTGCCGGGCTGGCCCTGTCGGGCATGCTGAACCCGTCCAAGGTGGCAGGCTTCCTCGACCTGTTCGGCACCTGGGACCCGTCGCTTGCCTTTGTCATGGGCGGCGGCGTTGTGGCGAACTTCATTGGCCACCGGATCGTCATGCGGCGGCCCGGCCCGGTCTTTGCCTCGGGTGCCGCGGGTTTCCGGATTCCGGCGAACAATGCGATCGACAGCAAGCTGGTCGTCGGGGCGATGCCATGCTGTTCGTCCTGATGATGCTGGCGGGCCTTGCCGTCGGCCGCATGCTGACAAGCGGCCCGGCCGCCACGCCGGCGGCGCAAGCCTAGTCACGGCCACGCTTTACACCGCTTCGCGAGGGCGGCAGGATTCATCACATGCAGACCGCCCCGCGTTTCGATATCGACATGGATGCCCTGTGGCACGATCCCTATCCGCAGCTCACGCGGCTGCGGGCCGAAGCGCCTGTCGCCTTTGTCCCGCAGCTTGACGGGATTGTCTTCACACGGCGTGACGACATCGACATCTGGGAAAAGCGGATCGACATCTTCAGTTCGGAACAGCCCGGCGGGCTGATGACGCGGCTGATGGGCCAGAACATGATGCGCCATGACGGCGATGCCCACCAGTCGCAGCGCCGCGCGATGCAGCCGGCGGTCTCGCCGCGCGCTGTCCAGCGGCACTGGCGCAATGCCTTTCGCGAGGCCGCGGTGCGCGTGCTGGACGAGCTGGCACCGAAGGGGCGGGCCGATCTCTGTACCGATTATGCGATGACGCTGTCAGGCGAGGCGCTGCGGCTGATCACCGGCCTCGACAATGTGACGGCGCACGAGATGGACGCGCATTCACAGGCGATGATCGACGGCATTTCGAACTATGCCGGTGATGCCGATATCGAGGCGCGATGCCTCGGCGCCGTCGCGGCGCTGGATGCCGCGATCGGGGCGCGGCTTGATGACTTCGCCGCCAGCCCGCCCGACCCGGACAGCATCGACGGCGTGTCGGTGATCGCGGTCCTGCAGCGCGCAGGCGCCACGCACGACCAGATCCTGGCGAACGTCAAGCTGGTGATCAGCGGCGGCCAGAACGAGCCGCGCGATGCCATCGCCGGCGCTGCCTGGGCGCTTCTCACCCATCCTGACCAGCTGGCCAGCCTGATAGACGGGACAGTTGGCTGGGACCGGGCTTTTGACGAATATGTGCGCTGGATGGCACCGATCGGCATGTCGCCGCGGCGCATCGCCGGCAGCGCCGAGATCGGCGATGTGAAGATCACGCCGGGAGGCCGCGCCTTTTTCATGTTTGGCGCCGCGAACCGCGACCCGGCGCATTTCACTGATCCCGACAGTTTTGATATCACCCGTGATACGCGAAAGCACATCGCCTTCGGGGCGGGGCCGCATTTCTGCGCCGGGGCCTTTGCGGCACGGGCGCTGGTGGCGGATGTTGCCCTGCCGATGATGTTCGCGCGGCTTGGCGGATTGCGCCTCGATCCGGACAGGCCGGCCGCTTTTGGCGGCTGGGCGTTCCGCGGGCCGCTTGCCATGCATGTGTGCTGGGATCATGACCGGGCCGAAGACACCGCGGGCAGGGCCGCGGACAGGAAGGAAGCAGCCAGATGAGCAAGTCAGACAACAAGGATAACGGCAAGCCCAGCCTCGCACGGCGCGGCGCGATCCCGGCTTCGGCCAGCCGGCCTGTAGCAACGCCGATCTTCCCGTCGGTGGTCTATGCGGCGGAATCCGCGGACACGCTGGATGCACAATATGAAGGCGCGCTGGAGGGCTATACCTATGCCCGCGAGGGGCATCCGAACGCCGACATGCTGGCGGCCACGGTCGACCGGCTGGAGGGCGCCGAGGGCGGGATCGTCACGGCATCGGGCATGGCGGCGATTTCGGCGATGTTCCTTGGTGTGCTGAAGGCGGGCGACCATATCCTTGCCGGCGACCAGCTCTACGGGCGCTCGCTTCGCATGCTTGGCCAGGACCTGCCGCGCCTCGGCTTCGAGACGAGCTTTGCTGATTCATCTGACGCCGCCGCCATGAAAGCCGCCATCCGGCCCAACACCAGGATGATCATGATCGAGGCGGTTTCGAACCCGACACTCCGCGTTGCCGATGTCACCGGCATCGCCGGGCTGGCGGCGGCGCACGGGGCGTTGCTGGTGGTCGACAATACCTTCACCACACCGGCGATGTTCCGCCCGATGGAGCATGGCGCCGACATCGTCATCAACTCGATCACCAAGTTTCTTGCCGGCCATTCGGATGTGACCCTCGGCTATGTCGCGGCACGCGATCCCGGGCTTCGCACCGCCATCTATGATGCCGCCGTTACCTGGGGCACGACGCCGAGCCCGTTCGACTGCTGGCTTGCCGAGCGCGGGCTCCATACCTTCGACCTTCGCTTCGAGAAGGCGCAGGCGACCGCCGCCGCGCTGGCCGACGCGCTGGCCGGACGGGACGGCATCAGGCAGGTCATCTACCCCGGCCGCGCCGACCACCCGCACCACAACCGCGCCGGGACGCTGTTCGGCGGGCAGTTCGGCAACATGCTGAGCTTCGAGATCGAGGGCGGACGGGACGAGGTGAACAGCTTTGTGATGAATGCCGGCGGCATTCCCTTTGCGCCGACACTTGGCGATGTGGGCTGCACGCTCTCGCATCCGGCCTCGTCATCGCATCGGGCGCTGACCACGGAAGGACGCGCCGCGCTGGGCATCTCCGAGGGGTATTTCCGCCTGTCGGTGGGCATCGAGCCGTCGGAACTCGTCCTTGCCGAGCTGGACGCCGCCCTCGCAGCGGTAAGAGGCGAATCATGAACATCCGGAATATGCTGCCCGTCCAAACAATAGCGCGCTGAACATCAGGAGCGTCCGGTGCGGGAATTCGACTACATCATCGTCGGCGGCGGGTCTGCGGGCTGCGTGCTTGCCGAGAAGCTGACCGCCTGCGGGCGGCATCAGGTGCTGCTGCTTGAAGCCGGGCCGTCCGACCGCCGGTTCTGGGTTCAGGTGCCGATCGGATATGGCATCCTGTTCCATCAGAAAGCGGTGAACTGGATGTACAACACCGATCCCGTGCCGGGACTGGACGGGCGGGTCATCTACCATCCGCGCGGCAAGGTGCTCGGCGGCTCCGGGTCCATCAACGCGCTGGTCTATCATCGCGGCCAGGCCGGCGACTATGACGACTGGGCGGCGGCCGGCAATGACGGCTGGTCCTATGCGGATGTGGCGCCGCATTTCGAGCAGCTGGAGACGCCGCCGCAGGATGACCCGGGCGCACCGCATCTGTCGGTCACCGACAACAGCGCCGATTTTCATCCCATGGGAAGCGACTTTCTGGAGATCTGCCGCCAGGGCCAGTTGCCAGTCTGCGACGCGCCGGCCCGCGAGGGAATCGGGATCACGCCCTATCTGACAACGACCCGCGACGGCCAGCGCTGTTCCAGCGCCAAGGCGTTCCTGCGCCCGGCGATGCGGCGGCGCAATCTGACAGTGGTGACCGGCGCGCATGTCAGCCGGATTTCCTTCGAGGGAAAGCGTGCGCGGAGCGTCGAGATCATCCTTGCGGCCGGCGCCGTGGGGTCGCCCCAGATCCTGCAGCTCAGCGGTGTGGGCGATGCCCGCTATCTGCAGAGCATCGGGGTCCGGTCCGTTCACGACGCGCCCCATGTCGGGCGGCACCTTCAGGACCATTACGGAATCAACTATATTTTCAAGTCGAAGCAGAAGACCCTGAACGATGTGTTCGGCAACTGGCCGGGCCGGATGATGGCCGGCATGGAATATGTGCTGCGACGCAGCGGGCCGCTTTCCCTCAGCGTCAACCAGCTTGGCGGGCTGGTGAAAAGCAGCGCGTCGCTGGAGCGCCCCGACACGCAGATCTATATGAACCCGCTCAGCTACCAGACCTTTCACAAGGGCAGGCGCAAGCTGATGAAGCCGGACAATTTCTCCGGCTTTATTCTGGGTTTCAACAGCTGCCGGCCGAAAAGCGAAGGCACTGTCTGCATCACCTCGTCAAATGCGGGCAAGGCGCCTTCGATCCGCCCGAACTATCTGGATCATGAGGATGACCGTGACGAGGCGCTGGCGATGGCGCGCCTCATCGAAAGGCTGATGGCGACGCCAGCGCTCACCGGCATTCTCGCGGACGAACCGCTGACCCCGCTCGACAAGATGGATGACGACGCCGTGCTGGCCGATTTCCGGCAGCGTGGCGGAACCGTTTTCCATCTGTGCGGCACCTGCCGGATGGGCCCGGACGCCGCGTCGTCGGTGGTGGACAGCAGGCTTCGTGTGCATGGCGTCGAGGGGCTGCGAATATGCGATGCGTCGGCCTTTCCCAACATCACGTCGGCCAACACCAACGCGCCGACAATGATGCTGGCGCACCGCGCTGCGGGAATGATCCTTCAGGACGGGCAGCGGTAAACAAGCTGTGAACTGTCCGGCAATGCGGCCCTTGTCCTTGTTCAGAAGGGTATCTGCGGCTATATAACGCGCAGGCGAGACAAACTCCCGGCGATTGATTTATGAAATTCAGATCCTCTTACATCTGGGCCGCTCTTGTGGCTCTTGGCGCGGCCGGCTGGATGGCTTCGGGCATGCTTGGCGGCGACGCCGGCGCACCTGAAGCCACGACGGCACAGCAGGCGAACAGTTCCGGAGCGGACGCCCCGGCGACCTCTTCGGCAAACAGCGCGGCCGCAACCGCGGGCACGCCGATCATTTCGTCTGTGATGGTGGAAAACAGCAAGGTACGCAGGTCTGTGAGGGCCAGCGGCGTGACCCAGCCAAAGGCGATCATCACCTTGTCCGCCGAGATCGGCGGCACGGCGCGCAAGGTGCCGGCTGTCGAAGGTCGCCAGGTCGAGGCCGGTGATGTCCTTGTCGTCATCGACACAAGTACGCTTCCGGCGCGGATCGAGGCTGCCAAAGCGGAAATCGCGGCTGCCACCACGGCGCTGGACAGCGCCACGGCCCAGTCGCGCGGCACCTACCGCATGACCCTGGCGCAGATCGACCTTGCCAGGAACCTGCGTTCCGAAGTCGATATCGCGCAGAATCGCGCGCGTCTGGCCACCGCTAGATCCAACCTTGCCGTCCTTCGCGACCAGCTGGCGAAATCGACCATCAAGGCGCCGGCCGCAGGCTGGCTTGAAACCATGCATCTGGAGCAGGGCGAGCAGATCGCCGCAGGTGCGCCGGCGGCCACCATTCTCGACATGGACGAGCTGAAGATCGTGGTTGCCGTGCCGCAGACCAATATCAGCGAGGTCGGGCTTGGCGATCCGGTCAATGTGAATGTTGCCGGGGCCGGCATGCGCAAGGGCGCGGTCACCAAGATCGCCTCGATCAGCAGCACCACGACCCGCACATTCGATGTCGAGGTGACGGTGCCGAACCCGGGCCGCGAGCTTCGCGCCGGCATGACTGTCGAAGCCAATATCGATGTCGGCTTCCAGCCTGCCTTCGGCATGTCGCCGGCGCACCTGTCCGTTGCAGGCGACGGCTCGCTGACGGCCAAGATCGATGATGGCGGCACCGTGCGCGTGGTACAGGTCGAGCTTGTGCGCTCCGGTGTGGAGCAGGTGTTCGTCTCCGGCCTTGCCGACGGCGCCACGCTGCTGACGTTCGGACAGGCTTTCGTCAATGCCGGTGATCCGGTCCGCGTCTCGCCGGAGCCGGCATCATGACCGGTGTGATCAGCGCCGCCTTTTCCCGCACCGGCGCGGTCTTTGTCGCGCTGCTGGTGCTGTGCGGTTTCGGTTACGTCTCCTATCTGGACATTCCCAAGGAAGCGACCCCGGATGTCGATATCCCGGTGGCCTATGTGTCGGTCGGATATGAAGGCATTTCGCCCGAGGATTCCGAACGGCTGCTGGTTAAGCCGCTGGAAAAGCACCTGCGCTCTGTCCAGGGCCTCGACAAGATGTCGTCGGTGGCCTCGGAGGGCTATGCGTCGGTGTCTCTTGAATTCGATGCCGGCGAGGACATCGACCGCATCCTCGATGATGTGCGTCAGGCGAGATGGTTCTCGCGGCGCGGGACATAAAGGACAAGCTGGAAGCCCTCGAAGGTGTCCTTGAGGTGACGATTGGCGGTGACCGCGAGGAGGTTCTGGAGATCCTTCTCGACGCGTCGGCCATTGAGGCCTACGGGCTCGACCCTTCGGCGGTGATCCGCCTTGTCAGCGGCAACAACCAGCTGGTGACGGCGGGTGCCATCGATGATGGCGGCGGCCGGCTGACGGTGAAGGTTCCGGGCGTCATCGAATCCATCGACGATCTGGTGAAGATGCCTGTTCAGGCGCGTGACGGCACGGCCATCACTTTTGGCGATATCGCCGTGGTCCGGCGGTCCTTCCGCCAGGCCGAGGGCTGGTCGCGGGTGAATGGCGAGCCGGCCGTGGTGCTGGATGTCAGCAAGCGGGTCGGCTCCAACATCATCGAGGTTGTCGAGGCGGCGCGTACGGTGATCGACGAGGAAGCGCCGAAAATCGGCGAGGGCGTCAAGGTCACCTACCTGTTCGATGATTCCAAGGATGTGCGCAATCTCCTGAGCGACCTCGGCAACAATGTCGCCGCCGCTGTGCTGATTGTGATGGTCGTGGTGCTGGGCGTTCTCGGCATTCGCAACGCGACGCTGGTCGGGCTGGCCATTCCGGGAAGTTTCTTCATCGGCATCAGCGTTCTCAACCTGATGGGCGTGACGATGAACATCGTCGTGCTGTTCTCGCTGATCCTCGTCGCCGGCATGCTTGTCGACGGGGTGATTGTGACCACCGAATATGCCGACCGCCGGATTGCCATGGGCGCAAGCCGCCGCGACGCCTATCTGCAGGGCGCGCAGCGCATGTCATGGCCGATTATCTCGTCGACCGTGACGACGCTGATGGTCTTCCTACCGCTGCTGTTCTGGCCCGGCATTGTCGGCCAGTTCATGAAATATCTTCCCATCACGGTGATGAGCGTGCTGATCGCATCGCTGTTCATGGCGCTGATCTTCATTCCGGTGCTTGGCGGCGTCATCGGCAAGAAGTCGGTGCCGAAGGGCGTGATTTCGGCCACCGCGCCGCGAAGCTACCGCTGGACGCTGAAGAAGGCGATCCGCTATCCCGTGCTCACCATGATGACGGTGATCGAGCAGGCAAGCGTGCAGATTCTGGCGCGTGGCGATCTGTCGGCCAAAGAACGTGACGCGCTGGTGAACACCGCCGAGACATCGATCCTTCCGGTAGACGGGGTGCAGGATTTCTATGCGCGCTCCTTCCGGCCGGGAAGCGGCGGGCACCAGGTGCCGCGTGATTCCGTCGGCACCATCCGCACGGTCTTTGCGGACTGGGACGAGCGCGATCCGGCGGCAACGCTGATGGACCGCATGCGCGGGCTGATTTCCGGCCTCGCCGGCGCTGATTTCAGCATCACCAAGCAACAGCAGGGACCGGGCGGCGCGCTTCCCATCCGCATCGAGATCATGGGTGACGATCTGGACGAGATCGCCGCCGCCACCGATGCCGTCGTGGCGCGCATGAACGAGCTTGGCGGGTTCGTCGATATCGCCGACAACCGGCCGCTTCCGGGCCTCGAATGGACCCTCGTCACCGACCGTGAGGCCGCCAGCCGCCACGGGGTGTCGATCTCCGGCCTTGGCACCATGATCAAGATGCTGACCCGCGGCGTGCGCATTTCGGACTTCCGTCCGGACGATGCCGAGGACGGCTCCTACGTGCCGCTTTCGGTCTTTGCCAGGCTCCAGCCGCGCCAGAAGGGCGGCGATATCGAGCGCAAGGACGGCGACCGCTATATGTATATCAACGCCGATGTGGCAGGCGGGCGGCTGCCGGCCGAACGGGTCGAGGCGCTTCAGGCTTCTCTCGCCGCAGCGCCGCTCGTGCAGGATGTCGATGTCTCCTTCGCCGGCGAGAACGAGGATATGGCCGAGACCGGCGCGTTTCTGAGCCAGGCCTTCTCGCTGTCGTTGCTGCTGATGCTGATCGTGCTGATGGTGCAGTTCAACTCCGCATGGCAGGCCTTCGTCACCATGTCGGCGATCCTGCTGTCGACAGGCGGGGTCATGCTCGGCCTGTGGGCGACGGCCCAGCCCTTCGGCATTGTCATGAGCGGGCTTGGCGTCATCGCGCTGGCCGGCATTGTGGTGAACAACAACATCGTGCTGATCGACACATTCAATGAATACCGGGCCCGCGGATACGGGGCCAAGGACGCCGCCTTCCGTGCCGGCCTTGTCCGTTTCCGGCCGGTCTTGCTGACGGCGGTGACCACCATCCTCGGCCTGCTGCCGATGGTCTTCCAGCTGACGATCAAGATCACCGAACGGGACATTCTGGTCGGCGCGCCGTCCTCGCAATGGTGGACGCAGCTCTCCAGCACGATTGCCGGCGGCCTTGCCTTCGCCACCATCCTGACATTGGTGGCCACACCGGCGATGCTGGTCGTCGAACAGGCCGGCGGCGCAAGGGCGGCCTAACCCCTGACAATCCCCTCGACGCCGGCGGCTATGGCCAGCAGCCGGCGGTCGTGATGGCGTGATCCCATCAGCGACAGGCCGACGGGCGCCTCTCCCGCGCGGTGGCAGGGAATGGTGATGGTCGGCCGGTCGAGATAGTTCGACAGCGCCGTGTTGCGCAACACCCGGGCGCTTGCCTTCATCAAGGCCTCGGTCGTGTCAAGCGGCGCGATCTTCGGCGGCACGCATGGCGAGGTCGGCAGCAGCAGGGCGTCGAACGGACGGGTCACCGCCTGCACGGCGGCGCAGGTCGCATCGCGCTCGCGGTGCATGGCGATATAGTCCGCCGCCAGAATGTCGCTGCCGCCATCCAGACGCGTCGCCACATAGGGATCATACCCGTCGCGCCGGGCGGCCAGCTGGTCGCGGTGGATCGCAAAGGCCTCTGCCGAGACGATGCTCTTCGGACGGTTCGCCGGGCGCAGCTCTTCCAGAATGTCGAGGCTGATATCGCTGATCGCGGCACCCGCCGCCGACAGCCGCGCCACTGCGGCCTCAAAGCCTGCGGCAACCTCGGGGTCCAGCTCGTCGAACAGATAGCCGCGCGGGATCGCCAGCCGCAGCC
>LUMQ01001064.1_pt1 | contig 10406 bp, 9 predicted proteins | sample 729621 | NCBI WGS metagenome assembly LUMQ01 (sample SAMN03860259, study PRJNA289734) | marine metagenome | biome: seawater column; feature: ocean; material: water; isolation source: Red Sea water column Station 12 - depth 25m | place: Saudi Arabia: Red Sea | collected 2011-10-15 | depth 25 m | reverse complement strand
ATTATTTGCTGCTTGATAATTTCTTACACCATCCCAGTCGGCACCTTTTGCACCAACTTTTAATTGTTGATCTATCGACCACACGTTGGGTTCTGATTTTAATAACCAATAATTCATTACAAAACTACGCCAGCTCCTTTTAAAAATTTAGCACTTGCATCCAAAGCTAGTCTTGGACTAGCTTCTAAATCCATATTATCAAATTTTTTTATTTTATATTTTTCTAGACCTACCAATGCGATCATTGCTGCGTTGTCTCCGCATAGTTTAATATCTGGAAATATTGCCTTAAAGCCATTCTCATTACTCACTTCGATTAGTTTTTTTCTTATACCTTTGTTTGCAGCAACTCCTCCCGCAACGATAAAAGATTTTTCTTTAAATGAGTTTTTTAAAAATTCCTTAAAAGCAATCTTAGATTTAATATACAATATTTCTTCGATAGTTTTTTGAAAAGAAGCTGCTAAATCATATTTTTCTTGTTCTGAATTTATATATTTTGTTATTCTTAGTATTGCAGTTTTAAGTCCTGCAAAAGATAAATTGCATCCACCTTTATTAATTATTGGTTTGGGTAATTTATATTTATTTGGATCACCCTTTTCTGCAAATTTTTCTAACTTTGGACCACCTGGAAATTCTATTCCTAAAAGTTTTGCAGTTTTGTCAAATGCTTCTCCTAAAGCATCATCAATTGTAGTTCCTAATCTTTTATAACTGCCTAATCCATTCACACTTAAAAATTGACTGTGTCCACCTGAAATCAACAGAAGTAAATAAGGATAATTAATATTAGTTTGAAGTTTTGGACTTAAAGCATGACCCTCTAGATGATTAACACCAATAAATGGAACCTTTAAAGATGATGCGAGTGATTTTGCAAAATTTAAACCAACACTAAGACAAATTATTAAACCAGGTCCAGATGTTACGGCAACAGCAGATACTTTATCAAGAGTTACACCACTCTCATCCAAAGCTTTTTTTGCAATTAAATTAATTTTTTCAACATGTGACCTTGCAGCTAATTCTGGAACAACGCCCCCAAATTCTTTATGAATGTCAAATTGACTTGAAACTATATTTGATAAAATTTTTGGTATACCACTTTCGTTATCTTGAATAATTGAAACCGCTGTTTCATCACAACTTGTCTCAATTCCTAATATTATTGGGCTTTTATTCATAAATTATTTTTTATAATTAATACAATTAATCTATAAGAATGTAATAAAAATAACTTTTATGAAAAGAGCTAATCTTATAATTGGAACTCGTGGAAGTAAGTTAGCAATGATTTACGCAGAAAATGTGAAAAAAGAACTAAAAAAATATTTTTCTAAAGAGATTGAATTAAAAAAAATAGCAACAACAGGAGATCAAAAGCAAGATGAGAGATTATCTGAAATAGGAGGCAAAGGATTATTTTCAAAACAAATTGAAAAAGATTTATTAAATAAAAATATAGATATAGCAGTACATGCTTTCAAAGATATGCCTACTGAAGAAACTGAAAATCTTTTAACTAATAATTTTTTAAAAAGAAATTCTCCTAATGAAATTTTAATAAGTAAAAATAATATAAAATTTGAAGATTTAGAGCCAAACTCAATTATTGGTACATCATCATATAGACGAGAATATCAACTTAAGAAAAAAAGACCCAACTTAAAATATAAACTTATCAGAGGAAATGTTGATACTAGAGTTCAAAAGTTAGAAAAAGGCGAATATGATGCAATAATTCTCTCAAAAGCAGGAGTAGATGCTTTAAATTTACAACATAAAATTTCACAGGAATTCAGTGTTGATGAACTTATACCTTGTGCAGGCCAAGGGATTATAGCAATTCAATGCAGAGAAGATGATAATGAAATTAAAAAATTACTTGAAAACATTAATGATCAAGAAACAAGAACTGTTGCAAAAGCAGAAAGAGAGGTCTTAAAAGTTCTTGAAGGAGATTGTGACACTGCAGTTGGTGTATTTGCAAAATCAAATGGCAAAAAAGTAGATCTATTGACCGAATTGTTTTCTGTCGATGGAAAAAATAGATATTTCATAAAAAAAAGTCTTCAAAAAGATAATATTGAGTCTACTAGTAGAATGGTGGGAGAAGAGCTTAAATTAAAATCAAAAGGTTCTTATAAAAATTAAAATGCATATTTTATTAACCAGACCATTAGATGATAGCAAAGAATTAATTTTAAAATTTACTTCTATGAAACATAAAGTTTCTCATTTACCTTTATTACAAATAAAAAAAATAGAAACACAAGAAATAGATTTTAGCCAATTCAAAGGTGTCATTTTCACGAGCGCTAATTCTTTAAAAAATCTAAATATTTCAAAAATAGATAAAAAAATAATTTGTTTTTGTGTTGGTCTTGCAACAGAAAGAAAGGCAAAAGAATTAGGCTTTCAAAATATTTTCTGCGCCGAAGGTAACGTAAATAATCTTAAAGAATTAATTTTACAAAACTTTGACCCAAAGATTGGACCAATGGCCTACATTAGTGGAGAAATTGTTTCTTATAATCTTGATCAAGACTTAATTTCAGAAAACTATGTCATCAAGAGAATTATAAATTATACAGCATTACCTAATGAAAATTTAAGTGATGACTTTTTAAGAGATATCAAATCTTCTGTGCCAGAAATTGTTTACATATATTCTGAAAATAGTGCGAAGGCATTTTTTACGTTAATAAAAAAATATAATTTAGATAATATTTGGATGGAAACTAACCTAATGTGTATGGGCGAAAAAGCATCATCAGCATTGAATGACATAAAATGGAAAAAAATTTTTCTTTTTAACCCTGGTGAAGAGGAGTTTTTGCTATATAAAATTTAAAAATGGACGTTTTAAATAAACTAAATGAGTTATTTTTATCTGTTTGGAAGCAGGGAATTCTTGGGGTAGATTTCTTTCAGATAATAGTAGGTCTTGGAATATTTGTATTATTTTTAATATTTAGAGGTCTAATCAGCAAACTTGTAATAAAAAAATTGGAATTAATTTCAAAAAGAACAACCAATAAATTAGATGATACTTTTGTAAAATCTATGGAAGGTCCTGCAAGGTTTCTTCCAATTGTTCTTGGTGTCTTTTTTGCCAGTTACTATATGTCATTTGATAATGAGACTAGAGGCTTCATAGATAACGTGAACAGAACTTTAATAACAATTTTAATATTTTGGATAATACATCAGATAATTGAGCCTATATCATATATTTTAAGTGGATTAGATAAAGTCCTGACAAAAGAATTAATAGGCTGGATTATAAAGTCTCTTAAAATTTTAATTTTTATTTTAGGCGCAGCTGCTGTTCTTGAGTTATGGGGAATTAAAATTGGACCAATAATTGCAGGGTTAGGTTTATTTGGAGTAGCAGTAGCATTAGGTGCTCAGGATTTATTTAAAAATTTAATCTCCGGAATTTTAGTTTTAGTTGAAAAAAGATTTAGAATTGGTGATTGGATTAAAGTTGAGGGAGTTATCGAAGGGGTTGTTGAGAACATTGGATTCAGATCAACTGTTATAAGAAAATTTGACAAATCACTGGCAATTATTCCTAATTTTCAATTTGCAGAAAATGCAGTGATTAATAACACAAGAAAGACTAATTGGGCTATTAGTTGGATAATAACTCTCCAATATGACACCACTATTGATCAATTAAAAACAATAAGAGACGAAATTGAAGATCACATAAATAAAGGTGACGATTATGACCAATCTGTAGGAGTCGCCGTAAGAATAGATAAGTTTTCAGATAGCTCAATTGATATGTATGTAAGATGTTTTACAAAAACAAATAGTTGGACTAATTATTTACAAGTAAAAGAAAATTTGGCACTTGAAATAAAAAAAATTGTTGAAGGTAAGGGAGCTGCTTTTGCATTTCCAAGTCAGTCTATTTATGTTGAAAAAAAATGATTGCTATATTTTATTTAGCTCTTCAAATTTTAAAACTTTATTCATATGTTGTAATTGCCAATGTTGTTATAAGTTGGTTGGTCGCTTTTAATGTAATAAATACAAGCAATCGGTTTGTATATTTAATATTAGATTTCACTTATAAAATGACAGAACCGATTTTAATGAGAATAAGAAGATTTTTACCTAACCTTGGTGCTTTTGATATTTCTCCTATCGTACTTCTTTTGTTGATATGGTTCATAGAAATGTGTATGAAACTCTACATTGCACCACTAATATTTTAATAAATGATTTTAATTGATGGAAAAAAAGCTGCTGCTGATTTAAGAGAAGAGCTCAAGAAAGAAGTCTTATCTTTAAAAGATAAGCATAATAAAGTACCAGGTTTAACAGTCATATTGATTGGTGATTTAGCACCTAGTCAAATTTATGTTAGAAATAAAGAGAAATCTGCCAATGAAGTGGGCCTTAAATCAGAGGTGATTAGATACCCTGACAGTGTTGAAGAAAGTGAAGTTTTAAAAAAAATCGATGAACTTAATAATGACGATTCCGTTTCAGGAATTTTAGTTCAGCTCCCACTTCCTAAACATATTGATAAACAAAAAGTTATAGAGGCAATTATGCCAGAGAAGGATGTAGATGGATTTCATCCCATGAATGTTGGTAATCTGTCGTCAGGTTATGAAAGTTCTATTCCGTGCACTCCTTTAGGTTGTTATTTATTAATAAAAAAAATTGAACCAAACCTTAATGGAAAAAAGGCTGTAATTGTTGGAAGATCAAATTTAAATGGTAAGCCAATGACACAGTTGTTGTTGAAAGAAAATTGTACAGTTACAATTACTCATTCAAAAACAAATGATCTTAAAGGAGAATGTTTAAAAGGAGACATTATAGTCGCTGCTGTTGGGATCCCCGAGCTTGTAAAAGGTGATTGGGTAAAAAAAGATGCAATTGTGATTGACGTTGGTATTAATAAAACTGAAAACGGCCTAGTTGGCGATGTGGCATTTGATGAAGTATCAAAAGTTGCAAAAGCTTTAACTCCAGTTCCAGGTGGAGTCGGACCTATGACTATTGCATGTTTACTTAAAAATACAATTGAGTGTTTTAAGAGAGCAAATAAATAAAATTTATTACTGATTTCTAATTAAAGGATAAACTTTAGGACTTAAGTATTTAAGATTAGTTAGCATAATTAAAATCAAGGTCACAATTCCTATAGAGGCACCAAGGTAAATTAAAACTTTAAAATCAAATTGCCAAACTAATTCAAAAATATTCTCCATAATAAATTTTGATCCAATTACTGCAAAAAAAATTGCAATTAATATTACCGACATAAAAATAATTATAAATTCTATCAAAGACGAAAATATAATTTCTTTTTTTGAAAAACCTAAAATTTTAAATACAAGATTTTGGTACTCTTTTACTTTTCCTTGGACCATTATAGCACTTGAGATAACAATCAATCCAATGACAATTGTTACACCAGAAATTAAGGTTACAGCTATGAAAACTTTATTTAAAACTGATGTTACTTTGTTTAAGTAATCAGCAATTTTTATCATAGATAAACTCGGTAATACTTCTAACATTTTGGTTTCATCAAAATTATCTGGATTTTTAAACTTAGCAGTTGCTAAATATTCATGAGGAATTTTTTTTGCAAATTGTGGATTAAATAACATGGCAAAATTAATACTTAGATCACGATAATCAACTTCTCTAAAATTAACTATTTCTCCATCAATTTCTCGACCATAAATGTTTAAAGTAAAAATATCTCCCAACTCAATATTAAAATCTTTAGCCACTTTTGCATCAAGTGATATCTGAAGTTGGTTAGGTTTAGATAAATCCCACCATTCTCCTTTTAAAATTGGGTTATCTTTAGGTATATTTTCAACCCAAGAAGATCTTCTTTCACTTCCAATTACCCAATAACTATCATTATCTGGTTTAATATAGCTATTTGGATTCACACCATTAATTTTTACTATTCCGGAAGAAACCATAGGTACTATTTCAATGTTTGCATCAGGGTTCATTTTGTAAACACTTTGTTCAAATTTTTTCTTTTCACCTTTTTGAATTCCAACAAAAAAATAATCAGGTGCAATATCTGGAATAGATCTTGCAATTTAAGATAAAACTTAAAATAACTGACTTTTTTGAGTAATAAAATTGTAGGTTTTGGAATACATTTCTAAATAGGTTTGATGCTTTAACTTGATCAATTGAACTTATTGTTGGTATTGAAAAAATTATAAGAACTAACAAACCTACAATAAATATTTTTATAAAATTAATTAAAGAGAATTTTGGATAAACATTTAATCCCAACCCATCAGATAAATATTTATCTGCAATTGGTACAATTAAAAAACTTGAGCCATAAGAAATTACAGTAATAATAAATAATAATATTAATAATTGAAGATAATAAAGTGTTTTTATATTCCCTGAATAAAATCCTACAGCTTTTCTTACAGCTATAGACATATTGTTCTGGTTTATAAATGACAACAATGTATTAGCGATACCTATTCCAGCAATTAACATTGCACTAATTGAAACTAAAGAGAGAAATTGGGAAAAATTATTAATTATCCTTTTTAAGCCACTTGCTGAATTTTCTGGAAATCTAAGTTTTACTTTTTGGTCATCTTTAAAAATATCTTTGATCTTACTTTCTATTTTTTCTGGATCATCACTTGGTTTAAATTTTACTTTATATTCATAATTTAAAAAACTACCTATTCCATTTAGTTTTAGTATCTCCAAAGTTTGTTTTCCTGCTAATGCCCAATCTCCAAAAGCTACAAACCCACTGACATCAGGTACAGATTTTATAATTCCAACAACTATGAAACTTTGATCTTGTACCTTAACTTTGTCATTTATTTTTATCTTTAAAGTTTTTGATAAACTTTCATTAATCAAAATTGTCTTTGGTTCCTTTTGCATTCTTTCATAAGCATCTTCTGGCTCATAAACAACTTCACCGTAAAGTGGATATTTTTCATCAACTGTTTTAATTCTTGTAAATAATGATTTATTTTTTTCTCTGCCTGTCGTAGAAAGCATTGTACTGAACTCTATCATTTGTGAGACAGTTGAAAATTCCTTTACTTTATTGACTAAATTAAGATCCCCCTGATTACGGTTATAATCGATTTCGAGATCTCCACCCAAAAGAACTTTTGCATTATCATTAAGCTCTTTTTTTAAACTATCTTCGATTGTAAAGATGGCACTTAAAATAAAAAGACTGATAAACAGCGTTACAATAATGCTTGAAATTTTTTTATAATTTCTGCTTAAATCCTTTAAAGCATACTTGAATATTAAACTTAACTCCGAAGAATTATTTAATTTTTCCATCTTTGATTTTAATTTTTCGTTTTGCTTTGTCTGCTAATTTTGGATCATGTGTGACCATTATTAAAGAAGACCCTTCTTCTTTGACGTATTTAAATAAAATTTCAGAGATCATTATTGAGTTTTCGGTATCTAGATTACCAGTTGGTTCATCAGCTAAAATCAAATCTGGTTTCATTGCAATAGCTCTTGCAATCGCCACACGTTGTTGCTCTCCGCCAGATAATTGACTTGGAAGATTATTGAATCTATGTTTTAGACCAAATCGATCTAATAAACTTTTTGCTTCTTTCTCTGGATTTTTAAATTCATTAAGTTCAAGTGTTAAAGCTACATTTTCAACAGCTGTATAATTTGGAATTAAATAGAAAGATTGAAATATAATTCCTATATTTTGCTTTCTAATTTCAGATACTTCGTCTTCATTAAGATTTGTTATTTCCCTGTCTTGAAATATAATTTTCCCTGAGGTTGGACGTTCTAGTCCACCAATAAGCATAATCAAGCTTGTTTTTCCTGACCCACTTTCTCCAACCACAGATACAGTTTCTTTTTTTTTTATAGTTAAATCAATATTTTTTAAAACATTGATATTGTCCTTCCCAGTTTGGTATTTGAGATTTATTTTTTTTAATTTAAGAAGTGTGTTCATGAATAAAAGTTTATTTATAAAAATATTGTTATTCTTTCTAGTGCACATAAATGCAAGTGCAATAGAAAAGGTTATATTATTCGGCGATAGTTTAATGGCGGGTTATGGTCTACCTAAAGAACAACACTTATCTTTGGTTTTAGAAAGTAATCTCGTTAGGAGTGGTTTAAATATTAAGGTAATAAATGGAAGTGTGTCAGGAAGTACTTCTTCTGGTGGATTGAATAGAGCAGAATGGAGTTTATCAGAACCCGGTATTGATCTAATCATCCTTGGTCTTGGGGCAAATGATATGCTTAGAGGAATTCAACCAGATGAAACCGAGAGAAATTTAGAAGAAATAATTAAAATCGCTAACAGTAAAAAAATAAAAATTATAATAGCTGGGATGGTTGCGCCAACAACTCATGGAACTAAATATAAAAAAAATTTTGATGCTATTTATCCTAAATTGTCAAAAAAATATAATTTACCTTTAATTCCATTTTTGCTAGAGGGTGTTGCTCTTGATCCAAATCTAAATCAACAAGATGGCATACATCCTAACAAAGCTGGAACAATAGTTATAAGTAATACAATTCAAGATATTATTTCAAAAAATTATTAATCGGATATGAAAAAAAAATATCATCATTTAGCAAATGGCACATTTCGTAATCCTGAAGGATCAAAGGTGATTGATATGAATTTCAATTGGTCGTTTAAGGTCTTTAACCAAGAAAAAAAAAAATTAGATATGACTTTTCCTGAAAGTAATATCATTAAAAAAGAAAAAGTTTTATTGGATTTAAATAATTTCCAAAAAGAAGATTATGTAGCGTGGATAGGTCATGCAACATTTTTATTAAAATTAGGGGAAATAACAATAATAACAGATCCAGTTTTTTCAAAAAATGCAGGACCTTTATTTTTTGGGCCAAAGAGATTTACCGAACCAGCATTAAAACTTAATGAGATACCAAGAACAGATATTTTTCTACTAACTCACAATCACTACGATCATCAAGACATGAAAACAATAATGAGATTTCCTTATAAAGAATCTAAAGTCCTGGTACCTTTAGGACTAAAAAAATATTTTAAAATTAATAGATTTAAAGATGTAAATGAAATGGATTGGTATGATCAAATAAGAATAAATCAGAATTTAAATATTACTTTTTTGCCATCAGTCCACTGGTCAAAAAGGAGTTTAACGGATACTAACAAAACTTTATGGGGTAGCTATTTGATTGAATACAAAGGAAAAAAAATATTATTTTCATGTGATACTGGTGTTGGAAAAATATATAAAGAATTGGGAGATAAGTATGGTCCAATTGATTTAACATTTATTAACATTGGCGCATATAATTTTTATCCTATGGCTTCAATTAAAGATTCTTCTGCTTACCACACTAACCCTGAAGAAGCCCTTGGACTTGCTAAAGATTTAAAAAGTAAAAAAGTAATTGGAATGCATTGGGGAACTTTTGTCTTATCACTTGAACCAATATTAGAGCCCCCTTTAAGGTTTAAGCAAAATGCAGAAAAATTTGGATTTAAAAAAGATGATGCAATTATTTTTAAAATTGGTGAATTTAAATTATTTAAAGAGCTTTTTGATACTAACTAGAATTTTCCATCAACCACAATCCATCTTGATTTAAAAAATATAGTTTACCATTTATAGGATGAATTTGTATGTCTCTGATTCTTCCAATTTTATCTTTAAATATTATTTCCTCTTTTACGTTTGATAAATCATTAAACTCTAATTTTCTTAAAGACTTATCTTTAAGAGAAGTAATTAATGCATGACCATTCCATTCTTTAAATTCATTACCTTTATAAATTGTGATTGCACTTGTGGCTATAGATGGAACCCAATATTGAATGGCTTTTGTAAAGCCAGGTTTCCATTTTGGCCCTATTGGTATACCTGAATAATTTGTGCCACCCCATCCAAGAATTTTCCAACCATAATTTTCACCTTTCTTTGCTTCACCAAACCAATCGCCTCCTTTTGCACCATGATTGCTCATATAAATTTTTCCATCAAAAGGTGATAAAGCTAAACCTTGAGGATTTCTTACACCAATTTGATATATTTCAGGTAGCCAGTCTGATTTCCCCTCAAAACGAGGATTGTCTTTTGGAATGCCACCATCTAGATAAATTCTAATTATACTTCCTGGATGTTTATTTCCATCTTGAGCAATCATTCCCCCACCTCTTTCACCTGCAGAAGCAAATAAATAATTGTCTTTAATTACCAGTCTTGAACCAAAATGATAAGGCGAGTCAATTGGTGGATTGGCTTGAAAAATATTTTTAAAATTTAATTTGTTTTTATTAAATTTTGCACGTGCAATTGAAGTACTAGTCTTCCAATTATTTCTATTTTCTGTGTATGAGATGTAAATGTAATCTTCAT
>LUMQ01002349.1_pt1 | contig 10411 bp, 9 predicted proteins | sample 729621 | NCBI WGS metagenome assembly LUMQ01 (sample SAMN03860259, study PRJNA289734) | marine metagenome | biome: seawater column; feature: ocean; material: water; isolation source: Red Sea water column Station 12 - depth 25m | place: Saudi Arabia: Red Sea | collected 2011-10-15 | depth 25 m | reverse complement strand
TCTGGATATCAAACATCAATTTTAGTTTTTTTAAAAGCTAATGTTTATACATTTGAAAGAATCCATAAACTTTACAGAAAATCAAAGAGCCTGTTAAATAAGTTAAAATTAAATCCAAAGGAAATTTCCTGGAGCGATGGTTATGATTTAAAGTATAATAAAGAGTTTTTTGATAAAATTCTTGTTACTGCTGCATGCGAGGAAGTACCCACACATTTTTTAGAACTTCTGAAAGTTGGCGGTGAAATATTATTGCCTTTAGGAAAAGAAAATCAGAAGATGACATTAATTAAAAGAGAGAGTAAAAATAAATTCCTAAAAAAGGAGTATGGTGATTTTAGTTTTGTTCCTTTTTTAAAGGATAAATGTTAGAGATTTTTTTTTAATCTATCCAGATTTATTTTGTTTTCTCTTTTTTTGATTACTTCTCGTTTGTCAAAATTCTTTTTTCCTTTAGACGTATAAATCTCAATTTTTGCAATCCCTTTTTCATTTATAAATATCTTGTAGGGAATAATTGTTACTCCTAAGTTATTTATTTCTTTCTTTAGTTTATTTAACTCAGTTCTGTTGAGAAGAAGTTTTATTTGAGTTCTATTTTTATTGAACTGACTTGAATTTTCGTATGGTTTAATTATTATATTATTAACATATAATTCATCATTATTGAATGAACAATATGAGCTTTCTAAATTTACATTTTTAAGCCTTATAGATTTGATTTCCGATCCACTCAATACAAGCCCAGCAATGTATTTTTTATTCAAAAAATATTTGAACTTCGCTTTTTTATTTACAATGTTAATGTTTTGTTGCACTTAGCAAAGTTAATAAGTATCTTGCATAATCTAAAAATTGATTATGTCCTCAGAAAAAATTGTATTTGATTTAATTAAAAAAGAGAAAGAAAGACAACTTGAAGGTATAGAGCTAATTGCTTCAGAAAATTTTACAAGTGAAAATGTTATGTTAGCAACTGGTTCTGTCCTAACTAACAAATATGCTGAAGGTTATCCAGGAAAGAGATACTATGGTGGTTGTCAAGTTGTAGATCAAATTGAAACAATTGCAATTGATAGAGCAAAAACCCTTTTTGGAGCATCGTTTGCTAATGTCCAACCTCATTCAGGAAGTCAAGCAAATGCTGCTGTTTTTCATGCTTTTTTAGATCCTGGCGATAAGCTACTTGGATTTGATTTAGCTCATGGTGGTCATTTAACACATGGTTCTGCAGTTAATTTTTCCGGAAGATTATATAAAACTTCTTTCTATGGTGTAGATAAAGATACTGGAATGCTTGACTATGATAAAATAAGAGATATAGCAAAAAAAGAAAAACCTAATATGTTAATTGCTGGAGCTTCTGCATATTCACGTGATATGGATTTTGAAATTTTTAGATCAATTGCTGATGAAGTTGGTGCATTCTTGTTAGCTGATATATCACATCCTTCAGGTTTAATTGCTAAAGGACTATTAAATGATCCAATACCTCACTGTCATGTAGTAACAACTACAACTCACAAAACATTAAGAGGACCAAGAGGAGGTTTAATTCTCATGGGTGAAGATTTTGATAATCCAAAAGGTGTAAAATTTAAATCAGGAAAACTAAAAACTATGTCATCTCAAGTTGATATGGCTGTTTTTCCGGGAAATCAGGGTGGTCCACTGGAACATGTTGTAGGTGCAAAAGCGATTGCATTTGGTGAAGCATTGGAAGACGATTTTTTAAATTATATAGTAAGAGTAAGAAATAATGCTAAGGCTATGGCTAATGAATTTTCTAATAGAAATTATAATATTATCTCTGGAGGAACCGATAACCATATGATGTTAATTGACTTAAGAAATAAAAATATTACAGGAAAAGATGCTGAGGAAGCACTTGTGAAAGCTGATATGTTCTCAATAAAGTTAAAAATGAAGTAAATGAATTTATGAGTGGAAGAAAGTTATTTAATTTTTAATTATTTCAACCTCAAATATTTTATTCCATTTTTTTCCTGTCAAAAAAAACGAATTATTTTTTTTGTAGTAGGCTATGCCATTCAGAACATCTAAGTCTGGATGATCTTTAACTTTTTCTCTTAAATCTTGAAAGTTTATTATTCCTAAAACTTCTCCTGAATTTTTATTGATTGCTAAAACAACATCTTTATTGAATTGGTAAGTATTAGCATAAATTATATCATCAACAATCTCTAATTCATTAATGTTTTTAACCTTTTTATTGTTTGTAACTATCTCTATGTAAGAAATTTCTTGAAGAGTTTCTGGATCCAAGATCCATATTTTTTCGGTCCCATCAGACTTATATATATATTCTCCATCATTTGCAAGTCCCCATCCTTCAATGCTATTATTGTAGTTAAATGACTTAATCATGTTCATAGAATTTAAATCATAAATAAATCCAACTTTATTTTTCCATGTTAATTGGATAATTCTTTGGTCAAAAATTGTTAATCCTTCCCCAAAAAATTCATTATCAAGAAACTTTGTGTTTAAAATTTTATTACCGTTAAATAAGTCTATTTTCTTTAAACTTGAAAAACCATTCAAACCTGTACTTTCGTATAGTATATCATTATGAAACTCTAGCCCTTGAGTATAAGATGAAATGTCATGATCATAAATATTTAAAATTTTATAATCAAAAAGTTTAGGTGAGGAACCACTGTATATATCAATAGATTTGGAAATATTTCTTTCCTTATCATTGTGAATAAACTTGACTTCAATAATATTTGAGCCAAATTTCGATTCTGAAAGTTTTGTGATATTTTCAATCTTAATCTTATTTAAATAAGATTCAAAATCATAATTAGTAACCTTTCCGTTTAGGGTTATAGCTAATTTAATTTCAGATTGTTTATTTAAAATCTTGTCATCTGATTCAATAAGTATATCAAATGTTTCTATTTCATTTGAACATGACATTATTAAAAATGCTATTGTATAGATGATAAATTTTTTCATTTATTCAAAAATAACACTTAATGTAGATTTATTAAAACATATTATATTTGTGTTGGGCAGGGCTTATGCAACCAGCTCCCATTGAATCCCCCAGGGTGGGAACACAGCAAGGGTAAATGGTTGTAGCGGTGTGATATAAGTTACTTGCCCTTTTTTTTATGAAAGTAGTATTAATTACGGGAGGATCGTCGGGGATTGGTAAAAACATTGGGGATTTTTTAACTCAGCATAATTTCATTGTTTATGGAACAACCCGTGATCCCTCAAAATATTTAGATTCGAAATTCAACTTAATTAAATCAGATATTAATAAGAGAAATGATATTATTAGTTTGATTAACTATGTAATTGAAAAAGAAAATAGAATTGATGTATTGATAAATAACGCTGGAATAGGTTTTACTGGACCAATTGAAGATTCTAACTTAGATGATATTGAAAAACTATTTAACACAAATTTTTTTGGCCCTATACAAATAATAAAATGTGTTTTACCACATATGAGATTTCAAAAATCAGGTCTAATTATAAACATTACATCAATTGCAGGTTATATTGGTCTGCCATATAGAGGAATTTATTCATCATCTAAAAGCGCATTAGAAGTTTTGACAGAGGCTTTAAGAATGGAGGTTAAGGATTTTAACATTAAGGTTACTAATATTGCGCCAGGTGATTTTAAAACATCAATTGTAAACCGAAGAATTGATTCTTTTGACAATAAAGAGTCAGTGTATTTTGAGAAATATTATCGTACATGGAAAGATATGAATAGTCATGTAGAAAAGTCTGGAAGTGATCCAATTCTAGTTTCTAAACTTGTTTATAAAATCATTAATACACCGAACCCAAAAATTCATTATAAGGTTGGAACTTTTTTTCAAAAGTTTTCAATAATTTTGAAAAGAATTTTACCAGATCTTATTTTTGAGAAAATATTAATCAAATACAGCAAATTATAATGAAATTTTTTATTGACACAGCAAACCTTGAACAAATTAAAGAAGCACAAGAATTAGGTATTCTTGATGGAGTAACTACTAATCCATCTCTGATGGCTAAAGAAGGAATTTCAGGTCATGAAAATATCATTAATCATTATAAAAAAATTTGTGATATTGTTGATGGTGATGTTTCAGCTGAAGTTATTTCTACAGATTTTGAAGGAATTGTAAAAGAAGGTGAATTTTTAGCTTCACTAAATCCTCAGATCGTTGTTAAGGTTCCAATGATTTCTGAAGGAATTAAAGCAATAAAATATTTTTCAGAAAAAAATATTAAGACAAATTGTACATTGGTTTTTTCTGCTGGTCAAGCACTAATAGCCGCTAAGGCTGGAGCAACTTATCTGTCACCATTTATTGGAAGATTAGACGATATCTCCTCTGATGGGCTGACCTTAATTTCAGAAATTAGAGAAATATATGATAATTATAATTTTGAAACTCAAATACTTGCAGCTTCGGTCAGGCATACTATGCATATCATTGACTGCGCAAAAATAGGTGCTGATGTTGTTACAACTCCATTATCTGCTATCAAAGGCTTACTTAATCATCCATTGACAGATTCGGGTCTAAAAAAATTCTTAGAAGATCACAAAAAGTCTAATTCCTGATAAAATCATTTATACTTCCAATTGCCTGAATAATATTGTTTTCATCTACAATAAAGACTTTATTCAAGTTATCTAGTATTAGTTTTTTGCTCATGTATTCAAAATCATTGGTCTGAAGTTCAGTTACGTTTTTTGTGGTTTTGTAATTTGACTTCCATTTATCAAAGTCATCATTAATGTTCAAGGATATTAATTTGTACGATAAATATTTATTCTCTAAAGAATTTATTTTTTGATAAATTGAGTTAAAATGAGCGTTTTGATCATATGACCAAAAAAATATTATTTTTTTGTCAGAAATCGTGCTGATATCTTTTATACTTCCATTAAGACCATAACCTTTGATACTAGGAAAAGACTTTCCTGGTGATAGTTGTAATTGATTTTTTAACAATATTTCAACTTCATTATTTATAGAACTGTAATCAGATATATTTTTAAATTCTTCAAAAAATATTCTTTTTTCTTTCAATGATTTTTCATTTAGCAAAATCTCAAATGCTAGAAATCTAAATAGTTTTGACTTAATATCATCTGATTGAACTAAGCTGTCTAAAATTTTAAGTCTTTCAACTTGAAAATTATGATTAGATTTACTTTTAGTAAGATTAAAAGAATATAAATAAATAAAATCTATATAAGGTTTATAGGATGAAATGCTATTATTATTGAAATCTATTTCATATTTGGAATAGTCTATTTCTAATCTATTTAAATCTAGATTATTACTTACTAGATAAGATTGTATTTTCTCTAATAATGGGTATTTTATTGCATCTAAAATTAAATTTTCAGACAAGTAACTCAGGCGATTATTCTGTTTAAATTCTTTGAACAATTCTTTTTGATTATTGAACAAAGAATCAACTTTTATTAAAAAATCATCAAAGCTTGCATTGTAATATGAATTTAATATATCATTTTGTTCTTCGTTTTTTAAAAAAACATCAATTAAAAAATTATTTTTCGCTGATCCTTTTCCCATGAAGACAAGTGATTCATCAAAATCAAGACTGTTTAAACGAATATAGATACTGTCAATACAAGGGATTTTCGTCAATACTTAATATTATTTTCTCAGACGACTTATTTAAAATTTTTCCATTAAAAAAAGTTAGTTTATTGTCATTTTTACAACTACTAAGTATTACAACTGAAATAAACAATAAAATTCTCATTAGTTAAATTTAATATAAATCTCTTCAATATTTTATTATTTTTGCGTCCTTATGATAAGTACATCAAATCTATCCGTTCAATTTGGAAAAAGAGTTTTATTTGACGAAGTCAATACATCATTTAAAAAAGGTAATTGCTATGGAATAATTGGAGCCAATGGATCTGGAAAATCAACTTTTTTAAAAGTTCTTTCAGGAAAATTAAATCCAAATTCTGGAATTGTTAGTATTGAGCCTGGAAAAAGAATGTCTGTTTTAGAACAGAATCATAGTGCATATGATGATTTTCAAGTTTTACAGTCAACTTTAATGGGTAATAAAGAACTATATGATATCAAAAATGAAATGGATCAATTATATTCCAAAGAAGATTTTAATGATAATGATGGTGTTAGGGTAGGGGAACTTCAGGATAGATATGAAGAATTAAATGGTTGGAATGCTGAGAGTGATGCAGCATCTCTTCTTTCCCAATTGGGCGTTTCAGAAGATCAGCATTATCTAAATATGTCTGATTTAGACGGAAAAACTAAAGTTAGGGTTCTTATAGCACAATCACTTTTTGGAAATCCAGATATCTTAATTATGGATGAACCTACTAACGAGCTAGATTTTGAAACTATTAAATGGTTAGAAAATTTTCTAATAAATTATGATAATACTGTGATAGTTGTTTCTCATGATAGACATTTTTTAGATACAGTTTGTACTCATATTTCAGACATTGATTTTGGAAAAATCACTCATTATACAGGAAATTACACCTTTTGGTATGAATCAAGTCAATTGGCTTTAAAGCAAAGAGCACAACATCTTTATTCAAAAGATTCTAAAATATCTACTAAATTTTATGAAGTTATTAATGGTTTGATTTCTAGTGAAGGTTCATTTAGTTGGGGAAGTACAATCAAAACATCTTACTTACCATTAAATAATGATCACTATTTCAATCAAAACATAAATCTTGTAGATTGGTTAAGACAGTGGTCAGTTACAGAAGAAGAAAGAGAAGAGGTTTTTATCAGAGGTTTTTTAGGAAAAATGCTATTTAGTGGTGAAGAAGCTTTAAAGTCTTGTAAAGTTTTGTCAGGAGGTGAAAAGGTAAGATGTATTCTTTCAAAAATGATGATGGAAAGATCAAACTTTTTAATGCTTGATGAACCAACTAATCACCTAGACCTTGAGACAATTCAAACATTAAATAATTCATTAATAAAATTTAAAGGTAATTTAATCCTATCTACTCATGATTTTGAATTTGCTAATTCTGTTGGAAATAGGATAATAGAAATTGGTCCTAACGGCTTTATTGATAAATTAATGAGTTTTGAAGATTATTTAAATGATAAGAAAGTGGAAGAGTTGAGAAATAAAATATATTAACTTCTAATTTCGCCATTTAACTCTTTGTTTACATTTTTAATTATCTTTTCTGATATTCTATTAATTTCGATTTCATCAAGTGTCTTCTTTTTTTCTTCAAGAGTAACTGAAATTGAGTATGATTTTTTTGTATTGTCAATTTGAGATCCCTTGTAAACATCAACAAGATCAATTTTTTTGATTAATTTACTTGTATTACTTATTAGCTTTTGAAGTTCGATAAATTTTATATCATCATTTAGAATAAATGAAAAATCTCTTACAACTTTTGGATATTTAGATTGTTTTTCAACTTTAAAATAATTTTCACTAACGTTATCATAAAGCTTATCCAGAGGAATTGTAGCGTAGTATATATTGTTTTCTTCAATATTATATTTTTTAAGTAATTGATTATCTAGCTTTTTAATCTTTGCAGTTGATGAATTAAAATTCATCTCAAGAACTTCATTATCCTGTTTTATTTCAGGTTCTATATTAAACATTAGAAATATATTTTCAATGATGTTTTTTAATATAAAAATTTCAGATTTGATATTTTTTGAATTCCATGCATTATCTATCAAGTTTCCACAAAGCAGAATAGTTAATCTTTTTTCTTCAATATATTTATTTCCTTCAAGACTATATACACTCCCAAATTCATAAAATTTTAAGTTTTTATTTTGTCTATTTAAATTGTAAGATAATGATTTCAACATTCCATTAATTAAATCACCTCTCATTTTCGAAATATCATTACTCAGAGAATTCAATAGAATAATACTTTTTTCAGAGTTATTGTCATTTTCAGAAACAAGCGAGTTATTCATTATTTCAGTGAAGCCTATTGCTGTTAAATAATCTGAAATAATATTTTGATACTTATTCGATCTGTTTGTTATTCTTGAAATAGAAATATTTTGTTTATCACTTAGTGGAATATTGTTATATCCGTGTATTCTTAAAATTTCCTCAATTACATCACACTCTCTTGTTACATCATATCTATATGTAGGTATAGTAATACCAGCTGATATATCAGTAACATTATTAATTTTAAAATCTAAGAGATTTAAAATATTTTTTATTTTGAGCTTGTCGAGTTTAAAACCAATTATTCTGTCAACATTTTCAAAATTTAAAACAATATTTTTTTCATCAAATTTTGATGGATAATCATCCATAATATCACTTATAATCTTACCGTTACAGTGTTCAACAATTAAGCTAGCAGCTCTTTTTAATGCATACTCAACGTTGTCAATATCAACGCCTCTCTCAAATCTATAGGAGGAATCAGTATTTAAAGAATGATATTTTGCTGACTTTCTAACTGAAACAGGATTAAAAAAAGCACTTTCTAAAAAAATAGATGTGGTGTTTTCTGAAACTCCATGGAAATTTCCTCCAAAAACACCTGCTAGGCACATTGGAGTGTTGTCATCACATATCATTAAATCATTATCACCCAATTCTCTTTCAATTCCATCAAGTGTTGTGAACTTTGTTCCTTTCTTTAATTTTTGGATTTTAATTGTGTTTGAGGATATTTTGTTTCTATCATATGCGTGTAATGGCTGACCAATTTCATGCATGACGTAATTTGTTATATCAACAATGTTATTTATGGGTTTTAGTCCAAGAGCCATTAGCTTGTTTTTAATAAATGATGGCGATTCACCAACATTTATATTATTAATTATGACACCGCTAAATCTTTGACAATCTTTAGAATCAACAATGTCAATTGATAGGTTAGGGGATATAATAGTGTTTGTAAAACTTGAGGTTGATGGAGCTATTAATTCAATTTGTTTTTCATTTCTATAGGAAAGAGCAGCTCTTAGATCTCTAGCTACACCAAAATGAGAAATTGCATCACAACGGTTTGGTGTTAATCCAATTTCAATAATTTTGTCGTTATAATTCTCATAAATTTTAGAAACCTTTTTTCCAACTTTGTGTTTTGAATCTAATATTATTATTCCACTATGGTCATTTCCAACTCCAATTTCATCTTCAGCACATAACATTCCACAACTTTCAACCCCTCTAATCTTTACTTTTTTAATTTTAAAATCAGTATTGTCTTTAGTTTTAAGAACAGAATTAACAGGCGCAACAACTACTAATTGATTTTTTTCAACATTGGGAGCACCACAAACAATTGATAAATTATTATTTTCTCCAATATCGATTGTAGTTAATTTCAGCCTGTCAGCATTTGGATGTTTAATACATTCAACTACCTTTCCAACAACTAGTTGAGATAAATCAGTTTTAATTTGGGAATAATCACTTACACCTTCAACTTCAAGACCAATGTCTGTTAAAAGATCAATACAGTTGTCTAAATCTAACTCCTCATCTATTAAATCTTTAATCCAGTTGAAAGAAATTTTCATAGGGGTAAATATACAATTATCAATTATTTATTAACCAATTAAATTCCATGATTTATTAAGAGTGTTGTTTATGATATAATTCTTAATATTTTGATTAGTATTTTTTAAAAGAAGGGGGTCTTCTTTAAGAAGTTCTTTCACATCGCTAAGAGCATTATCAAAAATCTTAGAGTCTTTTACTAAATCAGCAATTTTTAATTCTAAATCTCCACTTTGTCTAGTGCCTAATATATCTCCAGGTCCACGTAATTTTAAATCAATTTCAGAAATTTTAAAACCATCATTGGTCATTGTCATGGCATTTATTCTATGTTTTGATTCTTCTGATATCTCATCTTTTGTCATTAATATACAATAACTTTCATCAGACCCTCTTCCAACTCTTCCTCTGAGTTGATGTAGTTGTGACAATCCAAATCTTTCAGCACTTTCAATAATCATAACTGTTGCATTCTTAACATTAACACCAACTTCAATAACTGTTGTTGATATTAGTATATTAATTTTTCCCTCAACAAATCTTTTCATTTCATAATCTTTTTCAGAATTTTTCATTCTCCCGTGTAATACACCAATACTAAATTGCTCAAGAGGAAATTCTCTAATAATACTATGATATCCATCCTCAAGATCCTTATAATCCATTTTTTGTGACTCTTCTATTAAAGGATATACAATATATATTTGTTTTCCATCTTTTATTTGATCTTTTAAAAACCCATATACTTTTAGTCTGTTTTTGTCATACCTATGAACGGTAATAACTTTCTTTCTTCCAGGTGGTAACTCATCAATAATTGATAAATCTAAATCTCCATATAAACTCATTGTAAGAGTTCTTGGAATTGGAGTAGCACTCATAA
>LUMQ01000498.1_pt1 | contig 10426 bp, 10 predicted proteins | sample 729621 | NCBI WGS metagenome assembly LUMQ01 (sample SAMN03860259, study PRJNA289734) | marine metagenome | biome: seawater column; feature: ocean; material: water; isolation source: Red Sea water column Station 12 - depth 25m | place: Saudi Arabia: Red Sea | collected 2011-10-15 | depth 25 m | reverse complement strand
TGTTTGTTCTGTTTGTGCTCTGCCTCGAGCATAAACGGCTAAAGGCTTGTCTGAATTCTCTAACTGTGTGTTTAGTATTGTATAATGGCGATATTGAATTGGAATGTCTTGAGGTTCTGGAGCAGGGCTTAGTTTGTGAATGATATCAAAACTTTGCTGTAATTGAATTGCATCACGGAAACTTTCTTTGCAGCCTGGACGGCGGCCTCTTACTCTATCATGTGCGTTGGGGCATCCTCCTGAAGATGCAAACAATTGCCTTCCTAGATAAATATCAAGGTCATTTTCTGGGTTAGGCGCTCTTAGTGTGTATTTCTTCGGTGCCTTTTTAATGGCATTAAGTACAAGTTCTTTTGGAATAAATACCAAACCATCTTTATTGACGGTTGCACCCTCTTGTTTGAGTAAATCTACTGCTTCCGGGAGAAGAATTGAAATTCCTATCCCCTCTAGAAGGTTTAGTGCATTTTCGTGGATTTGGCAATCTCCTTAGATTAAGAATGACATGGATGTTGTAGCTATCTTTTCTATTTGCGACTTCAGTTAAGAACAACTAGCTCCACCAAGCACACAAAATTTTGCACAATGTGGGTGATTTAAGTACACTCGATTTTCGCTGGTTTTGAGATTATCACCCAATTCAAATTCTTTTTCGTAGGGTAGGAGCGTGCAAGCTACGACTTTCGGCTTTTCCTCACCCTTACGGTGTACAACCATTCGGGAATTTGAGCACATTATCGAATTTGGATTTTTTCCTAAAATATTCCAGCATTGTGTTGTTATTTCAGGAACTTCAATATTCTCTTCATCCATTTCTGGAAACAAAACAGTTTGATTTTTGTCGTATGCATCAATTTTAAAATTATATTCACTGAAGAGTTTTTCATAACCTTTTCTTGATACTTCTTCCTCAATGTTCCAAATGTTGCGGCCGGCAACGGAGGTCTTAATACCTTCCTGCATCAACCATTTAACTCCCTCTATTGTCTTGGAAAAGCTCCCTTTGCCACGAACTTCATCATGTTTTTCCATTTTATAATGATCGATGGAGACTCTTAGTTTTAGCTTGTTTCCATACATTTTATGGAGCTGTCTAAGGCCTTTTTTTACTCCTGGACGTTGCATAGGTTGCATTGCGTTGGTGAGTATTAAGACTTTATAATTCTCTTTAAGTGCTCTTTCACTCATTATTAAAATTTCTTTATTCAAAAACGGCTCACCACCAGTAAAGCCAATTTCTTCTATTGGCCAATTTAGAGACTTAATCTCTTCTAAGTACTTGATAAAAAATTTATCTTGAAAATAGATCAGTTCATCATTTTCTGGTGATGAGAATATATAACAATTATTGCAAGTAATATTGCAGAGGGTTCCTGTGTTAATCCAAAGAGTTTTAGGATTATTAAGTGCGACGCTAGCTCTTTTTTCCTTAGATTCTGTTAGGTATTTGTTCTTAAATTTTTCCAAGATTTTGCGTTCTGTTTTATTATTGATCATTAGCATCATTCATTAAGTAATTTTATAAGCAAAGAAATTTCTTGCTTCTAGAGAAAGTTGCTATCTGTCGGGAAAGATTTTTCAGGAAGCCTTCTATGATATTGAAAATGGAAAAAACCCAACTCGTGTTTCTTTCTTCCAACCCGCAATTTGTTATTGCATTTATAAGTCCTACACATTAGCGCAATCTTTTAGCATCGATTTTTTGATAAGAATAAAGATGGTGTCTTCAGTAGAATGTTCTTAGTTAATGAAAAAGAAAAGGAATAGTTTGTGGGGCTACTTCAGGAAGGAAAATGGGTGGACCGTTGGTATCAAACAAAAGATACCGGTGGTCGGTTTGTTCGAAAATCAGCATCTTTCAGAAATTGGATTACCGCGGATGGCAGTGCTGGTCCTTCTGGTGTTGGGGGGTTTCAGGCTGAAAAGGGACGTTATCATTTATATGTTTCCCTGGCTTGCCCATGGGCCCACCGAACATTGATTTTTAGAAATTTGAAAGGTTTGGACTCTTTTATTTCTGTGTCCATTGTTCACTGGTATATGGGCGAAAATGGTTGGACATTTGAACCTGGTGAGGGCGTGACGCCCGATACCGTAAATGGTTCTAAATTTTTGTATCAGATTTATACTGCTGCTTCTTCTACTTACTCAGGAAGGGTCACTGTACCAGTTTTGTGGGATAAGAAACTCAAGACAATCGTGTCAAATGAGTCTTCGGAAATTATACGTATGTTTAATACTGCCTTTGATGGTTTGGGAGCTCAGCCTGGTGATTACTACCCTGACGAACTCCATTCAGAAATTGATTTAATTAACAAGCGTGTGTATTCGACGTTGAATAACGGTGTCTATAAGTGTGGATTTGCAACAACCCAAGCCGCCTATGAAGAGGCCCTTATCCCACTTTTTGAAACACTGGATTGGCTGGAAGATAAATTATCTAAAAATCGTTATCTTGTTGGTCTAAGACTGACGGAAGCAGATTGGAGACTGTTCACTACACTGGTCCGTTTTGATCCAGTTTACGTAGGTCACTTTAAGTGCAATATACGAAGGTTGGAAGATTATCCAAATCTCTCTGGTTACGTTCGTGAGCTTTATCAGGTTCCAGGTGTGGCTGAGACAGTAAATATGCAACATATTAAAAATCATTATTATGCTAGTCATGAAACAATCAACCCCACTAGAGTTATTCCTGTTGGACCCTATATAGATTATCATCAGCCTCACTCACGGGCTGACTTGAGCTAGCTAAATTAAATACGAAAATTTTAAGATCAAAGGAAATTTGTATGTCTATTAGGCCAATAAATTTTAGCAGTCAGGCAAGACCTGCAATGGAAGGTGCAGGTGTCCACCTTCACCGTGTATTTGGTTTTGGGGAAACAGAGCCCTTCGATCCTTTTTTAATGATGGATGACTTTCGCAATGACGACCCCAGCAAATATGTGAAAGGCTTTCCATGGCATCCGCACCGCGGTATTGAAACCATTACCTATGTGCTTAAAGGTAATGTTCAGCATAGTGACTCACTTGGAAATAATGGAACGTTGAGTGATGGCGATGTACAATGGATGACGGCTGGTTCGGGCATCATACATCAGGAAATGCCTTCAGGAAACGAACAAGGTCAGATGCATGGATTTCAACTGTGGGCAAATTTACCAAAAGATCAAAAAATGTGTACGCCGCGATATCTTGATATCCGCTCAAATGACATCAGCACTCTTACAGATGATGATGGAACTCATATTCGAGTGATAGCAGGTGATTATCGAGGATATAAAGGTTTGGTAGATGGCATAGATACGGATCCGTCCTATTTAGATATTACCCTGACGCCCAACGTTAAAAAGAGGTTTCCCTTTGATACACGTCGACAAGGGTTTGCTTATATTTTTGAGGGTTCAGCTAATTTTGGAAACTCATCGGCTCCATTTGGAGTAAATGTCGAAAAAGAGTTTAATGGTCAGGAGATGAAAATAAGGGATCAGTCTGGCAATAGAACTTTAGTTGTTTTTGGTGATGGAGACGAGATTGAGGTTACTTCAGGTGAGCAGGGTGTTCGCTTTCTTTTGGTCTCTGGTGCTCCGTTACGAGAGCCTGTTGCATGGCATGGGCCCATTGTGATGAATACGAGAGCAGAGCTTCAAAAGGCATTTCAGGAACTAAATACTGGTGAATTCGTCAAAACAGGTGCTCAATGGAAATTTGGACCTTAAAAGCAGTCACAGAGCAACTAGTGTTTTAAACTTATTCTACCAGTTTTACAAAAGTTTGCGTTTCTATTTTGGCACCTGCTTCTTCTCGCAACTTTATCATTTCGGGTTTATCGACCGTTGACATCATTTTTTCCATTGATTCAACTTCCATACATACCCAAACTTTATCTTTGTTTCCTTCTTCATGCCCATAAGCTAGTACATTTATACCGTGTTCCTGTCTAAAATCTTCGTTTGCAAGAAACATTCCCCTCCAGTGTTCATATCCTTTTGATAACTCGACTGATGATATAATTTTCATTTAAAACTCCTTCACTTTTGACGTTAAGTAAAAAAGGCAACTGCAATTCTGTCAAAGATTACGCAACGGTAAAATTTACTTTTAGTTTTTAAGGGCTAATTCACCAATTGTGAAAATGGGTGATGTCGTTGGTAACTTGGTAGCTTAGTATCAGGGCAGGTTTACAAGGTTAACCGAGTTACCACCAGGAGTTTCAATTAACTTCCGCACCAGAGTAAGTTTGAAAGCATTTATGATTTAATCTATATTTTCTTCATTATTCCTTGAATGAATTCTGCGCATTCTTCGGGCTCAGTAAGTGGCAGCATGTGACCCCTATTTGGTAAAATTTTTAATTCTGCACCGGTTAATTCAGAAAATTTCTCCCCGTGAAGTTTAGCGTCAAGAATTTCATCATCCTCGCCAAAAAGAACTCCAATAGGAAGCTTCAATTCCTTTTCTCGCCCAACGACTGATGGCGCAGAAGACATTGCAAATATTAGATCTTCTGATGTTTTGATAAAAGACTTGGAGGAAAGTGCAAAATCTCCGCCGCCTTTTACAGCAAAATTATCACAGACAGGTTCTGGGGAAAAAGCTGTTTTGAATGATTTTTCACGCGTAAGTATCCCGATCAAAGAAGAAAAAGTATAAGCAAAAAATAACCTTAACCATTTATTAGAAATATTCAAAAATCTAAAAATATCTGGTATGTCGTCGATCATTTGGGTGGCTGGACAAATGAGAGCCAAACCTGAAATTTTAGTTTTGTGTTCTAACGCTAGAGTTAAAGCAATCGCACCCCCTAGAGAATGTCCAACTATTAAAGGTTTTTCAATTTTCTCTTTTTTAATAAATTCAGATATTATCCTCGCTTGTTCATTTAAAGTTGCACTTTCTGGCCTAGATCTTTTCGACCAACCACAACCCGCTCTATCAATAGCAATAACGCGAAAGTCTTGGTTAAGTTTGTCTGTTAAAGCATAGGTAAAATTCCTTAAATTTCCTGCGAGACCGTGTAACATTATAATAGGTCTTCCGTGTCCGGTTTCATACCAATGAATTTCAGCATCTTTAAGAGTGGTAATTTTTCCAAATTTTGGAATTGAACGTTTTATTTTTTGGCTAATGAGAACTGTAACTATTGCACTCAAGGCAATTAAAGAAATTAATGAAATAAAAAAATATGCAAGCAAGTTGACCATTTTAAAATTTCCTCAACATTAATTTGGCAAACGAGTAATAATCTTTGATTATTATTTCGAGCTTACTTTATTTCCTTCATTGTTTCTTTCAAATATATAGATAGCAGTTAGAACAATGAAAAAACCTATCCATTCAGTAATTGATAATAACTGCCCTAGTAAAAAAATAGCAATAAGAGCGGCAAAGAGAGGCTCAACACATGCCAACATTGATGATCTTGTTGCGCCAATTATGCTGGCGCCCTTGAAAAACAGCACCCAGCTTAAAATATAAAAAACTCCATTAGCAAAAATGGCGATATATCCATAATCTGTGCTTGGTAAATTGATAGTAAACCCTAAGGGAAGAACATAACCAGTAAGTAAAAAAGTCATACCAATTAAGCTAAGATAAAAGTTAAAAGTGGTTGCACCAATTTGTTCTGATAAGTCTGAGGCTGTAACTATAAAGGCAATGAAAAAAAGTAGCCCCAGAAAACTAATAAATAGCCCATAGCTATTTAAAACTTGTTTATCAGAACTGAGCATAAAGTAGAGACCTATTATCAGCAAAACTATGCTTGACCATTGCGTAATCGAAATATTACTTTTCCCTCTGGCATATGAAACGAATGCGACGCCAAGAGGAAAACAGTATAAAATCAACATTACTATACCCACGTCTAAGTAATCAACAGCGTGGTAAGTCAATGTTATAAGTATGCAGGCGCAGATGCTTGAGAAGATAACGTGAGGTATCTTTGCAACAGGTATAAGTAATTCTCCTCTTATAAAAATTATGAATAAAAATAAAATCAGTCCGCCAATTGCATATCTTGAGAAAACTAAGAAAAAGAGAGATGAACCTTCATCTAGAGCTATTTTTGCTGAGTTTGGTACGAAAGCAAAAAAGAAGGACGACAATAAGACAATAAAAATACCGGTTTTCATAATTACTACTAGAGTTACTTAAATTCGGCTTGTGCTAATCTACCGGCTTGCTCTCTAATTGGAAGATGAATAAGCGTAGCTAGTAATCCAAATAGAATGGCAGCAATCCACATTGCTTCGTAATTCCCTGAAACGTCATAAAATCTACCACCAAGCCACGCTCCCAAAAAGCCACCAACCTGATGACTAAAGAAGACTAGGCCAGCCAAAGTTGATAAAAACTTCAAACCTTGTGTTTGTGCAATCAAGCTCGTTGTCAAAGGTACCGTAGATAGCCATAAAATGCCCATAGCGGCGGAAAAAATTAGGACACTTACCCCACTCAGGGGGGTAAAAATGAAAATTGCAATAACGACGGCTCGACTTGCATATATTCCTGCAAGTAATTTTGGTTTTGAATATATCTGTCCCGACCAGCCAGACAGAAAAGATCCTGCTATGTTAAAAAGGCCAATTAATGCAAGTGACCAGGCCCCAACTATAGGCGCGAGACCTTCATCTATGATGTAAGCTGGAAGGTGAGTTTGAATAAATTGAACGTGAAAACCGCAGACAAAAAAACCAAAGAAAAGGAGAGTGTAAGATCGATCAGAGAATGCAATTTTTATGGCCTGTATCGTATTTATGTTTTCTTTAACAGATTTTGGTGTTTCTGAAGCATGAGAGAAAAAAAAGAGAAGAGGTAAAATTAATATAAAAGATGAAGCTAATAAAAATATGGCTGATCCCCACCCAATATAACCAATTAGAATAGTTGCAATTGGGGCTCCGGCAAACATTCCTGCAGATGCAGCAGCTGTTCCTAGACCCATAATAAAACTTCTTTGTTTTGCTTCTACAACTTTACCAAGTGCCACAATAACAACTGGAAATGAGCATGCACCTGTTCCTATTCCGACAATGAACCCAGTTAGAACAAACATAGTTTCATCAAACAAAACGCCGCGCAATCCGAAGCCTAACGCTGCAAATATAGCACCAAAGGCCAATACTCGAGTGGATCCATGTTTGTCAGCGTATGCTCCAGCGAGTGGTTGAGTAACACCCCACATCAGCACCTGAATAGCTAAAGAAAGCGAAAAAACTTCTCGTCCCCATCCTAGGTCTGCTGACATAGGCCACAAAAAAACACTGAATGAAGCAGAAAATCCAAAACTGACAAAAGAAACAATACAACCAGCGATAACTGAGTGGAAAATCGCTGGTTTGAAAGATTTTTTAATGCCAGCCATTATTATGCGAATTTTTTTAAAAATTTATTACATAATTAGGCGTAAAGGATATCACCCATATTGAATAGAAGAACTGTATATAGAGCTAGGAAGGCTAGCGGTGCTATGTACCCTTCGGCAGTTGGTTTTACGCCTTCTATGCTCGCCCATTCGCTATTTAAAGTTCTATAACCAAAGATTGCGGCTATAAGCGCCTGTGTCCATCCATAAGCTACAAAAGCCCATGCACCTGCTGGTCCTATAAAAAGCAATACAACAGAAATTATAGCGCCTGCTCCAACTTGTGAGCCCGCAAATCGAGTTATAAAAATTGCCTGATCACCAAATCCATACTGATCATTGAAAGCTTTAGTCTGAAACAGACATCGATAGCTATAATATATAGCTCCTAAGGTAAGTACTATCCAAATTATAAGGTTTAAAGAACCACCAAAATTTTCTGCCATTTTATTCTCCTTTAAAATTTATAGATTTATGCACTCTCGATCGGAGTTGCCCCTGTTTCCACTCTTATAACTTTTCCATCTTTTAGTTTGTTTACCACCATAACAGCTTCTGATGTGCCATCCGGAAAATTCATCATAGAGTGGGTCACTAGAATTTCGTCATTTTCATAAATGCAACGCTGGTTTTTTATTTCTAATTGGTCGCTTTGCATCATGGCAGTCACCATAGGAGTCCATTCTTCTTTACTCATCTCTGCTCCAGTTTGGTGCCGGACAAATACAAAATCATCATGAATACATTCTAACCATGTGTCTACATCACGGTTTTCCGATGCTGTTTTCATTTTTTCATATAGAGACATTTTTTCCTCCTAAATGTGACCCAACGAAATTAAATTCAGCTAACGATATTAACAATCCATAGCATTTTCATTGTAACAGCATTTTTTTAACCGATTTCCAAAAATTTTTTAAACGTAACGTAAATGGACTTTGGGCAGCCATTTAATGTTTCGATAGCTTAATAATTGGGCAAAGAATTTAACCCTATTTTAAGAATTGCAGGTAAAAATGTGGTTAGCTCTCGTGAGCAGGAATGTCTCCTATTTTAAGCATTTTTTCAGTCAGCAGTAATTTCATTTGAGAGAAGATTTCACCATAGTTTTGATCTTTTGCTAAATTGAATAGTTCTAAAGGATCTTTTTGGCAGTCAAAAAGCTCCCACTCCTTATCTTCTCCACCATGATTTGTTCCAGGCAGGTCATAGCCATCATTATACCAATAAATTATTTTGTAACGTTGGTCCCTTAGCCCATAATGTGCATAGGCATTATGATCGGGATCTTTGTGCATCCAATATCTTTGATATGCAGTCTGTTCCCAGTTGTCTGGTGTTTGGCCTTCTAAAATAGGTCGGATACTAGTTCCCTGCATGTAATTTGGAATATTTATTCCAGCATAATCTAAAAAAGTAGGGGCAAAATCTACATTACAACACATATCATTATTAATTTGCCCTGCTTTAACTGAATTTGGATACCTTAATAGAAATGGCATCTGAAAGCTTTCTTCATAAATAAACCTCTTATCAAACCAACCATGTTCTCCTAGAAAAAAGCCTTGGTCGGACGTATAAATAACAAGTGTGTTTTCCGCTAAACCTTGGTCATCCAAATAATCTAGTAATGTCCCCACACTTTCATCAATTGAAGCAATCGTGTTTAGATATCTTTTGATATAACGTTGATATTTAAATCTGCTTAGCTCCGTGTGTGAGGCGAAAGTAAATTTTTCTCCTGTATGCTTGTCTATCAACTCAAAGCCATCCAGTGTTTCAGGGTTTGGTATTTTCCGCTTGTTGCTATCCGGTCTGGAGCGCGCACCGATTTCAGATCCCCCTTCAGGTTGAACTAATCCAAGATCGTCATAGGTGATATCATCTTTAATTCTCATTTTTGCTTCTGCTGCGGCTTTTGCCCTGTTCTTGTAGTCATCGTCATATGTTTCGGGAACTTTTATGTCCTTTTCATAAAGCTTTCGGTTCTTAGGATGTGGTTCCCACTCTCTATGGGGAGCTTTGTGATGACACATTAAGAAAAAGGGCTGGTTTTTATTGCGCGATGACAACCAATCAATGCATTTACTGGTTATGATGTCTGTAGCATAACCTTGCTCTTCTACTTCTTTTTCCATTTCGATGAAGACGGGGTCAAAATAGTCACCTTGGCCTGGCAGTACTGACCAATAATCAAAACCAGTTGGTTCATGATTTTTACCTTCTCCTAGGTGCCACTTACCAATAATAGCCGTCTGATAACCTCCATATTGAAGATGTTTTGCAACATTAGGAAGCCTGTTATTGATAGGTGTATTTAATGTTGTTACGCAATTCACGTGATTGTATGTTCCTGTTAGGATAGCAGCTCGGCTCGGTGTGCAAATTGAGTTTGTAACGTAACAATGGTTAAGCCTAATTCCTTCATTTGCAAGCCGATCAATATTAGGGGTCCTATTTATACCTCCACCATAAGCACTGATTGCTTTGGCAGCATGATCATCTGCCATGATAAATATTATATTAGGAGCATTCATGTTTTTATCATTTTCACTTTGTTATTTTGACATCAATGATCACCGACCTGATAAGATATGTCGATATTAAAATGTAATGTGTTGTATATTGTTTTTGATAAATAAGCTAATTTGTAACTAAGTTTAGAAGATCGAAGCTTGGAGTTTTAAAATGTCAAAATATGTTGAGGCTGCTAATTGGGTAAGTGAACAGAGACAAGCTAAAAATATTTTTCAAAACTTTAACAAAATGTTCAATTTGGAAAGTTTTGAAGACGCATACCTTGTGCAAGACTCACTGGAAACTGTTTGGGCACACAAAGGTGATGTAATAGGTTATAAATTAGCCCTAACTTCTAAAGCAATGCAGAATATGTTCGGTGTCAGTACACCTTTCAAAGGGAACTTATTTTCCGAGACCATTCTCAAAGGTGATCAAGTTATATCTCTAAAAAATTATGGAAGATTAGGGGTTGAGTTTGAGCTTGCTATTGAAATTGGGGAAGATTTTGGAACTAATTCTAATGATCTAACAGTCGAA
>LUMQ01000482.1_pt1 | contig 10434 bp, 7 predicted proteins | sample 729621 | NCBI WGS metagenome assembly LUMQ01 (sample SAMN03860259, study PRJNA289734) | marine metagenome | biome: seawater column; feature: ocean; material: water; isolation source: Red Sea water column Station 12 - depth 25m | place: Saudi Arabia: Red Sea | collected 2011-10-15 | depth 25 m | reverse complement strand
GCTTGAGTTAGGTCCATTCTGCCATTTAAAAATGCTCTCAAAGTAAATTCTCCAGGTTTTGCTAGTCTAATTTTATTTGTTAGCAATGATTCAACAATTGTTTTCTGAATATAAACAGACCCATGACAAGTTAACTCTACAGTTTCTTCCCCAGTGAATGATTTATTATTCTTAAAAATTGAAACTACAACTTCATCAACTATTTCATTTTTAAAAATAAATTCTCCAAAATGGAGTGTATGCGATTTTTCTTTTTCTCTTCTTTTATGTAATGTGCTCTCGTAATTTTTCCAAAAAGCTTGAATAGCCTTATTTTCTACTAATTCAGGATTTGTTTCAACTTCAACAATTCCTCTATTATTAAAGGTTTGTTGTAATTCATTAAAAATTACAGCAGTTACTCCTTTGCTCTGATACTTTGGGTCAACTCCAATTAGATACAGTGAAACTCTATCATTAAAATGCTGAGCTTTAAAAAGATGGAAATAGCCCATTAAGCCAATTTTACCATTTATTTTTTTTAAGGCTCTTGAAAATGATGGCATTGTAATTAAAAAGGCAATTAAATTATCATTCTCGTCTAAACAACATTTAATAAAATCTGGATGTATATATTTTATAAACTTTTCTTTGTAAAAATCAATTTGATATTGCTTAATAGTTACATATGTCTGAAGGTTAGAGTAAGTTAGGTTTAATAACTCAAACATCTTATCAACATAAGGAATTATCTCTTTTGTTGATTTAAAATTCACAACCTTCAGCTTATATCTTTCTTGAATTATTTTTGAAAATTTTTTTACTTTCTCAGGCGCCTCTTCAGCAGAGAAAATCTTTATTTTATATTCAACCCATTCCGCTAACTTGGAGAATCCAAGTTTATTCAAATGTTCTTTTTGATATGGGTAATGATACCACGTAATCATTGTGTTAAGTTCATCATAGCCTTCAATTAGAAGACCTGCTTTGTCCATGTTTGAAAACCCAACTGGCCCATCTACAAATTCAAGCTTTCTGCTTTTTCCAAACTCCAATACTTTGTCCATTAATGCTTTACTCACGTTTACGTCATCAATAGTGTCATACCATCCAAATCTTAATTTATTTTTTTTCTGTTCTTCAATCTCAACCCAATTAACAATTGCAGCAACTCTTCCTACAATTTTATTGTCTTTATAGGCCAAATAAAATTCTGCTTCAGCATTTTTAAAAACAGGGTTTTTTTTCTTATCCATTGCATCAATCTCTTCATTAATAATTGGAGGAACCCAATATTCACATCCTTTATACAGTTCAAATGGGAACATTACAAAGTCTTTTACATCATTTTTGGATTCTACTCTTACAACTTTTATCATCAAAATATTAGAAATTTCTTTTTATTTTTTTTATTTAACTTCTTTTTCAATTTATTTTCTTTCCTAAATCTTTTATTTGCTTCTTTCTCTGTTTTTTTTAAATCATTTATTTCCTCTTTTGAAACACTCTTAAAATTAACAATATCTTTATGCCAATCAAATCTAAACGATGCTCCTATATCAAGGTAAGAGTTATTCGGAAAATCTTTGAACTCTCCCCCAAAATTTAAATCTACCTGAAAGTTTTTTGACGCTAAATATGCTAGACCAAATTTATATAAGTTATTGGAATTAATTTCATTAAATAAATGTTGATATTCAAAAAAAATACTCCACACAGGGTTTTTAAGATTATGTGTCAATGTAAAAATGTAATTAAAATTCTGAATATTTGATTCAATATTTTCAACTGAAAAATTATTTACAACCACCCATTTACCCATAAAATGATTTTGAGTACTTATTCCAATTATTGAATTAAACTTATTCAATTCTCCAAAATATAGTTTTCTATTTGAAACAAATGTTGGAAAACTGCTATAATTAAAAATATTAGAAGAAATATTTTTACCAATTATATAAACTGAAACAGCTGGGATAAAATCTGTTAATTTTATTTTTCTACTAGACCTCCAGCTGTAAAAATTTACACCATGCCATTTTTCATTTTTAAAAGGATCAAAAACAAGTAGTTTTACTCCTGCATGAAAAGAACTAAAAAAACTATCAAAATATTTTCCAATGGAAGTAGAATAGCTGTAATCAATTGTTCTTTCAAGATATTCAGTTCCAAATAAAAACTCAAGATTTTCGCTTACTGATCCATATCTAATATTAAGCGAAGATAATCCTCCAGAGGATTTATCTAAAGGTAGAGCAGCAGGTAGATTGTGATTGAATTGAAACCATTTGTGCCCCGTTTCTATCTGCAATACATTTTTTCCCACTGAAAATGCACCAAAAGATGTGCCTGGTCTATTTGAATTTATGGTTTCAGTATATTGAGAACTTAATACTATTGGATATACAAATAAAAATATGACAAGATGCTTTTTCATTTTATTATTTAATGAATTTAAAACCATTATTTGATTAATTGTATTTTTGAATTATAAATTAATATGATACTTCTATATCTAATCCTCTTATTTATACTTTTTAGCTATTTTTTTAAAAGATTGGCTCCCTACTTAATTAAGTACATTATAAAGAAAAAATTTGAAAAATTTAATTCTCAGATGAATTCTAATAGTCCTTTTGAAAATACATCTAATAAAAAGAAGGAAAAAAAGAAACAGGTAGGAGAGTACATAGACTATGAAGAGATAGAATGATTCAATGAACAAATTATTAACTAATGTGAAAGATCTAAAGCTAGAAAAGCATCTACTAGTTGTTGGGTTTTTTGCTATTTTCTCATTTATATATTTTTATCCTTTATTACAAGGGAAAGCACTATTCCAATCTGATATTGCTCAGTTTTCAGGAATGGCTAAGCAAATAGTTGAACACAGAGAAGAATTCAATGAAGATCCTTTCTGGATTGATAATGCATTTGTTGGGATGCCTTCCTATCAAGTAGCTGCTGATTATCCATTCGACATAATGGGTAGTTTGGATAAATTGATAAGATTTTTACCAAGACCAGCAGACTATCTATTTGTTTACCTTTTTTCATTCTATATCCTTTTAATTTCGATTGGAATCAGAACGAAATATGCTGTTTTTGGAGCATTAACATTTGCTTTATCTACGTATTTAATAATTATCCTTGGCGTTGGACATAATACAAAAGCATTAGCTATTGGGTATGCTCCAATTATTATTGCTGGTGTTTACAAGGTATTAGACAAAAAATACTTACCTGGATTTATTTTAGCTTCAATTGGACTTGGGCTTCAAATTGGAGCAAATCATTATCAAATGACATATTATTTTATGATGATGATTGGGCTATTATTTTTGATTGATTTAATTTTTGAAATAAAAAACAAAAGTTTCAATTTCAAAAAAATTGGCGTATTTATAGTAGCCTTTTTTCTTGCAATGTCCTTAAACTCAACTTCAATTCTTGCAACAAAAGAATATGCTGATTTCAGTACTAGAGGAAAATCTGAAATCACAATTAATCCTGACGGTACAGATAAAAAAAACACAAATGGCTTATCAAAAGAATACATTACAGAGTATAGTTATGGAATTACTGAAAGCTTAAACCTATTGATACCAAGGTTTACTGGCGGAGGTAGTGGAGACATGGTTGATAAAGAGGGGGATTTTTTTAAAAGTCTTCAAAATTATGATTCAGATACTGCAAGAATAATATATCAAAACTCAAGATTATATTGGGGCAATCAACCTATTGTAGAAGCGCCTGCATATATTGGTATTTCTGTTTTTTTCTTGTTTATTCTTGGCTTTACTTTTCTTTCAAAAGTTCAAAAAATATGGATTATTTCAAGTATTGCTTTTGCCCTGACGTTGTCCTGGGGTAAAAATTTTCCTTATTTAACTGATTTGTTTATTGACTACTTCCCGTTCTATGATAAATTTAGAGCTGTATCCTCAATTCAAGTTATCATAGAATTTTTGATTCCATTAGTAGCTGCAATTGGAGTTTATAATTTTTTTGAAGGTGATTCAAAAAAAATAAATGAAAAGAAGCTTTTAACAACAACAGCTGCGTTTATTATTCCTTTATTAATCTTGTATTTTGTAGGAGATTCTGTTTTTTCTTTTAAATCAAATTTTGAGGTTTTTGCTGAGTATCCTGAAATTCTTAATGATTTAGTCAAAGAAAGAATAACAGTGTTTAAAAAAGATATAGTTAGAAGTGCTCTAATTATTATAGGACTATTCTTAATATTAATTCTCTATGTAAAAAGAAGGCTAAAGCTTAACATATCGCTCATCGCTCTGACACTAGTAGTCATATCAGATCTTTGGTCTTTTAATTCCAATTATGTTAACAGTGATGATTTTGTAAATAAATCTACAATCAATAAGCCGTTTGAAGCAAATCAGATTGATGAATTAATCTTGAGCGACAACTCTGACTTTAGGGTTTATGAGCCATACAGAGGGCTTTCTAATGGCAAGACTTCTTATTTCCACAAATCAATCTCCGGCTATAATGCTGCTAGGCCACAAAGGATGCAAGATGTTTTTGATTTTTATTTATTTAGAAATAACATGAAAGTTCTAGACATGCTTAATGTAAAATATATTGTTGAGCTTGACAATAATAATTCTCTAAGCTTAAAGGTCAATGAGAATGCAAAAGGGAATGCTTGGTTTGTCGAAAAAATTCAAAAAACTCAAAGCGCTAATGAAGAATTATTGAGTTTAGACAAAATCAATTTATCGAACATAGCTCTTTCAAAAGATCTGGATAATAAAACCTATGTGTTGAACGATACAAACTCAATAAAGCTCAATAGCAGAAAAGCAAATGAGCTTATTTATGAAGTTAAATCTGACTCTGAACAATTTGTTGTTTTTTCAGAAGCATTTTATAAAAAAGGATGGAAGGCTACAATAGAAGGTAAAGAACATCCTCACTTTAAGGTTAATTATTTATTAAGGGGGATGGAAGTTCCACAAGGTGAATACAATTTAAAATTTAGTTTTGACCCACCAGTAATCAAGACTGGATCAATGATTTCAATTTTTTCTTTTGTGATTCTATTGTTAAGTGTTTTGGTGTATTTTAAAAAGAGTTTTAAAAATGTATAAAAAAACTCCCTCTCATAGGTATAATAAAACTCTAAAAATGTTGAAAGACATTCTTCCTGAAGGAGGGGTTATATATGATCTAGGAGTTAGGAATCCCTTCTCAAAGATTATGGAAGATGAAGGCTTTAAGGTATATAACAGTAGTGGACAAGATTTTGATGATGACTTTGAGATTGAATTACCAAACGATGTTGATCTAATAACTGGATTTGAAATTCTCGAACATTTAGTGTCGCCATATCCATTACTAAAAAACTTAAAGTGTAACAAACTATTTGTAACTGTACCTTTAAAATTATGGTTTGCAAATGCCTATAGAAGTAAAACAGACTCTAGAGATCGTCATTATCACGAGTTTGAGGCTTGGCAATTCGATTGGCTTTTAGAAAAGTCTGGTTGGAGTGTAAAGAAAAAAGAATTCTGGAAAAACCCATCATTTAAACTTGGTTTAAGGCCAGTATTGAGAAATTTTACGAATCGGTATTACGCCGTCTACGCTGAAAAATCTACGGAAAACTACACCAATTATTATAAGGGTGTTTTAAATCTTTAATTTATTACAATGAGAATTGGAATGATCCTAGATGCTGAATATCCTAATGATGCTAGAATAAGCAATGAATGTGAAAGTCTTATTAAAGCTGGGCATGAAATTTTTCTATTTTGTCTTTCATATAATAAGTCATTTATACGGCAGGAGATAATAAATCAAATAAATGTGAGAAGATATTTTTGTTCAAAAATATCATACAAGCTTTCTGCTCTGGCTAATGATCTTAACCTATATTCAAATATAATGTTCAGTAAAATACATGATTTTGCTTTATCTAACGATGTTGAAGTTTTACATGTACATGATATTCAAATTGCAGATGCTTCATTAAAAGTTGCTAGAAAACTACAAATTAAAACTGTTCTTGATTTGCATGAAAACAGGCCAGAAATAATGAAAGATTATAAACATGTAAATAGTTTTTTAGGAAAACTTTTGATTAGTAGTAAGAGATGGAAAATAGCAGAGGAAAAATTTGTGAATCAATCTGACAAGGTTGTTGTTGTTACTAAAGAAGCTAAAGAAGAGATCTTAACTAGGTGTGATAAAAAAAATAATGAAATCATTGTTTATCCAAATACAGTCAGACAAAGTTTTTATAAAAATAAAATCACAAATCAAGAAATTAAAGAAGCGTATTCCAATGATTTTGTAATGCTTTACATAGGGAATACTTCTAAAAGAAGAGGGCTAGATACTGTTTTAGACTCTATGATTAGAATTAAAAAAAGTGTAAATAATATAAAACTTATCATCTTAGGCAAAAGTTCCTATGATAATGAGCTAAAGAAAAAAATTAATAAACTGAAGCTTGATTCAGTTGTAGATTTTATAGGGTGGGTTGATGAAAGTGATTTATATAAATATTTATTGGTTTCAGATGTTGGAGTCTCGCCTTTATATAGCAATCTTCACCATGATACTACTTACGCAAATAAACTTTTTCAATACATGTCATTTGGTGTTCCAATAGTTTGCAGTGACTCAAAAGCTCAAGCAAACCTTATTAATGAAAATAATTGTGGTGTTATTTTTAAAAATAAAAATGTAAATGATTTTACAAGAGTGCTATTAGAATTGATAAAAAACAAATCAAAGCTAAAAACTCTTGGTAAAAATTGTCAAATTGCAATAGACAAGCTTAATAATAATCAAGTTTCAAAAGATCTAATAAATATTTATGCCTAATAAAATAGGAATACTTACTTACTATTGGCCTCCAGCTGGAGGTTCAGGTGTTCAAAGGTGGCTCAGGTTTTCAAATGAGCTTGCAAAGTTAGGTCACGATGTTCATGTTTTTACTTTTAAAAATCCGAAGTATCCAATTGTGGATTATGAATTATTAAAAAAGGTTAATTCTAAAGTAAAAGTGAACTTTATTTCTGGATTTGAGTTGCCAAATTTTTTAACAAATAAAAATTCTAATTCTTCTGAGAGTTATAAAAGCGGTGGTGTAAAATCATTAGTGAGAGAGCTTTTTTTCTTCCCTGACTCAAGAAAATATTTAATTTCTCCGGCTGTAAAATATATTAAAAAATACATAGAAAAAACTCCCTTAAACTGTCTAATCACTTCAGGGCCTCCTCATTCTATGCACCTAGTTGGACTTAAATTAAAGACAACAACCAATCTAAAATGGATTGCAGATTTTAGAGATCCTTGGTCTAATTTTGTTCAAAACAAATTTCTTAATAAGCTTGAGTCAACTAAAATTAAACACGAGAGTAAAGAAAATCTAGTTCTTAAATTTTCAGATGCAGTATTGACAACGTCTAAATCTTTAAACAATCAGTTTAAGAGAAAAAACCATAATACTTTTTATACACCAAGTGGTTTTGAAAATTTTATAAAACCAAAGGCTCATAATAAGTTTAGAATTTTATACGGGGGTTCTATGAAAGAATTTCAAAACCCAATCAACCTATGGGCTGTTCTTAAAGAATTGATGGAGTCTGATATTTCTTTTAAGGATCTTGTTGAAATTGTTTTGATTGGCAATATTGATAAAAACATTATTGAACATAAAGAATTCAGGCTTCTTCAAAAGACAAAAATTATTTCTTATTTGTCAAAAAAGAATTTAGATAAAGAGATTTCTATTTCAGAACTTTTAATGGTATGTTCCGTTAATGTTGAAGAGTCAAATGATATTATTCCTGGTAAGTTTTTTCACTACTTGTCTTCTGGAAAAAAGATACTTGGGATCTCAAATAAAGGAACAGATCTCGAAAAGATTATTGAAGAAACTAAATGTGGAATGTCGTTCAGCTATGATAATCAAGCAGATTTAAAAAATTATATTTATAAATGCTTTAGCGATTATAAAGATGGTAAAGTGAATAATCAAAAAATAGATAGTAAATTTTTGTCTTCAAATATTGCAAAAAATATTTCTGAAATAATATCAAAAATATAAATGGGTATAGTTGTTAATCAATCCTATAAAAACATAATAATCATAAGTATTGCTTTGGTTATTGGTGGTGTTAATACACTTTATTTTTATCCTGTATTTTTAAAGGCGGAATATTATGGGTTAGTTGTATTTCTTTTAGCTACCTCAAACCTTCTTCAGCCTTTGATTTCCTTTGGAAGTCAACATACTATTATAAAGTATTTTAGCTCTTATAATAGCGCAAAAGAAAAGGACATTTTTATGTCTTCCATTATCTTTCTGCCAATCATGACAATAATACCCATATGTTATTTGGTTGTTCAGTTTCATGATATAATAGCTAGTTTTCTTTCTTTAAAGAATCCTATAATTGAAAGCTATGTTTGGGTAATCTTTTTAGTTGCCTTTGCAACATCTTATTTTGAAGTATTTTATTCTTGGGCAAGAGTTCAGTTAAAATCTGTTTTTGGTAATTTTTTAAAAGAAATATACCCCAGAGTTTCAATATTTATTCTTCTAATTTTAGTATTCTTTGATATTATTTCAAAAGAAAATTTTGTCTGGTACCTCACTGGGTTTTATTACCTGCGTCTTTTAATAATGATCGCTTATTCTCTAAAATTATATACGCCAAATTTTTATTTCAAGCTACCTGTAAACACAAAACAAATAATTTCATATTCAATATATATTTTTTTAGCTGGGTCTGCAGCGAGTATTTTAATTGATATTGACAAGTTTATGATCCCTCAAAAAGAAGCAATAAGCCAAACTGCATTTTATGCTGTAGCTGTATTTATTGCCACAGTTGTTGAGATACCAGGAAGAGCTTTATTCCAAATTGTAAATCCCCTAGTAGCAAAAGCTTTAAACACAAATAATTTTACTGAGTTAAAGATGCTATACAAAGAAAGCTCATTGAATCTTCTTATAATTTCAGGTCTATTTTTTTTACTCATCAACTTGAATATTGTTCCATTTTATGAATTAATGGATAATCCATCTTATGGAACTGCTGTTTGGGTTGTTTTGATGATTTCTTTAAGCAAATTGATTCTTATGAGTTTTGGATGTGGTCCTGCTATTTTAGCGACTTCAAAATTTTATAAAATCACCCTGCCCTTTTCTATTGGAATGGCTTTATCAGTATATTTTTTAAATGATTATTTAATAGATTTAATGGGAATTAACGGGGCAGCACTATCGACACTTATTGTTGTTGCTGTTTTTACTTTTTTAAAAATTATATATTTAAAATCTAAGTTGAATTTATCCCCATATAGTTTTAACTCAGTTAAAACATTATTTATCATTGGATCATTATTTTTAATTTTTGAAAATATTTCTTTCCCTTTTAAAGGAATAAGTTTAATAATAATTAACTCATTAATCATTGGGTTGGTTTACACTTTAGTTGTGTACTATTCAAACCTTTCAGGAACATTAAATAAATTTTTAATGAATGTTTTATCTAAGCTTAGATTTTAAATGAGAGGAAAGTAATGACTTCTTTGTTTTAACTAAGTTTTCTACAGTTCCTGTATATACTATATCACCTCCTTTTTCTCCGCCGTATGGACCAAGATCAATTATATGATCAGCGGATTTAATTAAATCAATGTTATGCTCTACTACAATAATGGAGTGTCCAAACTCAATAAGAAGATTGAAGGATTTTATTAGTTTTTTTATATCATGAAAATGTAATCCTGTTGTGGGTTCGTCAAAAATAAATAAGGTGTTTTCTTTATTGTTTCCTTTAAGTAAGAAAGAGGCTAGTTTAATTCTTTGAGCTTCACCACCTGAAAGAGTAGATGAAGATTGTCCAAGCTTCACATAGCCCATTCCAACATCAAGCAACGCTTTAAGTTTAGTGGCTATTCTTTTTTGATTATGTTCGATAAAAAAATTAGAAGCATCTTCAATGGTCATATTAAGAATATCATCAATGTTTTTGTTTTGAAACTTGACTTTTAAAACATCTTTCTTAAATCTTTTTCCTTTACAAGTTTCACACGGCAGAACAATATCGGACATGAATTGCATTTCAATCTTAATGGTACCCTCTCCTTTACAACTATCACATCTTCCTCCATCAACGTTAAAAGAAAAATGTTTCGGTTTAAAAGAAAATTGTTTTGAAGTATTTTGAACAGCAAATAAATTTCTAATATCATCGTAGACTTTAAGATAAGTTGCAGGATTTGACCTGGAGGACATGCCAATAGGGTTTTGGTCAATATATTCAATTGAGCTTATTAAATCAATGTCTCCTTTTACTTCTGAGAATTGGCCAGGTTTTTCTTTGAAATTCCCTTTTAACCTTTGCAATGCTGGATACAGAATTTTTTTAACTAAGTTTGTTTTTCCACTGCCTGAAATTCCTGTTATAC
>LUMQ01001617.1_pt1 | contig 10454 bp, 9 predicted proteins | sample 729621 | NCBI WGS metagenome assembly LUMQ01 (sample SAMN03860259, study PRJNA289734) | marine metagenome | biome: seawater column; feature: ocean; material: water; isolation source: Red Sea water column Station 12 - depth 25m | place: Saudi Arabia: Red Sea | collected 2011-10-15 | depth 25 m | reverse complement strand
GTATTGATAACCGTTTCAAACGGCTCCAATGCAATTTCTTGTGGCACCAAGCCAATCAGAGATCGTGCCAACCGATAATTCGATCTCGTGTCAAATCCCCCAACTGTTACTTGACCCGCCGTTGGCACAACCAGTCCACAAACTGCAGAAATAAGAGTAGTCTTTCCCGCTCCGTTCGGCCCAAGGAGGGCAAGAATTTCGCCCTCTTTAACATCAAAAGAGACGTTTTCAAGCGCTACTTGTCCATCATTATATCTTTTCGAAAGTCCAGTTATGGACAGCATATTTGTCATGTTAAAATATTCTTTTGATGGAAGTATCAATCAGGAACGTTTAAAGTTTCTAATTGTTTCTATCATTAGGGCAACGTTATCTGGGTTGGCTTCAGGGGTAATACCATGACCTAAGTTAAATATATGAGGACCTTGTGACAAATCTGAAACTATAGTTTCGATTTCATCAATCATATTTTGACCACCTGAGACCATATGAGAAGAATTTAAATTTCCCTGTATACAACCATCCTTTTGTAAATATTTAGCAGCCCATGCTGAACTTATACTATCGTCAATAGCGAGACAGTCTGCACCTGTGGATTTTAAAAAGCCTTTGTAATAATCGCCCGCCTGTCTCGGGAAAGCTATTATTGGCACCGTGGGATATTTGGCTTTTAACTCCATTACTATCTTTTTTGTCGGCTCAAGAGCATATTTATAAAAATCATCTCCTTTCAAAGAACCGGCCCAGCTATCAAATATTTTTACCACCTCAGCTCCCGCATCAATTTGTGCAGACAAGTATTTAATGGTTGCTTTTGTCAAAATCTCAATCAAATTTTCAAAAGCTAATATATTATTATCTTTTAAATCATGCGCTGGCTTTTGATCCGGCGTACCTCTTCCGGCAATCATATAAGTGGCGACCGTCCATGGAGCTCCTGCAAAACCAATAAGTGTTGTCTCTTCGGGCAATTCTTTTGATAAAATCCGTACAGTCTCATAGACTGGACGCAATGTATCGTGAATTTCATCAACAGGCTTAAGCAATTTCAATTCATCGGTAGAGTTAATTGTTGATAGCCTTGGACCCTCGCCCGTTACGAACCACAAATCTGCCCCCAGAGCTTGAGGAAGAAGCAGGATATCAGCGAATAAAATTGCCGCATCAAATCCATATCTTCTAATCGGTTGCAAGGTAACTTCAGCAGCAAGATCACTATTGTAACATAGTGATAAAAAGTCACCCGCTTGAGCTCTAGTCTCTCTGTACTCTGGCAAGTAACGACCAGCCTGACGCATCATCCAAATAGGCGGTGTATCTAGCACTTCGCCAGCAAGAGCTTTTAAAATTTTTTTCTTAATGGTCATTCTTTTGCCTTTCTCTGAGTACTTGGTTCACGTTCTTTAAATAAATGTCAAGCTTGGTATCTTGCTTTGATGCAAAACACCGCTTAAACCCTATTTATGGAATTAAAATTACCAGATCCAAAATCACCATTGCGCATTGGTACTAGGGGCTCACCTCTAGCGTTAGCACAAGCATATGAAACAAGAGAGAGACTTAGCATAGCTTTCGGATTGTCACTCGACTCATTTGAAATTGTTGTAATTAAAACAACTGGCGATAAAGTCCTTAATCGCCCTCTAAAAGAGATTGGTGGGAAAGGACTTTTTACCAAAGAAATTGAGGAAGCACTGCTACAAGAGAGTATTGATATTGCAGTGCACTCAATGAAAGATATGCCCGTTCAGCAGCCCGACGGTCTAATTTTGGACACATTCTTGCCCAGAGAAGATGTGCGAGATGCATTTGTATCGAGGATCCACAAAGGTTTAGCAGATATTCCACAAGGGGCTACAGTGGGCACTTCATCGCTCAGACGAAAAGCTCAACTTATGTCAAAGCGTCCTGATCTAAAAATAGTAGAATTTCGCGGGAACGTACAAACAAGACTGAAGAAGTTAGACGACGGTGTGGCTGAGTGTACATTTTTAGCAGTTGCCGGACTAAATCGTCTTAAGATGGAAGATATAATAACTGCACCTATTTCAACAGACGAGATGCTTCCAGCCGTTGCACAAGGTGCAATAGGCATTGAGCGTCGTGAAAAGGACATAAAAGTTGCAACAATGCTAGAAGCTATTCACAATTCTACAACAGGATTGCTACTGTCTGCCGAAAGAGCTTTCTTAGAAGCCTTAGATGGTTCATGTGAGACCCCCATCGCCGGGTTGGCTGAGTTTAAAAATGAGAACCTTAGATTTCGCGGCGAGATTTTAAAAACTGATGGGTCTGAGGTTTATAGTGATGAACAAGTAGTTTCTAAAGAGGATGCCACTCTCGTCGGCATTGAAATGGCGCATAAACTCTTAAGTCAGGCAGGCAATGATTTCTTTTCATGATCGGCTGCTAGGTAAAATAACTACCGATTTGTATTGGGAAACCGCGTAAAAAGTCCTCAGTGGTCTGAACCGACTTCCCTGATCTTTGGAGTAAAGTAATTTCAAGCGCCCCTCCCTCACAAGCAATTACTAATGGCGTCCCAATTACCATACCTGGCTCTGCTTGATTATTTTGGTTCGAACTATTTATTCTAACATTCAAAAATTTTATTCGCTCGTCGTTGTAGTAGGCCCACGCACCTGGGTATCGCGAAAGGCCTCTGATTTGCTGCTCTATTATTTGGAAATCTAATGACCAGTCAATCTTTGCCTCTTTCTTGTCAATTTTTTTGGCATAAGAAACTTCTATAGTTGACTGGGGTTTTGGAATTAACTCATCAATCTTTTTTATTGTTTCAATTAGCAACTTTGCCCCTAAATCAGCTAATCTCTCGCTCAAGCAACTGGTTGTATCGTCTGCTTTAATTGGCGTTGATTCCTTTGCAACTACTGGCCCCGTATCCAAGCCTGCATCCATTTTCATGATACAAACCCCAGTTTCACTATCCCCAGACATTATTGCGCGGTGAATAGGCGCCGCCCCTCGCCATTTCGGCAAAATAGATGCATGAATATTCAGGCTACCATACCTAGCAGCCTCAATAATTTCTAAGGGTAAAATCAAACCGTAGGCGACTACCACCGTAAGATCAGCATTCAAATCAAAAAATGCTAATTTATCTTTTTGCAATTTGAAATTTTCAGGCGTTCTAACTGTTATCCCATATTTTAATGCCATTTCATGCACGGGAGTAAGATTGACTTTCTTACCCCTTCCTGCACGCCGAGGTGGCTGACTGTACACACAAGCAATTTCATGCCCAGCCTCGATTAATTTTACGAGTGTTGGAATTGAAAAATACGCTGACCCCAAAAATACTATTTTCATCGTCTTTTTTTAGCCTTACGAATTAACATATCTCTCTTCACAGCTGAAAGCCTATCAAAATACATTACTCCATTTAAATGATCGATCTGATGCTGGACAGAAGTAGCCCAAAGGCCCTCAAAATCATTTCTTACGATCATACCGTCTTTATCTAAATATTTGACTGTTACTTTTCTTGGTCTTGAAATTTTTGCCGACACGCCTGGAAGATTGGGGCTAGCTTCAATACTCTCATTCATTTCCTTCGATACTTGCAAGATTTCTGGGTTTGCCAGAAGAATAAATTGCCCACGGTCCGTCGACGCATCCACCACCGCTAGACTAGACATAATACCTAATTGACTAGATGCGAGACCAATACATGACATGGCTTCCATAGTATCAATTAAATCTGACCAGATTTTTTCTACATTTTCATCAATTTTTTCTACAGGCTGAACTTTTTGCTTGAGTCGTCTGTCTGGCCACATCAGCAATTTTCTTATAGCCATCTATGTTTCTTTTCGCTCCATTTCACGCTTGAATTTTTGCATTTTCCTCGTAATCAACTGTCTCTTTATTGTACCAAGATAATCTATGAAAAGTTTTCCATTTAAATGATCGATCTCATGTTGAACGCAAGTAGACCATAGCCCATCAAATTCTTGTTCTTGCTCATTTCCATTCCGATCTAGCCATCGAACTTGAACAGAGGTTGGGCGCTTAATTTCAGCAAAATGCTCCGGAATAGATAAGCACCCTTCTTCATAAATATTTTCTTCATCAGAGCTAGCAACTATCTCAGGATTTATCATTACAATCGGTTTACCTTTAGCAGCTTCTTCCTTTTCACAATCCATAACGATAATTCGAGTTAAAATACCAACCTGAGACGCAGCCAAACCAATTCCTGGTGCATGATACATGGTTTCCAACATATCATCCGACAACTTAATAAGTGAGTCATCAATCTCTAACACTGGTTCACAGATCTTTTTCAACTTAGGATTTGGATGTAGTAAGATAGGTCTCAGCATAGATTTCATTTAGGTTAAAAAGTAATTACATGCAACTTCGAAGGGTTTTATTACCTAATGAGGTGCTTGTTTTACACTTTCCATTGCCTTAGTTATGGCACTCTAAAATTATTTGGAAAATTTATGGATTTTGACGAAGTAATAGATCGAAGAGGAACGCACTCTAGTAAGTGGGATACCATGGAGGAACTTTATGGTGTATCTCCTGATAGCGGTCTTTCTATGTGGGTCGCCGACATGGATTTCCGCGCTCCTAAAATTATTCAAGAAAAACTTCATGGGATAAACTCCCATGGTATCTACGGATACTATGGAGATTTCAAAGCATATAATAATTCTATTAAATGGTGGATGAAAAATAGGCACAATTGGGAAATTGATACCTCATGGATTTTCACAACACATGGTTTGGTGAATGGTACAGGATTATGCATAGATGCATTCATTATTCTATGCTCTCCACACAACCCAGGTGGGCGTGTTTGGACAAAGAATGAGCTGCAGGAAGTTGCTAAGTTTGCGAAGAAACATGATCTAGTATTAGTATCCGACGAAATCCATCACGACCTAGTCTATCCGAACAAGAGCCATACTGTAATGCCAATTGCAGACCCATCGGTGTGTGATCGTTTAGTAATGATGACGGCAACAACAAAAACATTTAATATTGCTGGCGCCCATTCGGGAAATGTAATTATTCCCCACCCAAACTTACGTCAAAAATTTTCGCAAAGAATTAAAGCCCTTGGGATCAGCCCCAATAGCTTTGGTTTATTTATGGCAACGGCTGCATACTCACCAGAGGGCGCCCAGTGGCTCGATGAACTTCTACGCTATATTGACGGCAATCGCGTTATTTTTGATAGAGAAGTTGATAAAATTCCAGGCCTTAGCTCGATGCCCTTGGAAGGTACATACTTAGCTTGGGTTGATTTTTCTGGTACCGGTATGGAGGAAGAAGAATTTATCTATAGGGTTCAAGAAAAAGCTAAAATCGCCGTAAACCATGGAAGCACTTTTGGAACTGGTGGTGAAAAATTTTTACGCTTTAATTTAGCCACTCCGCGAACGCTAGTTGTTGAAGCAACAAAGCGATTAAAGGACGCTTTTTCCGATCTTCAATGATTTAGTTGAGCAATGCCACTGGCTTATCTTTAGGTAATACGAAATCTAAAGCAGGAGTATCTGTAACATCTGTACTTCGTTTAAATTCAAAATGAATTTCACCACTTTCTTCTGTTGATGCTATAATTAGACACTGCGATAAATGACGAGAACCATCGAAAATATCTACCAAACCCCTCAACTGCGGGGCATGCTCAATATCCATAGAAAAACCATTATCCCAAAGCTTTAATACAGGAACAAGAGCTCCATCAAACTCGACCCTCAGTCTACTTTTTTTCACCTTTTTGTCTTTTTGCGCTCTGGTTAGATCAGCATGTAATTCTTTTGATAGAAAAGTCGTCATAAATCCTCCTGATTATAAAATTTTGGACTTACATACAGGAAAATCAAGTATTTTATTTTTGCCGGGAATTTTTACCTGCAACCAAAAATATGCTGAAGTATTAGAATTCGTATAATATTATGCATTTTTTTATAAAAACGAATATATTTACGTATACTTTAAGCAACAGTTACTAGATCTTGAGACCGATACGTTCGTTTGTTATGCGGTTAATATGATACAAATACAACATAATCGCGATTTATCTAATAGACGGGCAAAACAGCCGCTAAAAGAATGAGATATGTCACAGACAATATTTTTATTTTATTGAATTACAGAATCGCATCGCCATAACAATTTACAGTACAAGTAATGTGACAATTTATTACAAAACTTGACTGTGCTGTGGTGTTTTTCTTTAACTAGGCTACAAGCTGTTCAGCCTTTTTTAGATCGACTGAAACAAGCTGACTCACACCCTTTTCCTGCATCGTTACGCCAAAAAGCCGATCCATTCTTGCCATTGTAACTGCATGGTGAGTAATTATCAAAAAACGCGTGTCGGTCCGTCGACACATTTCATCTAACATATCACAAAACCGTGAAACATTTGCATCATCTAGTGGAGCATCTACCTCATCCAAAACACAAATAGGGGCCGGGTTTGCTAAGAAAACAGCAAAAATAAGTGCTAATGCTGTCAAAGTTTGCTCTCCACCAGACAACAGTGATAGAGTTGATAGCTTTTTCCCAGGTGGCTGGCACATAATTTCAAGCCCTGCTTCTAAGGGATCATCACTCTCGACCATAACGAGATTGGCTTCTCCTCCACCAAATAAATGTTTAAATAATGTTGAAAAATTTACGTTAACTTGCTCAAATGCAGTAAGAAGTCTTTCACGGCCCTCTCGATTTAAAGACGCTATGCCATTTCGGAGTGATCTGATAGCCTCAAGTAGATCTGTTCTTTCTCCTTCTAAATTGTCGTGCTCGGCCTGCACTTCCTTCATATCCTCTTCAGCTCGCAAATTAACAGCACCAAGAGAGTCACGTTGTCTTTTAAGCCTATTCACCTCGATCTCAATTTTTTCTGAATTCGGTAATTTCTCTGGATCTTTGCCTAGCTTTTTCAGCAACTCATCAGGAGTTGCTTGCAGTTCATCACGAATACGCTCAACTGCATTATCCACGGTTTCTTGCGCCGCCTCACTCATCGCTTCTGCGCGTGCTCTATGTTCTCGCAAGTTTGATGCTAATCGCTCAGCATCTCGCTCTTCTTCTCGGAAATCGCGTAAAATTTTCTCTGCACCCAAAAGATCACTTGTAGCTTCATTTTTATTTCTACTTGCTTCCGATATAGATATTACAATTTCTTCTCGGCGTTTGGATAACCTTTCTGGCTCAGCAAGAGCATTTTGCAACTGTTCTTTGTTGTCTTTTTGCCTCTGTACCAATTCTAAATTCCGTTTTTCTGCTGTTTCCAAGCGATACTTCCAACCACTTAGCTCTTTTGCAACTTCTTGTATTCTTTTTATACGCTCATCACCCTCTCGACGCACCTCATCATGTAAAGCCCTTTTTGACAACATTGCTGCTCGATGCAATTCAACACTATTTTTTGCTTCTTCAACCTCTGCTTTTACATCCTCTAAGTTAGGAAGCTCGCTTAATACTTTTTGGGCGTCGACCATTTGTGCTTGTGTAACTTCAAGGTCTTTTTTGTGCCTGGCGAGAGCCATTGATGATGTCTCAAGAAGGTTTATCGCTAGGCTTAGCTCCGCCTCAGCTCGATTTTGGGCCCTTTGAGCATCAGATAGGTCACTATCTGCTTCCTTCATTCTATCTCTTGCATGCACATTCGCTCTCTCATTGAGTTGCTTTAATTCTTCTAGTCGATTTAATTGCTCCAAACGTAATGACGTTGCCGTCGGCGCATCTTCAGACCAAGCCCTGAAGCCGTCCCATCGCCACAGGTCACCTTCTGTGGAAACAAGCCTTTGACCAGGTTTCAGCAATCTCTGCAACTTCGGCCCTTCATCTGCATCGACTAGGCCAATTTGAGAAATCCGCCGATTTAAAACCTCTGGCACGGACACGTGATGGGTCAAAGGGGTTACACCATCAGGTAAATCTTGCTGAATCGTCAGTTCGTCTAGAGAGACCCACCCCGATGGCCCATCTTCCGGCACTTGCGGTGACCTTAAATCATCAGCTAGTGCTGCACCAAGAGCTTTTTCAAAACCATGTTCAACCTGGAGACGATCAATTACCTGACCACCCTCCATAGTGTCTCGCTCCAGGATTTTTGCTAAAGCAGCAACTTCTGCACTTATTGCGTTAGCCTCGCCTTCTGCCGAAGACAAGGCAGCTCTAGCATCTACCTCAAGGGCTTGTGTTTGATTTCTGGTCTCTTCAGCTTTAATTAAGTTTTCATCGGCTTCCTTACTTTGCAACATCGCATTATCAAAAGACTTTTCTGCCACTTTAAGATCATCTTTTGTTTTTTCTTGTGCCTTGAGAGCCTCGGCTCTAGATGCTTCGGCGGCAACTGCCTCTGATTTGTACCTGTTTGTTAAAAGCTCAATCTCTTGCAAATACCTTTCTGCAGATTGATAACGCGCCATTAACCGAGCCATATCTTCTGTAATTTCAGAAAGCTGAGCTTCTTTTTCTTGTAAATTATTTGCTGCTTCATGTGCCTCTTCAGCTGCTTTCTTCACCTTCGTATCATGACCTTTTGAAGCTTTCTCTAATTGATCAGCTTCCCATTCGAGACTTTTTATTGTTTCCACTGCATCACTGTTTAAGGCAGCCTCACGATCCAAATCTAAAACTAATTGACTTAAACGGGTATTTATCGTTTCTATCCTCGCCTTTGCATCAGCCTCTTTTGCACCTAAAGTATCTTGCTCAACTTCCAACCTTTGAAGTAACGAAGAAGCAATGGCCTCTTTTTCTCTCAAAGGTGGAATTTTTTCTTCGGCATCAGACCGTAGTGAAGAAAGTTCTCTGACGGCTTGCTCACTTTTGGATGCCTTAATAATACATTCCTGCAACTCTTTTTGAGATTTCAGCCTTGCTTCATCGGCCTCTTTCCAGCGACGATATAGCAAAACACCTTCTGCTTCGATTAACTCCTGCATTATCTCACGATATCTCACAGCTTGCTTTGCTTGACGTGAAAGTTGATGCAACTGCGTAGCGAGTTGCTCTAAAACGTCATCAACTCTTACAAGGTTGCTGTCTGCACCTTTAAGCTTCAATTCGGCTTCATGGCGCCGTTGGTAAAGTCCAGATATTCCTGCTGCTTCCTCAAGTATTCGCCTTCTATTTTGAGGCCTAGCATTAATTAATTCAGCAATTTGCCCTTGGCGCACTAATGCTGGTGAATGGGCACCCGTCGAGGCATCTGCAAAAAGCATTTGAACATCACGAGCTCTGATGTCCTTGCCTGAAGCTTTAAATGCGCTCCCTACATCCCTGGTAATCCGTCGAACAATTTCAATAAGATCATTATCATTGAAAGCTTGGGGCGCCAGTCGCTGACTGTTGTCTAATATCAATGATACTTCAGCAAAATTTTTAGCTGTGCGCGTTGCTGCTCCAGCAAAAATCACATCTTCCATGCCGCCGCCACGCATTGCTGTTGGCCTGTTTTCCCCCATGACCCATCGAATAGCCTCTAAGAGATTAGACTTGCCACAACCATTTGGGCCCACAATACCCGTCAGCCCATCTTGAATTATTAATTCAGTCTGATCTACAAAGCTCTTAAATCCAGTTAAACGCAGTTTGGAGAAGTGCAACTATATACCCATGATCTTTGATTCTATTTCTAAATGGATGAAGCTCAATTAAGTTTAAGTCAATCAATTCTATACCGTATATGGAAGAAAATAAATAATTATCCACAACATATCGTAGATATCATGTAAACTAACAGCATCAGAACAGAAAATACTGTTTGGAAAACAATATGAAGTGTCAAATAGACTATGCAGATCCGACCCACCCTCAGATAACCGAACTTTTGAGACAAAGTCACAACTTAATGGATGAGCTATTTCCAGATGAGACTAATAATTATCTAGAAATAGAGGCTCTTCTGGACAAGGCGGTACATTTTTTTGCTGCACAGGACATAAATGGTAAATATGTTGGCTGTGGTGCATTTGTTCTATTTAGTGATTATGCAGAAATTAAATCAATGTTCGTATACCCTAATTATCGTGGTAAAAAGATTGGAGATGCACTTTTAGTTCATATGCTAGGAACTATGGCTGATAACTCGGTACCTTTAGTTAGATTGGAAACGGGAACTCTACTGAAAAGTGCCCTGAATTTGTATCGTAAGCATGGTTTTCAGTATTGTGATGCTTTTGCTCACTATACTGAAAACAATTATTCTGTGTTCATGGAAAAAAAATTGATAATTTAATCAAATATTCTTACCCAATTTTGAAACTTATGAATTGTAGGCCACAATGCCATTTGAAAAAATCCCCAACAATAAATTATCTTTATTCGTTGTTAACCAGATAGAACAGATGATACTAAGAGGTATACTTCGTCCTGGAACGAGGTTGCCAGCCGAACGAAATTTGGCTGATAGACTTGGTGTTTCACGCCCCTCTCTACGAGACGCAATATCGATA
>LUMQ01000787.1_pt1 | contig 10476 bp, 11 predicted proteins | sample 729621 | NCBI WGS metagenome assembly LUMQ01 (sample SAMN03860259, study PRJNA289734) | marine metagenome | biome: seawater column; feature: ocean; material: water; isolation source: Red Sea water column Station 12 - depth 25m | place: Saudi Arabia: Red Sea | collected 2011-10-15 | depth 25 m | reverse complement strand
CTTCTGAATTAATCACTATTCATGAAAATGAAGAGTTTGAAATTATTAAAAGAGATTTAGATTTAGTAAACAAATATAACACAAGATACCATGTTCAACATGTTTCTTCTAAAAAGAGTGTCGAACTAATTAAAGATGCAAAAGAAAATGACCTTCCAGTAACTGCTGAAGTAACTCCTCATCACTTATTAAAAAATAACCTAGATATAAATATGAATGATGGAAGCCTCAAAATGTATCCACCATTAAGATCTGAAGAAGATAGGCAAGCATTAATTAATGGCCTAAAAAATGGAATTATCGATGTAATTGCTACTGATCACGCGCCCCATCCAAAAGAAACTAAAGAAGTAAGTTTCAAGAAATCTGCAAGAGGCGTAGTTGGGTTAGAGTCAGCATTTGTTGTTTTATTTTCTTCAAATTTATTTAGCTTGGAAGAATTAACAAGATTTATGTCAATAAACCCAATGAATATTCTGGTTAGTCTTGGATATGATAGCTCAAACACTAAAAAGAATAGCTGGAGTAAAAATGATAGTACTTTTATTACAAAATCATTCTACAAAAATTCAGCCTTTGAAAACTTCCAAGTAAATATTCAGAAAGAACTAAATCATGTATAAAAAAACTTTGCTTGTCAATCAAAATGGAGATGAGTTTATAGGATGGTCCGATAACGAATTTAACCCTACAACTGGTGAACTAATATTTAACACAGCAATGACAGGTTTTGTTGAGATACTCAGTGACCCCTCCTATATAAATCAAATAATTACGTTTACTTCTTCTCATGTTGGAAATTATGGAATGTCACAAGATGATTATGAGTCTAATGAACCAAAAATTGAAGCTGCTATAGGTAATTCATTTACATACGATCCATCATCTTGGAGATCAGAAAAATCTGTAACTTCCTGGTTAAAAGAATATGAAATACCCTTTAGTGGTGGTTTTGATGTCAGGTCAATAACAAAACATCTTAGAGACTGTGGGTCCAGTATGTTTGCAATAGGGCAAGAGATTGATAAAGACTCACTTATTAATTTAGTTATGAATGCTAGGGACATAATTGGTGATAATTCAGCACTAACCGCTGGTAGTTTGAATTTGGGTGATGATACAGTTGGTAAAGTTGGAATTTTAGATCTTGGAGCTAAACAAAGTATTGTAAATGTATTAAAAAAGTTAAATTTTCAAACTGTAGCAATTTCTCCAAAAGAATCAGCTGAAAATATACTTTCAATGAATCTAAAAGGTATTTTAATATCTAATGGCCCTGGAGATCCAAGATCTCTTGAAGGTGTAATTGATACTGTTCAAAAACTGATTGGTAATATTCCTATATTTGGAATCTGTTTAGGTCATCAAATTTTAAGCCTTGCGTGTGGTCTGAATGTTAAAAAACTAGAATTTGGACATCATGGCTCTAATCACCCAGTAGAAATTAAAGGAATCAAGAAAGCATTAATTACTGCTCAGAATCACGGATTTGCAGTAGATGATTTTGAATCTGATCTGGTACACGAAAAGTTTGGAAGAATTGAAAGTTACGCAAGTAATTTAAATGATGGAAGTAATGAAGGTATTAGTATCTGGGAGTCAATGGCTTATTCAGTACAATTTCATCCAGAATCTGGTCCAGGCACATCTGATGGACTGCAAATTTTTGAGCCCTTTGTGAAACTTATGGAAAGTAACTATGCCAAAAAATAAAGATATAAATAGCATTTTAATAATTGGGTCAGGACCAATTGTAATTGGGCAAGCATGTGAGTTTGATTATTCAGGATCACAGGCTGCAAAAGCTCTTAAACAAGAAGGTTATAGAGTTATTCTTGTTAATTCAAACCCAGCAACTATTATGACTGATCCTGAAATGGCAGACGCTACATATATTGAACCACTAACTGTAAATTATTTGAAAAAGATAATTGAGATTGAACAACCTGATGCTGTCTTACCTACATTAGGTGGACAAACAGCACTTAATTTATCAATGGAATTAGAAAATGACAATGTATTCGACAAAAATGAAATTTTACTTTTGGGTGCTTCAGCAAAATCTATAGAGATTGCAGAAAATAGGTGGCTATTTAAAAGCGCTATGGAAAGTGCAGGAATCAAAACATTACAAGCTGAGTATGTTAAATCTATCGAAGAGGGTGTCGCTGCAAGTGAAGATATAGGATTTCCATTAATGCTTAGGCCTTCATTTATTTTAGGTGGAGGTGGCACAAGTCTTGTTGAAAGCAAAGAAGACTTAGAAAAAAAATTAAAAGATGCATTTAAAGCATCTCCAACGCAAGAAGTTCTAATAGAAGAATCTGTTTATGGATGGAAAGAGTATGAACTTGAGGTAATGAGAGACAGTGATGGAAACGGTGTTATCGTCTGTGGAATTGAAAATTTTGATCCAATGGGCGTTCATACTGGAGATTCCATTACAGTTGCCCCAATTCAAACCTTGTCTGATAAAGAATATCAAATTATGAGAGACGAAGCTCTACTTTGTTTAGACACAATTGGGATTGCAACTGGTGGCAGCAATGTTCAATTTGCAGTTAATCCAGAAAATGGTGATAGAAGAATTATAGAAATGAATCCTCGAGTCTCGAGATCTTCAGCATTGGCATCTAAAGCAACTGGGTTTCCTATTGCAAAATTTGCAGCATTATTAGCTGTGGGTTACAACCTTACAGAATTAAAAAATGATATTACTGGTTCAACACCAGCAAGTTTTGAACCAGTTCAGGACTATGTTGTGGTTAAGATTCCAAGATTTGATTTTCCAAAATTCCCCTCAACAGATGACGTTTTAGGAACGTCTATGCAAAGTGTTGGTGAGGTTATGTCAATAGCTTCAACTTTCACAGAAAGCTTAACTAAAGCAATCAGATCACTTGAAATAGGTAAAACGGGAATAAGAAATATTGATAACCGATTTATAAACCTGCCAAAAAACCAACTTCAAGAAGAAATTAAAACACCAAGACCTAGAAGAATTTTTGCGATTCTAGAAGCTATTAGAAGAAACTGGCCAATCGAAGATATAGCTTCATTGTCAAAAGTAGATTTGTGGTTTTTAAGAGAGATTGAAAAAAGTTTTAATGTAAACCCAGAGTCAACTCCTGTATCAATTTTAAAAATGCTTGGTTGGACTGATGAAGATGTAGATTCTAAAGAAATAAAGGATGACCTTGAAAATAAGAGAGCTTATAAACTTGTAGACACTTGTTCTGCGGAATTTTTATCAAAAACTCCATATTTGTACTCCACTTTTGGGACGTCAGACGATGACAGCGCATCAAAGAATAAAAAAGTCGTAGTCATAGGTTCGGGACCAAACAGAATTGGACAGGGAATAGAGTTTGATTATTGCTGTGTTCATGGAGTTGAGTCATTAAAAGAAAATAATTATGAAGCTATTATGATTAACTCAAACCCGGAAACTGTTTCTACAGATTATGACACTGCCGACAAATTGTATTTTGAACCACTTTCTTGGGATGAAGTTAAAGCAGTGTTAGCAAGAGAAAAACCAGATTCAGTAATTATTCAACTTGGAGGACAAACTCCCCTAAAGCTTGCGGATAAAATCTCTTCAGCGGGTTATAAAATTGCAGGATCGTCTCTAGATGTCATAGATGCAACTGAGGATAGAGATTTATTTCAAAAGCTTTGTTTATCTTTAAATATTGATCAACCAAAATCAAAAATATCATTCAATGAGGATGAGTTAATCAGTGCAGTAAAAGAAATTACTTATCCTGTGCTATTAAGACCAAGCTATGTTTTGGGAGGTAGAGCTATGCGTGTTGTTAAAAATGATGATGAGTTAAAAAACTATCTATCAATATTGGCAACTGCAGATGATGATGGAAATCCTTTTAGTTCTGGGCCACTACTTGTTGACCAGTTTCTAACCGAAACCATCGAAATAGATGTTGATTTAATTTCAGATGGAAAAGATGTCTTTATTGCAGGAATTTTAGAGCATTTGGAACCTGCAGGAGTTCATAGTGGAGATTCTACTGCTGTTCTTCCACCATTTAGTATTACGGAAAGCATGATAAAGGAAATTGAAGACAAGAGTACGACCCTTGCAAAAGCCCTTGGTGTAAAAGGGTTATTAAATATTCAATTTGCTATTAAAGATGATACATTATTTATTCTTGAGGCAAATCCAAGAGCTTCAAGAACTATGCCTTTTGTGTCAAAAGTAACGGGAAACCAAATAATCAAAGCTGGCACCCTTTTAATGCTTGGACATAGTTTGGATTCAATCAAAAAAACTACCAATTATTTGAATAGTTCAACAAATAAAGTAGCTATTAAAAAAGCTATTTTTCCTTGGTCAAGATTTCCAGCTGAAGATACAATGCTTGGCCCTGAAATGAAAGCAACAGGAGAAGTATTGGGAATTGGAAGAAGTTTTGGAGTTGCTTTAAATAAAGCTTATGCAGCTGCAGGAGTTGAAATAAATGAAAATGAAAAAGGAATTTTTGTGTCTCTTAGCGATCAAGAAAAACCTAATTTTATAAAAATTGTAAAAACTTATTCCGACTTAGGATTCAAAATTTATTCAACATACGGAACAGGAGAATACTTAAAAAATAACGAAATTAACTCAACTATTGTTGGAAGGGCTGATGAGACCTTTCCAACTTCTTTGACTATTCTTCAAGATAAACTAATTTCACTTGTTATCAATACACCAACATTTGCAAATGAATATACAGATGGATGGAAAATTAGGCGACTCTCACATGAGACTGGAGTTGCAGTAGTTTCATCTGTCAGAGAAGCTGAAGCTTTTTTAAAGGCATTTTTAGAAACTACAAAATCTTTTGAAGACATGGAGGCAATACAAAATGTCAGTTAAACCAATATTCTTTGCATTAGATGGAAAATCATTATCTGAATTTGAATTTGAACTAAAGATATTAAAAGATCATATATACGGAGTAAAAGTAGGCCTTGAACTCTTTGTTTCTGAAGGGCCATCTGTTGTAGAAAAGTTAAAAAAACAAGGATGGCAGGTTTTTTTAGACCTAAAACTTCATGATATACCAAATACTATTAAGGAAGCTACAAGAAGTGCAGCAAACCTTGGAGCAGATTTTTTAACAATTCATATTGCTTCTACTAGCGATGCCTTGATTGAAGCATCAAACACAAAAGGTAACACTCTACAAATTCTTGGTGTAAGTAGTGCATTAACCAGTAGGGCTATGAGTAACTCAGTAAGTGAAGAAGTGAACAAAGAGTTTAAAGAAGCAAAGGAATGTGGTGTTGACGGAGTAATTTGTCCAGCTTCAGAAATATCTAAAACAAAAGAGATATTTGATTTAATTGTAACTCCTGGAATACGTCTTAAAAATGATGACAAAAATGACCAAAAAAATGTTGCAACGCCTAATTTTGCAATCAATGAAGGTGCAAAATATATAGTTATGGGAAGATCTATAAGAAATAATCTCGACTACATTATCAATGATTTAGAGTTATGAAAACATTTATTGCAGCACCATTTGGAAATTATATTAAAACATCAAATACAATCTCCGTTACTGGAAGCTGGACTATAGAAAAACGTAAAGGTCGTATAAAGCAAATTGTAAAAACACTGAGATACACCAAAAGAGGGTGGGTTAACAAAATAGGCTTAAGAAATCCGGGATTTGAACATGGTATAAAAAATCATAAAAAAAATGAGGTATTTTCAATAGCTGGAATTGAGGAAGATGATTGGAAAATTTTTGCTGAATTGATTCCTAGTGATACAAATCTAGAAGTAAATATGTCATGCCCAAATATTGAAAGCCACTTTACTTCAGGAATTGAAAACTTCAGTTATGAGTCTCGCCAGTGGTATATTGGAAAGATTTCTCCATTAACAACTTTTGATGAGTTAGAAAAATATATAAATGAATTTAATTTTAAACAAATCCATGCTTGTAATACTTTGCCCATTGAAAAAGGTGGTTTAAGCGGAAAAGAACTTATCCCATATACTTCTAAATTTATTGAGCATATAAAGCAGTACTATCCTCATATTGAGATTATTGCTGGTGGAGGAATATCTGAAAAAAAAGATATTGAGCATTATATTGAGTTAGGCGCAGATCACATAAGTCTTGGAACTGTATGTTTCAATCCAGTAAAATTAGGAAGGTTATTATGAATTTATTTATTAGAGAAGATTTTATCTCACACGCAGGATTGCCGTTGACCTGGAAGGTCGAATGTGATGCGTTAAGTGAGGGTGATTACGAAGCGCTTGCAAAAATAGTAAGCGAAAAAATTAAATTTAAAGATGTAGTTGGTATTCCTCGTGGAGGTATTCCTTTTGAAAATGCCCTTAAACAGTACGCATCTAATGACGAAAATGATCCGTTGTTAATTTGTGACGATGTATATACAACTGGTACATCAATGAGAGAGGTTTATCAAGAGGGTGCAATTGGTATTGTGGTTTTTGCAAGGAATGAGATTACAGATGATTGGATTAAGGCAATTTGGCAAATGTCAATCTAGTCTTCTAATTTACTAATTCTCCTTAGATATCTCTCTTCTTTAATTAACATAGCGTCTAAAAAACTTTCAACAATATTTATAACATTTTCCTCATTTATATTATTTGTACCTAAACATAGAACATTTACATCATTGTGTTCAACACTTTGTATTGCAGTATCTTTATCAACTACATTTGAAGCTCTTATTCCTTTGATTTTATTAGCAGCAATTGACATGCCTACACCGCTTCCACAAATCAATAATCCTCTAGAGGATTCATTATTGAGTACAAAATCACAAGCTTCTTTTGCAAAGTCTGGAAAGTCGCAACTATCTTCATTATTAGTTCCAAAATCTTTTATGTTAATTTCTCTTTTAAGGTTGTTAACAATATAATTTTTTAATTTGTATCCAGCATGGTCAGATGCAATTGCTAAATTTTGAATCATTAAATTAATTTTTCTATATTTAAAAGCTCATCAATTTCTTCACTTGAGATCAAGTTTTTCTCAAGTAAAACTTCTTTAATAGTTTTGTTTTGTGACATTGCTTCTTTAGCAACTTCAGCAGATTTGTCATAACCAATTACAGGCACAAGGGCAGTGACTAAAATTGAATTTTTTTGAATATTTTCATCAAGCTTTTCTGTATTTGCTTCTAAATCATTAATTAATTTTTTTTCAAATACATCAGTACTAGTAGTCAAAAGCTCAATACTTTCAAGTAGATTGTGTGCCATAACAGGTAACATTGTATTCAATTCAAAGTTCCCATTTGATGAGGAAAAGGTAATTGTGTTGTCATTTCCTATTACTTGTGCAGAAACTTGCATAACCATTTCAGGTATTACAGGATTAACTTTTCCAGGCATGATTGAAGAGCCAGGCTGCAATGCAGGAATAATTAGCTCATTGAGTCCAGAGACAGGTCCACTACCCATCCACCTAATATCATTTGCAATTTTAAACATAGATACAGCAAATATACTTTTTCCCATTTTTTGGCTTTATCTTCGAGTGATTGAATTAAACTTTCAACAGCTGGAATCAAATTTTGAACGATTTCTGTTACAGCTGCGACATTAGTAGCTGTTGGAATTACATCATTTGATGACTGACTCATGTTTACGTGGTCATTCGGATGAATATTTTCACTTAAACTTTCTGAAGCAATTTTTGAAATTATTTCATTAGCATTCATATTTGTTGAGGTGCCTGATCCAGTTTGAAATATATCCACAACAAAATCTTTGTCATGATCACCATCAATTACCTGTTGTGCTGCATCAATAATAGAATCTGCAAAATTCTTATCTAATAATTTATTATTTTGATTTACTTTTGCACAAGCTTTTTTAATCTCACCTAATGCTTTAATAAAGGATCTGGAAAATCTAAGGTTTGATATTGGGAAATTTTCTACTGCTCTTGCTGTAGAGGCTCCATATTTAGCATTTATTGGAACTTGAAACTCTCCCATTGAGTCTTTTTCAGTTCTAAATTGTTCTGTCATTTACTGTTCCTGATATTGAGTGTATCCACCAGAATCGACTTCTTCAATAAGTTCTTTAGATCCTGATTTCACGACATTCCCTTTTACTACAATATGAACTCTATCAACATCTAGATATCTTAAAATTCTTGAGTAATGTGTGACTAATAGATAAGAGGTTTCATCATCTCTATTTTCATTAATTAAATTAGCTACTGTCTTGATAGCATCGATATCTAAACCAGAATCAATTTCATCTAACAATGCTAGTTTTGGTTTTTTTAATGCAAGCTGGAAGAGTTCAGAACGTTTTTTTTCTCCACCTGACAAATCAACATTGACTTCCCTATCTAAAAACTCTTCAACATTAAATTTCTTAGCAACAGAAATTATTTCATCTTCGTTCAATCCCTCTGTTGAAGCCATAACAAACTCCATTAAAGATACTCCAGGCAGGCCAACGGGATATTGATAAGATTGAAATATTCCATCCTCTGCTCTTTCAAACTGAGGCTTTCCTAGTATTTCACTATCGTTAAGTGCTACTTCACCATCAGCTTCAAAATCTGGATTACCCATTAAAACATGGCACAATGTGGACTTACCAGATCCATTAGGCCCCATAACCGCGTGGAGCTCACCTTTACCAATTTCTAAATCCACCCCATTCAAAATTTTTACATCACCAATGTTTGCAAATAAATTACTAATCTTAAGCATCTAAATTTTCCTTAATTACTAGAGAATCTCCATCTACCTCAGTTGTAAAAACGGTAACCGGTTTTGTAGCTGGTAAAGTTAAAGCTTCACCTGTTTTCAAATCAAACTCTGCACCATGAAGAGGACACTCTACTTTACAATCATAAACCTCTCCATCTGCAAGATCAGCTTCGGAATGAGAACACATATTTTGAATAGCGTAATAATCTTCGTCTACTTTAAACACTGCTACAGTGGTGCCATTTATATCTATTTTTGCAACAGATGTATTTTCAAATTCTGAAAGCTTAATGGTATTCATGCTCACTTTGATCTTTCCAGTACATTTAAATATTTTTGCATAATTTCGTCAGAAACTTTATCAGAGATAGTTTCCCAACCATCTTCACTGATTACTTCATTAAAGAAACCTTTGATTAGTAATTTTTCTGCTGAAGTTTTATCAATACCTCTTGACATAACGTAATGGTATAAATTCTCCTCAATAGGTCCTACAGATGATCCATGGCCACATATAACAGATCTACTTTCATCACCTAGAACTCCCTTGGTTAACATATTTGATGTAGTTCTTTTTGCTATATGATTTACAAAAACTCTATTGTCGTGAACTTGAGCTTTTTCTCCAAAATAAACACCGTCTATATTAAACCCTGCTCCGTCGCCTATTAAGTCGACATCTATCCTATTTCTAGAAAATGAACCACCAGTACTTACAGTATGTATATTGAAAAACCCATCTTTTTCAACTCGTGCAAAAATTGAATTTATAATATCTATCTCTTTTGGAGTATCAGCATCAATAATCAATTCCAAATTAGAGTTACTATTTGTTAAAACTTCAATAATTGAATAAACATCCGCATTTAAAGAATCTCCGAACTTTATAGATAATTTTGCTGTGACATTCTTTTCAACATTTATTCCAATATAGGGAGTTGATAAACCTGTATTTTGTAGATTGAGTGTAACAAATTCTTGATTATTTTCTTTAAAGTCAATAATTATTCCACCATTACACTTTTGATATTGTTGCGCCAAAAATCTATCAACAGGTCTTAAAGCATAATCAGTAATCAATGGCTCGGAGACATCATTCAGATCAGTAACACTAAAAGTCTCATTGTCTTTACAAATAAACTCATTTGAATTAAATACAATGTCAAAATCTGTGTTTTCAACTAAATCATTATTTTCTTCTTCAACTTTGAAATTATTTATTGATTCAGATAAAGTTTGTTGAACTCCATTGCATATTCCATAGGCAAGGTTTTAGTAAACTCTTCAACAAAGCCAGCAACAACCATAGATGTTGCTTCAGCTTCAGAGAGGCCTCTACTCATCAAATAAAATAATTGATCCTCGCCAACTTTTGAAACAGTAGCCTCATGGCCAATCTCGGCAGTAGATTCTTCAATCTCCATATAAGGATATGTATCGGATCTAGATTTATCATCTAATATTAAAGCATCACATCTTACGAAACTTTTAGCAGTTTCAGACCCATCTTCTACTCTTACCAAACCTCTGTAAGCACCTCTTCCTCCACCTTTTGAAATTGATTTTGATGTAATTAGTGAAGTCGTGTCTGGAGCCAAATGTACCATCTTTGCTCCAGTATCTTGATGTTGCCCAGAATTAGCAAAAGCAACAGATAGCACTTCTCCATGAGCACCAGGCTCCATTAAATAAACTGAAGGATACTTCACTGTTAATGAAGAGCCAATGTTGGCATCAATCCATTCC
>LUMQ01000456.1_pt1 | contig 10491 bp, 7 predicted proteins | sample 729621 | NCBI WGS metagenome assembly LUMQ01 (sample SAMN03860259, study PRJNA289734) | marine metagenome | biome: seawater column; feature: ocean; material: water; isolation source: Red Sea water column Station 12 - depth 25m | place: Saudi Arabia: Red Sea | collected 2011-10-15 | depth 25 m | reverse complement strand
TATGTGCGCGTCAATGGCAAGACCGGCAAGGCCAAAACCCCCCTGCGCCAGGGCGATGAGGTGCAGCTGTGGATGCCGCCGCCGGAACCACTGCCTTACCTCAAGCCGGAGCCGATGGATCTGGATGTGCTGTTTGAGGACGACCATCTGATCGTGCTCAACAAGCCGGCCGGGCTGACGGTGCATCCGGCGCCGGGCAACAAGGACGGCACCCTGGTGAACGGCCTGCTGCATCACTGCCCGGACCTCCCCGGCATCAGCGGCAAGTTGCGGCCAGGGATCGTGCACCGCCTTGATAAAGACACCACCGGCTGCATCGTGATCGCCAAGAGCCAGGAGGCCCTGGTGCGGCTGCAGGTGCAGATCCAGAAACGGATCGCTTCCCGCGAGTACTTCGCCGTCGTCCATGGCGTGCCGGCCGGCGACTCGGGCACGATCGTCGGGGCGATTGGCCGTCATCCGGCGGATCGCAAGAAGTACGCGGTGGTGAGCAGCGAAAACGGCCGTTACGCCTGCACCCACTGGACCCTGGTGGAGCGACTCGGCGACTACTCCCTGTTGCGGTTCAAGCTCGACACCGGGCGGACCCATCAGATCCGCGTCCACTGCGCCCACATGAACCATCCCGTGGTGGGTGACCCCACCTACAGCCGCTGCCGCAAGTTGCCGATCGAGCTGCCCGGCCAGGCCCTGCACGCCGTGCAGCTGGGGCTGGATCATCCGATCACCCGCGAGCGGATGCTGTTCGAAGCTCCCCTGCCTCCGGTGATGGAGAAGTTGCTGGGGGTGCTGAGGCGCCGCGCCGCGTCGGGCTGAGGGCTTAACGGGGCAGCCTTGGGCAGGCCTCCACGAGGGTTTGGCTGATCGGCGCCTGAGGCGCGCTGAAGATCTGGTCCCCTGGCCCCTCTTCCACCACTTTCCCCTTGTCCAGCACCATCACCCGGTGGCAGAAACCACTGGCCACCGAGAGGTCGTGGGTGATGAACACGATCGCCAGGCCCAGCTCCTGCTGCAGCTCCCGCAGCAGCGCCAGCACATCCGCCTGCACTTCCGCATCGAGCATGCTGACGCTCTCATCGCAGATCAGCACCTTGGGTTTCAACGCCAGGGCGCGGGCGATGGCCACCCGCTGCTGCTGGCCGCCGGAGAGCTGCTTCGGCAGGCGATCTTGAAACTGCTCAGCCGGGCTGAGGCCGACCCGTTCCAGCAGGCGGCGGGCTTCTTCCCGGGCTGCTGCTTTCGAGCAGAGGCCATGGATCAGCAACGGATCGGCGATGGCATCGGCCACCTGCAGGGCGGGATTCAGGCAGGCCAGAGGGTCCTGAAACACCATCTGAAGGGCCCGGCGGGCTGTCCGCAGCGCCTCTCCACGCAGGCTCAGCAGGTCCTGGCCCAGCAGGTCCACCCGTCCGCCGCGGATGGGATTGAGCCCCATCAAGGCCCGGCAGAGGGTGCTTTTCCCGCAGCCGGAGGCCCCCACCACCCCCAGGCTTTCACCGGCCCGGAGCTCGAAACTCACCCCATCCACCGCCTTCAGCCAGAGGGGTGCCCAAGGTGCGCCACCCACGGCATGCCAGCAGCGCATCTCCTCCACCCGCAGCACGCTGCCGTTGTCGGGACGTGCCGGTGAGCGTCCCCCTTCCCGGGCCTGGGCGGAGGCCACCAGCCGTTGCCCCACCGGCGACTGCGGCCGGGTCAGCAGCTGATGGCTGGGGCCGTCCTCCACCTTGCGTCCGCCGTCGAGCATGGCCATGCGCTCGCACCAGCGGGCGGCCATGGCCAGGTCGTGGCTGATCAGCAGCAGGGCACTGCCCAGTTCCTGGCAGAGGCCGCTGAGTTCCGCCATCACCTGCCCGGCCACCGCCACATCCAGGCTGGTGGTGGGTTCATCGGCGATCAGCAGCGGTGGTTCCAGGGCAATCGCTAAGGCAATGGCCAGGCGCTGGCGCATCCCACCACTGAGCTCATGGGGGTAGGCGCGGAAGCGGTTGGCGCCAATGCCCACCCGCTCCAGCAGTTCTCGGGCCCGTTCCTGGTGAGCCGCGGCACTGGTTTGAGGTCGGTGGGCCCTGAGGGTGTCGATCAGATGGCCGCCCACGCTCATCAGCGGATTCATCCGCGTCATCGGGTCCTGGAACACCAGACCCACGGCTTCACCCCGCAGCTGCCGCAACTGCGGTCGCCTGAGTTGGCGTGGATCCTGGCCGGTCAAGGCCAGCCGTCCTTCACAGACCGTTCCCTGGGGCAGCAGCTGCATCACGGCCCGCGCCACCGTGCTTTTGCCGCAGCCCGAAGATCCCACCAAGGCCAGGGTCTCTCCCGGCTCGAGGCTCAGATTCAGCCCATCCAGCGTCCAGGAGTTGCTGCCGGGATAGCGCAATCGCAGCTGTTCGAGTTCCAGAACAGGCCGGCCCATGAACAGTGCTGCGCGAGCGACAGGGGGTCCTGCACTGAATACCATGGATTGACCCGATGGGTCGGATGCTCAACGCTGCCTCCACACCCAAAGAGCCCCGAACCAGCACGGGTTCGGCCACTGCGGGCTGCGCGTTGCCCGAAGTAAGGCGTCATCCCGTCCGCCATCCGGACGATTACGGCATCGATCTGCCGGACTGGTTGAGGGAGTGCATCGCCAATGTGCCGCCCGGCATTGGCCAGAGCTGCCCCACCGATGCCGAAGCGCTGCTGGTGTCGGCCTTCGATTTCGGCTTTCAGCTCCACGAAGGCCAGTTCCGCGCCAGTGGAGACCCCTACATCGTTCATCCGGTGGCGGTGGCTGATCTCTTAAGGGACATCGGCGCCAGCGCCCCGGTGATTGCTGCAGGGTTCCTCCACGACGTGGTCGAAGACACCGACGTCACCCCCGATCAGATCGAGCTGCACTTCGGTTCCGAGGTGCGTGAACTGGTGGAGGGGGTCACCAAGCTCGGCGGCATCCACTTCAACGACCGCACGGAAGCTCAGGCGGAGAATCTGCGCCGGATGTTCCTGGCGATGGCCAGCGACATCCGTGTGGTGTTGGTGAAGCTGGCCGACCGCTTGCACAACATGCGCACCCTGGGTGCGTTGAAGGAGGAAAAGCGTCAGCGGATCGCCCGCGAAACCCGTGAGATTTATGCCCCCCTGGCCAACCGCCTCGGCATCGGTCGCTTCAAGTGGGAGCTGGAGGATCTGGCCTTCAAATTGCTGGAACCGGAGGCCTTCCGGGAGATTCAGGAGGAGGTGGCCACCAAGCGCAGTGAACGGGAGCAGCGGCTCGGCGTCACGGTGGGGCTCTTGAACGAGCGGTTGGAACGGGCCGGCCTAGAGCACTGCGAGGTGAGTGGTCGCCCCAAACATCTGTTTGGCATCTGGAGCAAGATGCAGCGCCAGCAGAAGGAGTTCCACGAGATCTACGACGTGGCGGCGTTGCGGATCCTCACCCCCAATGTCGAGAGCTGCTACCGCGCCCTCGCGGTGGTTCACGACACCTTCCGCCCGATTCCTGGACGCTTCAAGGACTACATCGGGTTGCCGAAGCCCAACGGCTACCAATCCCTGCACACGGCGGTGATCGGTCGGCATCGCCCGATCGAAGTGCAGATCCGCACGCTTGAGATGCACCATGTGGCCGAATTCGGGATTGCGGCCCACTGGAAATACAAGGAAGGCGGCTCACCGGCCAGCAGCAGCAGTGATGCGGAGCGGTTCAACTGGCTGCGTCAGCTGGTGGATTGGCAGCAGGAAGGCGGCAACGACGACCACAACGACTACCTCTCCTCGATCAAGGAAGACCTCTTCGACGAAGAGGTGTTTGTGTTCACCCCGAAGGGTGATGTGCTCGGTTTGCGCAAGGGGGCAACCGCCGTCGACTTCGCCTATCGCATCCACTCCGAGGTGGGCAACCACTGCCATGGCGTTCGCATCAACGATCGGCTGTGTCCGCTGGCGACGCCGCTGCAGAACGGTGATTTCGTTCAGGTGCTCACCAGCAAAACGGCCCATCCCAGCCTCGATTGGCTGAACTTCGTCGCCACGCCGACGGCGCGCAATCGCATTCGCCAGTGGTACAAGCGCAGCCACCGTGACGAAACGATTGAACGGGGCAAGGATCTGCTGGAGCGGGAGCTGGGCCGTGATGGCTTCGATGCCCTGCTCAACAGTGAGGCGATGCAGCGGGTGGCGCAGCGCTGCAATGTGCCCACCACCGAAGACCTTCTGGCCTCACTGGGATTTGGAGACGTCACGCTGCAGCAGGCGCTCAACCGTTTGCGGGAGGAGATGCGTCTGCTGGCGGAACAGCAGCAGGCCCCACCCAGCAACGAAGACGTGGCCGCGGCGCTGCTGCCATCGCGGGATCCGGCGCCGGACCGTTCCGGAGGCGAAGGGGCGATCCTTGGGCTGGAGGGCTTGGACTACCGCCTCGGTGGCTGCTGCAGTCCGCTGCCGGGTGAGTTGATCGTGGGCACGGTGGCCCTCGGCAACCACGGCATCACCATTCACCGGCAGGACTGCTCCAACGTGGAGACAATCCCCAGGGAACGGCGGCTCCCCGTGCGCTGGAACACCGCCCATGCCGAACAGGAGAAACAGCGCTTCCCGGTGCAGTTGCGGATCGAAGTGATCGATCGCGTCGGCATCCTCAAAGACATCCTGCTGCGTCTCTCCGATGGGGCCATCAACGTCAGTGATGCCCGGGTGACCACCGCCGCTGGCAAGCCGGCCCGCATTGATCTGCGGGTTGAGCTGGAGGGTGCCGATCAGCTCAGCCGCACCATGGACCAGATCCGCTCGATGGCGGATGTGATCGGGATTGCCCGGGTGGGCACGAGCTAGCTGCCTCGGCTCACGACGGCACGGGCTTCACGCTGCAGAAACAGGCGGTAGGCCATCCAGCCGCTGGCGATGGCCATCACCATCCCCACAACGGTGGAGCCCAACAGGATGCGCTGGCTGAACTCCCACCCCTGGGCCCACAGGCTGCTGCGATTCAGCTCCGCCAGGTTGATCCCGCCTTGGCCGGGACCCAGCAGCCGACAGCCCACCAGATAGTTGAACCAGTAGAGGGGCAGATAGGTGAGGGGATTGCTCACCAGGGTTCCTGCGGCGGCGAGCAGGTGGTTGCCACGCACCACGCTGGCCACACCCACGCTGAGGAAGATCTGCAGCCCGAAGAAGGGGTAGCAGCCGCAGAACACGCCAGCGGCCAGGCCACGGGCCCGTTGGCCTGGGGTGCCTTCCTGTCTCCACAACCAGAGGACCCCGCGGCGCATCCGGATGCGACTGAGGCGCAGCAACCGGCGCATGAACCCAGCAGAAATCGGCCGGATCCTAGGTATGGATCACCAGCGGCGACTGCTGTGCCCAGCACCGACACGATTGCGGCCGTGGCCACCGCCGTGGCCCCAGGGCAGGGCGGGATCGCCGTGATTCGTCTCTCCGGGCCGGCTGCGGAAGCGACGGGGCGCAGCGTGGTGCACTGCCCGGGCCGACAGGAGTGGGGATCGCACCGGGTGGTGTATGGCCATGTGATCGATGGCGAGGGCCGCCGACTCGATGAGGTGCTGCTGTTGCTGATGCGCGGGCCCCGCAGCTTCACCGGTGAGGACGTGGTGGAGATCCACTGCCATGGCGGGGTGATCGCCGTGCAGCGGGTGCTCGAACAGGTGCTGCGGCAGCCGGGAGTGCGGCGGGCCCATCCGGGCGAATTCAGCCAGCGGGCCGTGCTCAACGGCCGGCTCGATCTCACCCGTGCCGAGGCGGTGAGTGAGCTGGTGGCGGCCCGCAGCCGCCGGGCGGCCGAGTTGGCGATGGCAGGCCTCGATGGCGGCATTCAGGCCCAGATCACGGCGCTGCGGGAACGGCTGCTCGATCAGCTCACCGAACTGGAGGCTCGGGTGGATTTCGAGGAGGACCTGCCGCCCCTCGATGGCGAGGCCCTGCTGCAGCAGCTGCAAGCCGTGCGGCTGGAGCTTCAGCAGTTGGTGCGCGATGGCGAGCGGGGCGATGCCCTGCGCCAGGGCCTGCGCGTGGCCCTGGTGGGTCGCCCCAACGTGGGAAAAAGTTCCCTGCTCAATCGGCTCAGCCGCCGCGAGCGGGCGATCGTGACCGATCTGCCGGGCACCACCAGAGATCTGCTGGAGAGCGAGATCGTGCTGGAAGGGGTGCCGATCACCCTGCTCGACACCGCCGGCATCCGCAGCACCGATGACGCGGTGGAGCAGCTGGGGATTGCCCGCAGCGAGGAAGCTCTGGCCACGGCGGATGTGGTGCTGTTGGTGCTCGACGGCCATGCGGGCTGGACCGCTGAAGACGCCGCCTTGCTGGCGCGCATCCCCGCGCAGATCCCCAGGATCCTGGTGGCCAACAAGGCGGATCTCCCTGCGGGGACCTTCCCCCAGCCGGTGGATGTTCAGTTGTCGGCCTTGGAGGGCACGGGGGAGGCCGACCTGGTGCAGGCCCTGCTGGAGCGTTGTGGTGCTGCTGGAACCGAAGGGGTGCTGCTGGCGCTGAACCAACGTCAACGCGATCTGGCCGCCCAAGCCGCCGAAGCCCTGGCCCGCAGCCAGGAGGTGGCGGCCCAGCAGCTCCCATGGGACTTCTGGACCATCGATCTGCGGGAGGCGATCCGCGCGCTGGGGGAGATCACCGGAGAAGAGCTCACCGAAGCGGTGCTGGATCGGGTGTTTTCGCGCTTCTGCATCGGAAAATAGGTTCAGCGGACGTCTGAAACGGTTTGGACTGGCAATCCCCGGCACTCACCGCTGCCTTGGAGGCCTGGCTGGCGGAAGACATCGGCCGCGGTGATCTGACGGCGGCTGCCTTGCAGGGCCAGCAGGGTCAGGCCCATTGGGTCGCCAAACAGCCGGGCCGGTTCTGCGGTGGACCGTTGGTGCAGCGCCTGTTCCAGCGCCTGGATCCCGGGGTGAGCCTTCGCCTGCTGCGGCAGGACGGCGACGCCGTCGAGGCCGGGGACTGCCTGCTGGAGCTGCAGGGGGCCGCCACGGCCTTGGTGGCTGGGGAACGCACCGCCTTGAACCTGGCCATGCGCCTCTCGGGCATTGCCACCGCCACCGCTGCATTGGTGGCCCAGCTTGAGGGCACCGGTGTGCGTCTGGCCGACACCCGCAAGACCACCCCTGGGCTTCGTCTGCTGGAGAAATACGCGGTGCGCTGCGGCGGCGGCATCAACCACCGCATGGGGCTGGATGACGCGGCCATGCTCAAGGAGAACCACATCGCCTGGGCGGGGGGCATCACAGCGGCCATCACGGCTGTGCGTGAGCAGGCCCCTTGGCCCACGGCCGTGATTGTGGAAGCGGAGACGGAGGCCCAGGCATTGGAGGCGGTGCAGGCGGGCGCTAACGGGGTGCTGCTGGATGAATTCAGCCCTGAGCAGCTCACGCAGCTGGTGCCGCGCCTGCGGGACTGCAGCGCCGGTGTGGTGGTGCTGGAGGCCTCCGGCATTCAGCCCGAGCAGTTGCAGGCCTACGCCGCCACCGGCATTGATCTGATCTCCACCAGCGCGCCGGTCACCCGCAGCCGCTGGCTCGACTTGAGCATGCGTTTCACCTGAAGAGGGATGATCAGAGCCGGATTCCCCCGGCCACGCACTGCCCATGCTCAGCCTGTCCCAGTCCCTGGATGCCCAGCTGCGGGCGGCGATGCAACGGGCCTTCCCGGAGGCTGATGCGGGGCTGGACCCCCAGCTGGCCCCTGCCAGCAAGCCGGAATTCGGCGACTTCCAGGCCAATGGCGCGCTGCCCCTGGCCAAGCCCTTGAAGCAGGCTCCTCGGCAGATCGCCACGGCGATCGTGGAGCAGCTGCAGGCCGATCCCGCCTTCACCGACCTCTGCCTGGAGCCGCAGATCGCCGGGCCGGGCTTCATCAACCTCACGATCCGCCCGGAGCGGCTGGCGGCGGAGGTGTCGGCACGGCTGGGGGACGAGCGTCTCGGCGTGCCGGCGGTGGAGAACCCGGCGCCGGTGGTGGTGGATTTTTCCAGCCCCAACATCGCCAAGGAGATGCATGTGGGGCATCTGCGCTCCACGATCATTGGCGACTCCCTGGCGCGGGTGCTCGAGTTCCGCGGCCATCCGGTGCTGCGCCTCAATCACGTGGGCGACTGGGGCACCCAGTTCGGCATGCTCATCACCCACCTCAAGCAGGTGGCGCCGGAAGCCCTGGACACCGCCGATGCGGTGGATCTGGGAGACCTGGTGGCTTTCTACCGCGAGGCCAAGAAGCGCTTCGATGACGATGAAGCCTTCCAGTCCACCTCCCGCGATGAGGTGGTGAAGCTGCAGGGGGGCGATCCGGTGTCGCTCAAGGCCTGGGGCCTGCTCTGCGACCAGTCGCGGCGCGAGTTCCAGAAGATCTACGACCGGCTCGACATCCGCCTGAGCGAACGCGGCGAGTCGTTTTACAACCCCTTCCTGCCGGCGGTGATTGATGGCTTGAAGGCCGCTGAGCTGCTGGTCACCGATGACGGTGCCCAGTGCGTGTTCCTTGAGGGCGTGCAGGGCAAGGACGGCAAGCCCCTGCCGGTGATCGTGCAGAAGAGCGACGGCGGCTTCAATTACGCCACCACTGATCTGGCGGCGATCCGCTACCGCTTTGGAGCGGCTCCTGAGGGGGATGGTGCCCGCCGGGTGGTGTACGTCACCGATGCCGGCCAGGCGAACCATTTCGCCGGGGTGTTCCAGGTGGCCGAACGGGCCGGCTGGATCCCGGACGGTGCGCGCCTCGAGCATGTGCCCTTTGGCCTGGTGCAGGGGGAAGACGGCAAGAAGCTCAAGACCCGTGCGGGAGACACCGTGCGTCTGCGGGATCTGCTCGATGAAGCCGTCGAGCGCGCCGAAACCGATCTGCGTTCACGCCTGAAGGAGGAGGAGCGCAGCGAGTCGGAGGAGTTCATCCAGCATGTGGCGGGCACCGTGGGTTTGGCGGCGGTGAAATACGCCGACCTCAGCCAGAACCGGATCACCAATTACCAGTTCTCCTTCGACCGGATGCTGGCGCTGCAGGGCAACACGGCGCCCTATCTCCTCTATGCCGTGGTGCGCATCGCTGGCATCGCCCGCAAGGGGGGCGACCTTGCGGCCACCAATGCCCAACTGCAGTTCAGCGAGCCCCAGGAGTGGGCCCTGGTGCGGGAGCTGCTCAAGTTCGATGCCGTGATCGCAGAGGTGGAGGAGGAGCTGCTGCCCAACCGCTTGTGCAGCTATCTGTTCGAGCTCAGCCAGGTGTTCAACCGTTTCTACGACCAGGTGCCGGTGCTCAAGGCCGATCCTGAAGCGCTGGCATCCCGCCTCGCCCTCTGCCGTTTGACGGCCGACACCCTCAGACTGGGGCTCGGACTGCTGGGCATCGCCACCCTGGACCGCATGTGAGCGACAACACTCAACCGTTCACACCCGGTGGTGCTCCGGCGGCCCGCGCCGCCGTTGAGCAGCTCAAGGCCTACAGCGCGCCGTTGGAGGGCCGCCGCCAGATGCTGCGGCTGGATTTCAACGAGAACACGATTGGCCCCAGCCCCCTGGTGGCCCAGGCGCTGCGCAACTTCAGCAGCGAAGAAATTGCCGTTTATCCGGAGTACGACGGCCTGCGGGAAGCGTTGCTCCAGAACCTGGTGGAAACCGGCTGCCGGCCGGGATTGAAGCCTGATCAGGTGGGCCTGTTCAACGGTGTGGATGCCGCCATCCATGCGGTGTTTCAGGCCTATGGCGATGCCGGTGAGACGTTGCTGACCACAGCGCCCACCTTCGGGTACTACAGCCCCTGCGCCGGGATGCAGGGCATGACGATCGAGGCGATTCCCTACGAAGGGGAGGCGTTCGACTTCCCCTTGGCGGCCATTCAGGAGGCATTGGCGGCTCGAGCGCCGCGGTTGCTGTTGATCTGCAACCCCAACAACCCCACCGGCACGCGCTTGCCAGCAGATCAGGTGATCGCCTTGGCGGCCTCAGCCCCGGGCACCTTGGTGGTGGTGGATGAGCTCTATGAAGCCTTCACCGGAGACAGCGTGCTGCCGAGCGCAGATTTCACGGCCACACCGAACCTGCTGGTGTTCCGCTCCCTGGCCAAAACAGCTGGTTTGGCGGGGTTGCGGATTGGCTTTGCCATCGGCCATGCCGATGTGGTGGATCGGGTGAGTCGCGTCACGGGCCCCTATGACGTCAACAGCGTGGCCGTGGCCGCGGCCTTTGCCGCCTTGGCCGATCAGTCGTATGTGGATGCCTACGTGGCTGAGGTGCTGCGGGCTCGCGACTGGACCCTGCAGGCGCTGCAGGACGCGGGGGTTCGGTATCACTGCGATGGCGGCAACTATCTGCTGATCTGGCCCCAGCGACCCGTTGATGCCGTTGATGCGTCGTTGCGCGAGGAGGGAATCCTGGTGCGTTCGATGGCAGGCAAGCCCCTGATTGATGGTTGCTTCCGGGTGAGCATCGGCACCACCAGCCAGATGCAGCGCTTCATGGAGGCGTTCCTCCCCCTGGAGCGATGAAGCGT
>LUMQ01000891.1_pt1 | contig 10501 bp, 10 predicted proteins | sample 729621 | NCBI WGS metagenome assembly LUMQ01 (sample SAMN03860259, study PRJNA289734) | marine metagenome | biome: seawater column; feature: ocean; material: water; isolation source: Red Sea water column Station 12 - depth 25m | place: Saudi Arabia: Red Sea | collected 2011-10-15 | depth 25 m | reverse complement strand
ATCTTGCTTATCATGAGGGATGGGGTGGATATAAAAATTACAAAAAAAATCAAAAGGTTATCCTATTAGCAAAGAAGGTAGAGAACAGTTCAAATAGATACAAAAAACAACTTAATGAATGTAAAAATTCCTTATCAACTAAAAGGTATATTATTTTTTAGTTTAATTGTCTTTTTAGCTCTAAATCTACGGCATCTATTCTTTTAGTATTTTTCGCAAGAGCCAAATACATTGTTGGAGTTATATACAATGTAAAAAATGTTGAAATTATCATTCCACCTAAAATTGTTGATCCGACAGCTAATCTTGATCCTTCACCTGCTCCAGGTCCAATGTTTCCAATAACCAAAGGTAACATTGCAATCATAGTACTTAAAGAAGTCATAATGATAGGTCTTATTCTAAGTTTACAAGCATCTTTAATTGCTGTTTCTATTTTTGCACCTGTTCTTCTTATTTGGTTAGCATAGTCAACAATTAAAATACTGTTTTTTGTAGATATACCAATTAAAATTACTAGAGCGATTTGTGAAAAAATATTTATTGAACTATTTAAAAATAAAATAAATATCAATCCTCCAAACACAGCAAGTGGAACTGTTAAAATTATGATGAATGGATGAATAAATGAATTGAATGTAGCAGCCATAACTAAATATGCAGTAATTAATGCTAAAGCAAAAATAATAAATATTTCATTGCTAGTTTCCTTCAATTCCTCTGACTTACCTTTCCAAGTGATTTGATTTTGTGGCGCTAAATTATTCATTGTATTTTCTAAGTAATTCATTGCCTCAGCAAGACTATAATTTTCGTCAATTGCTGCAGATATGGTAACAGCTCTTTGTCGATTATACCTTGGTAAAGTCTCTGCTGTACCTTTCTCCTCAAACTCAACTAAACTTGCTAAAGATACGAGTTTACCACTTGTTTCTGATCTAACATGTATTTTTGAAATTCCATCTTTATTTCTTCTATCTGCAAGATATTGTTGTAAAATAATAGGATATTCTCTTCCCATTCTATTAAATGATGTAACTCTTTTTCCACCATAAAAAGTCTCCAAAGTTCTCCCTATTGTCTCTGTAGAAACACCCAAATCTTTTGCTCTATTTTTATTTGTAATTAACTTAACTTCAGGTTTATTTTTTGTGTAATCACTCTCAATTCTCGAAAGATTTCTATTTTTTCTAAGAGTTTGAATTACTTCATTTTGAATTTTCTCTAGCTCCTCATAACTAGTACCATAAATAACCATTTGAACTGGTTTGTTGTAATTAGATACTCTTATAGATTGCGGAGAAATTGGAAAAGCAAAAGCTTGTGGAACTGTAACTATCTTTCCAATAGCTTCTCTTAAAACTGTCTGACTTCCTTTTTTCCTATTTTTCCATTCATCTAGTAATGCTATTATAATAAAACTGTTGTATGTGGTTGCTGATTTACCAAATCCTGGAACACGCATAATTAATCTTTCATAAGGACTATCTTCAGCTTCAAGAAGTTTTAATAATCTACTTTCAATAATTTGTGCCTTATCTTGAGTGTATTCAAAAGAACTTCCCTCATCTGTTGAACCAATTATTAAATATGCACCTCGATCTTCAATAGGGATTAATTCCTTTTTGGTAAAATTGAAAAGGAAAACAGACCCTAAGACTACAAATATTATAAATCCTGATATTATTTTTTTTTTATTTAACCAATATCCCAAGGTTTCGATGTAACCTTCAGAGAAAGATTTAAATAAATTATTAAACTTTTTAACAAATAAACCTTTTTTTTCTTTTTTACTTAAAAATTTGCTACCTAACATCGGAGACAGAGTAAGAGCAACAAATGAGGAAACAACAATTGAAAAAGATAAAGCTATAGCAGTTTCTCTAAATAGTGTACCTGAGATACCCTTTATAAAAATTAGAGGTAAAAATACCGCCACTAAAATTAATGTTGTTGCAATAATTGCAAAGGTAATTTGTTTTGATCCCTTATAAGCAGCAACTAAAGACGTTTCTCCTTTTTCAATACGAGTATAAATTGCATCAGTCATTATTACAGAGTCATCTGTTATAATTCCAATTGCTAGTATAAAACTTAGCAACACGAAAATATTTATTGATAAATCAAAAATATATAAACCCAAAAAAGATCCAATTAAACTTACTGGAAGTGCAATTGCAGGCACAATGACAGCTTTTAAATTTCCTAAAAATAAATAAATGATTAATACAACTAATACAAAAGCAATTATTAAACTTTTATAAACTTCTTGAATAGCAGTTCCAACATAAGTTGCTCTATTAAATGCAATTTCAAGATTTAAACCATCTGGCAATAAGGGTTTTATTTCATTTATTTTTTTTTTAATTTCATTAGATAGTTCAACTGTAGAAGGGCCGCTTCTAGCATAAATACCAATTCCTACAGTTTTTAAATTTTTTGCATTTTTTCTCTGTGCTTTAAACAGAGTTTTTTCTGAGACAGGTCCAAATTCTATATTTGCGACATCAGATAATAATATTGCTTTATCTTTAACTTTTTTAATTGGTAGTGATTTTATTGTTTCTATATTTGTATAAGATTTATCAATGTTTAAAGTTAAGTCTCTATTATCTGCTTCTAAAGTACCAGCAGGAAGATCAACATTCTCATTTCTTAAAGCTCTTTCAACTTCTTGAATAGTTAAATCGTTTGCAGCTAGTTTAATTGGATCAATCCATACCCTAACGCTTAATTCTCTTAAACCCCCGACCAAAATTCTCCCAACATTTGGCACGCTTGAAAAGGCATCCACTAGGTATCTTTCAGCGTACACCCCAAGATCTAAATCGTTCCATGTAGGAGATGAAAGACTTAGCCACATAGTTGTAGTAAATCCTGCTGCTCTTTTTAAAATTTGAGGAGGACTAGACTCACTTGGTAAATTATCAACTACCCTTGATACTCTCTCTCTAATGTCATTAGCGGCATTGTCTAGGTCTATATCGGTATTAAACTCAATATTAATTCTACTTCTGCCATTTAAAGAGGTGGAATCTATGTTCTTGATCCCTTCAGCACCCCCTATTACATCTTCAATTTTTTGTGTAATTTCCTCATCAATAATTTCAGTAGAAGCTGATTTATAATCTGTTTGAACTTGGACTACAGGTGGTTGAATTCCCTCAGGCAGTTCTCTTACTGGAAGTTCTGAGAAAACAAACATCCCAAAAATAACCAATACTAAGGACATCACCCATGCTACTACCGGTCTTTTAATGCTTATTTCTGTAAGATTCATTATAAATGTTTATCTTAACTTTTTTTCTCAGCTTCAGATTTTTTAAAAATATTTAACTTTTTAAGCCAATCAAATTTTCCTTTTGTCGCTTCGCTTTTAGTAGTTTTCTCTTTTTTCCCCCATGTCGATGCTTTCTGTTTTTCACCTTTTTCAATTGGCTTTATTTCTAAATTTGGTCTGACTTTTTTTAATCCCTCAGCTACAATCTTGTCTCCAGAATTTATGCCGTCTTTAATTTCAATAAATCCTTTATAACGATCACCTATATTAACTTTAGTTTTAATTGCTTTGTTTTCATTGTTTACTTTGTAAATAAATACATTGTCTCCCTCTACAATTGTGCTTGTATCAGGTGCACCCAAATTATTTCTTACATTGTATCTAATTGAGACTTCAAGAAAAGATCCAGGTAAAATTTCACCTTTTTGATTATCTATTTTAATTCTAATAGGTAATGATCTTGTGTCCTCTGTAATTCTACTTGATATGGAGTCTACTACTCCATCAAAATATTTTTTTGCAGAGCCGGAGTATTTAATTTTAACTGGCAATCCAACTTCAATAAAAGGAAAATAAATCTCTGGGATTTGAACGTCACAATATATTGTTGATGAGTCATCTAAATTTATTAAAAGTGATGATTTTGAAACTTCAACATCTTCAGAGAATTCTTTTTTTGAAGTTAACAATACCTTAGGAAGTTATAACACAATTAAAAATTCAGTTGGCTTTTCAACAGGCTTTATTAATAACTTTGAGTTATCAGGAAGAATCTCTAGGATTAAATCAGATGGTTATATTGATAGATCAGGTTCCAACCTTCGCTCATACTTTTTACAAGGGATCTATAGAGATGAGAATACTTTAGTCAAATTATTAAATTTTGCTGGTCATGAAATAACAGACCAAGCTTGGTATGGAATAGATTCAGCAACCTTAGAATCAAACAGGAAGTATAATATGGCTGGAGAATTTTATGATGAAGAAGGAAACACTTTATATTATAAAGATCAGATTGACAATTACAAACAAGATCACTATCAACTCCACTGGAATCAAAATTATTTAGGTGGTTGGACTTCAAATTTTGGACTCCATTACACATATGGTAGAGGGTTTTATGAGAATTACAATGTAGGATATGATAGCTCTGATTATATTGATAGAAGATGGTTAGATAATGATTTTTATGGGTTTATTTTTAGTCTAAACCAAAGAACAACAAAATATAATTCTACAATTGGAGGTTCATATAATAAATATTCTGGTGAACATTATGGAGAGTATTTATGGATTGATCAAGATTCAAATTCTGAAAACAGCTATAGCTTTAAGGAAAAATTTTACGATGACTATGGAAATAAGAATGAGTTTAATTTTTTCGCTAAAATTGACTATTATTTAAATGATAAATTATCTATTTATGGTGATCTACAGTATAGAAATATAAAATATGAAGCAGGAATATCTGCTAATTCAGTTTTTACAGGTTATGTTGAGGAAGGTTTTAGCCGTCTAGATAAGACGTTTAATTTCTTCAACCCAAAGTTTGGACTATTCTATAATTTAAATGATTCTAATAATATATATTTTTCTTATGCTAGAGCGCAAAGAGAGCCAACAAGAACTGACTATGCTAATGGGAGTCCTGATGCAGAAAAGTTAAATGATTTTGAACTAGGTTGGAAATTAACATTAGAGAATAGTTCCATTAATGTTAATGCCTTTTATATGATCTACGATAATCAACTTGTGTTAACTGGCCAAAGAGATATTAATGGGTATGAAATTAGAAGAAACATTGGAGAGTCTTATAGATTAGGAATTGAATTAGACTCAAACATTACTTTAAGCTCTAAACTAAATTTAAATACTAATCTTTCAATTAGTAGTAATAAGAACCAAGATTTTTATTCAATTTTTGATGGAATTCTTAAGAACTATGGAAATACAGATTTAGCCTATTCTCCAAGCTTTATAGCAAATAACATAATTGACTATTCCCCAAATGAGAAAGTAATAATCTCTTTAAGATCTAATTATGTGAGTGAACAATATTTTGCACAAACTAATTCACCAATTTCTAAATTAGAGTCATTCTTTGTTCATGATTTAAACTTCATTCATAAAATGAGTATTAAAGGACTATCAGATGATATAAACTTCAAGGTTTTAGTTAATAATTTATTTAACTCTAAATATGTAAGTTATGGAGGTTACTATACCTATGATGTCCCAGCGGATAATCAAATTAAAACTTATGAAGGCACATATTACTATCCTCAAGCAGAGATAAATATCCTTGTAGGTTTAGACTTTAAGTTTTAATCAAAAATTTGTAAATTAGAATAAATATCCCCTTTTTATAGGGGATTTTTGCATTGAATATGAGTAAGATATCATACTATACTGAAAAAGGCTTGAAAAACCTAAGGAAGAAGTTAGATCATCTAAAAGATGTTGAGCGTCCGCGTGCATCTCAGGCAATTGCTGAGGCAAGAGATAAAGGTGATTTAAGCGAAAATGCAGAATATGATGCTGCAAAAGAAGCACAGGGTCTTTTAGAGCTTGAAATTTCTAAATTAGAAGAAACACTCTCAAATGCAAGAATTATAGACGAATCTAAACTTGACACATCAAAGGTCTTAGTTCTATCTACTGTTAAAATTAAAAATCTTAATAATTCTGCTACAATGGAGTATAAATTAGTTGCTCAAAGTGAAGCAGACCTGGCTAAAGGAAAAATTTCGGTTGATTCTCCTATTGGAAAGGGTCTACTGGGTAAAAAAGTTGGAGATACTGCAGAAATCTCAATACCAAATGGTAATGTTAAATTTGAAATTCTTGAAATTTCAAGATAATGGCATCAATTTTCACAAAAATTATTCTAGGAGAAATACCATCATATAAGATTTATGAAGATGAAAATTATTATGCTTTTCTTGATATAAATCCAAATGCATTAGGTCATACATTATGTATTCCAAAAAAAGAAGTAGATAAACTGTTTGATCTTGATGATGAAACATATAAAGGCTTAATGATTTTTTCAAAAAAAATTGCTGAAGCACTAAAAAAAGCAGTAGATTGTCAAAGAATTGGAATAAGTGTAATAGGACTGGAAGTTCCCCATGTTCATGTACATTTGATCCCAATCAACAAGATGGATGATATGTCGTTTAACTCAAAGATTAAATTAAGTGATGATGAGTTTGTCGATATAATGGAAAAAATTAAATCTTATTTATAATGGAATTATTAGGAAAAATAAAGCTAATTGGTGATATCAAGACATATGGAGACAACGGTTTCAGAAAAAGAGAACTTGTCCTTACAACTGAAGAGCAATACCCTCAGCACATTTTGATTGAATTTATCCAAAATAACTGTGAGTTACTAGACAACTATAGTATTGGACAAACTGTAAGAATTGGAATCAATATTAGAGGTAGAGAGTGGGAGAGTCCTGATCAAGGAATTAAATATTTCAATTCAATACAAGGCTGGAGAATAGAATCTTTAGATGACCAAGTTATGGATTCTGCTCCTGAGGACTTACCTATAGAAAGTGATAATTCTCCTAAAGATGATGATTTAACAGAAGATGACTTACCCTTCTAATTAGACTAATCCAACTCTTGAAAAGCCTGTTACTTCAGCATTTTCTGACTGAGATTTAAGATAATCAGAAATACTTTGCTTACTATTTCTTCTGGCTTTCCTTCTTGCCTTAATTGATCTTTTGCAATTTCAATTTCCTTTTCAATAATATCTTGACTAACACCATCTTCATTTAGTGCTACTGGATTCATCGCAGCAACTTGCATAGAAATGTCTTTTGCAACTTCACTGGCATTATCAAACCTTTGTGAGAGGCCAACAATTGAGGCTATTTTATTCCCTGCATGAATGTATGACCCAACAAATTCAGAGCTTAAATATTCAAAAGAACCTATTTCAATTTTCTCACCAATAACACCAGTTTGCTCTAAAAGTTTATCAGATACTTTCATTCCATCAAAATCTGAATTAAGGAATGAGTCCTTATCAGTGAAATTCAATGCGTGATCTGCAAGACTTTGAGCTAATTCAATGTAATCTTCGTTTTTTGCAACAAAATCTGTTTCACAGTTTAGGGAAACTATAATACCATATGTATTATCATCACTAACTTTAGCTAAAACAACACCTTCACTCGAGAGCTTTCTTGCAATCCATCATTCCAGCTCCAGTGGATTGTCTTAACTTGTTTACATCAGATGCAGTTATTTTCAATTTGGTAAAATTTAAAGATTAATTTTTATTCTTCAGAAGGATCAGCTTCATCAGTGCTTTCAGCTGCTTCTTCTAATTTTTTTTGTTCAGCAATTTCTTTCTCTTTCTTTCTCTCATCTAAGGATTCTTGAATTGCCTTACACACTATATCTAGAATTTTTTCAATAGATTTTGAAGCATCATCGTTAGAAGGAATCATAAAATCAACATCATTAGGGTCAGAGTTGGTATCAACCATGGCAAAAATTGGAATTTTTAGCTTTTGAGCTTCTTGGACAGATATCTTTTCATTTAAAGTATCTACTACAAATATAGCCCCAGGAAGTCTAGTCATTTCTGAGATAGAACCAAGGTTCTTTTCAAGTTTAGCTCTCTGTCTATCTACTTGTAGTTTTTCTTTTTTTGAAAGTGTTTCAAATGTACCATCAGATTTCATTCTATCAATTGCATTCATCTTCTTGACAGCTTTTCTAATTGTAACAAAATTAGTTAGCATTCCACCTGGCCATCTTTCAGTAATGTATGGCATATTAACAGAACTTGCTTTTTCAGCTACAATATCCTTAGCTTGTTTTTTAGTTGCTACAAATAGAACTTTTCTACCAGATAATACAATTTTTTTTAGCGCATTAACAGCATCTTCAAGTTTTGCAGCTGTTTTATAAAGGTTAATAATGTGTATCCCATTTCTTTCCATGTAAATATATGGAGCCATATTAGGATTCCATTTTCTAGTTAGATGTCCAAAGTGAACACCAGCATCCAATAATTCTTTAACTTCCTTATTTGCCATATATTATCTTTTTGAGAATTGGAATTTCTTTCTAGCTTTTTTCTGTCCAAATTTCTTTCTTTCAACCATTCTAGGATCTCTAGTCATTAAACCTTCTGCCTTTAATGTAGATTTGAATTCTTCATTAAATTCAACTAAGGCTCTTGAAATTGCAAGCCTTACAGCTTCTGCTTGACCATTTACTCCGCCACCTTTAACGTTGACAGATATATCAAATTTATCCTTAGTGTCAGTTAAGTTAAAAGGTTGTAGTATTTTATATTGAAGAGTAGCTGTGCTAAAAAAGTCAGAGTAAGATTTTTTATTAACTGTTATATTGCCTTTACCTTCTGACATGTAAACTCTCGCAACAGATGTTTTTCTTCTTCCTATTTTATGAATTACTTCCATTATATTTTACTATTAACATCAATCGGTTTTGGTTTTTGTGCTTCATGATCATGTTCAGAACCTGGAAATACTTTAAGGTTTCTGAATAAATCTGCACCTAGCTTGTTTTTTGGAAGCATTCCTTTAACTGCTTTCTCTACAAGCTTAATATTATTTTTTTTGTGAAGTTTATCAGCAGTAATGATTCTCTGACCTCCTGGATATCCAGTGTGGCTTATATATTGCTTTTGTGACCACTTGTCTCCTGATAAAGATACTTTTTCGGCATTGATTACTACAACATTATCACCACAATCAACATGGGGAGTAAAATTAGTCTTGTGTTTACCTCTTAATAGTTTAGCAACAATAGATGCTGTTCTACCTAATGGTAATTCAGAGGCATCAACAAGAACCCACTCCTTATTAACTGTCTTTCTGTTTGCCGATATTGTCTTATAACTAGTCTTAGTCATTAATATTATTATTAATTCTTGGCGTGCAAATGTACTATTTTAATGAATTTTAAAAAAACTTTTTTCTAATTAATGTGCTTCTAACCAGTTTTTACCAAATTCTAGGTCAATTTTTAGAGGGACTTTTAGCTTAACAGCAGATTCCATAGTGGTTTTAACGATATCTTTAATCTGATCTTTTTCAGATTTATGAACATCAAATACAAGCTCATCATGAACTTGAAGAAGCATTTTTGATTTTAAAGACTGTTTTTTTAACTCAGAATTAATATTTATCATAGCAATTTTGATAATATCGGCAGCACTACCCTGAATAGGAGCGTTTATTGCATTTCTTTCAGAACTGCTTCTAAGCATATTATTTTGAGAATTGATATTCTGGAGATATCTTCTCCTACCCATTATAGTTTCAACATATCCATTGTTTCTTGCAAAATCAATTTGATCAGACATATATTTTTTTAAACCAGGATAGTTTAAGAAATAGTTATCAATCATAACTTTGGATTCAGATCTATTTAGATCAGTTTGTTGGCTAAGTCCAAATGCTGAAACTCCGTATATAATTCCAAAATTTACTGTTTTTGCATTCCCCCTTTGTTCACGTGTTACATTTTCTGGGTCAACATTGTATATTTTAGAGGCAGTCATTGTATGAATATCTTGATTATTTACAAAAGCATCAATCATATTCTTTTCATTACTCATAGATGCGATTACTCTTAATTCAATTTGAGAATAGTCAGCTGCCATCAATATATAATCACTACCTCTAGGTATGAAAGCTCTTCTGATTTTCTGACCGTTTGCAGTTCTTATTGGAATGTTCTGCAAATTAGGGTTATTGCTAGAAAGCCTCCCTGTTGTAGTTACAGTTTGATTAAAACTACTATGGACTCTATTAGTTAAACTACTTACCTCGTTAGGTAGTGATTTTACATAAGTATTTTGAAGTTTATCAAGAGATCTCCACTCAAGAATATCCTCTATGATCTTATGATCATTAGCTAAACTTGAAAGAACTTCTTCTGAAGTAGAATATTGGCCAGTTTTAGTTTTTTTTGGCTTGCTAACTAGTTTTAACTTATCAAATAAAATTTCACCTAGTTGTTTGGGTGAATTTAGATTAAACTCTTCACCAGATTTTTTGAAGATTTCTTTTTTTAATTTTTCCAAGTCCTCTTCAAATTCTTTATCCAGTTTTTCTAGATAACTGGTATCTATTTTTATCCCTTCTGTTTCCATCTCGCTTAATACATTAATCATCGGAATCTCAATATTATAAAAAATCTTACTTAAATTATTGAC
>LUMQ01000652.1_pt1 | contig 10509 bp, 10 predicted proteins | sample 729621 | NCBI WGS metagenome assembly LUMQ01 (sample SAMN03860259, study PRJNA289734) | marine metagenome | biome: seawater column; feature: ocean; material: water; isolation source: Red Sea water column Station 12 - depth 25m | place: Saudi Arabia: Red Sea | collected 2011-10-15 | depth 25 m | reverse complement strand
GAAAGAAACATTGCTGAAAAAAGAATCTATCCTGCTATAAATATTAGACGTTCAGGAACTCGAAGAGAGGACTTGCTTACCACTGATGAAGAACTACAAAGAATGATAATTTTAAGAAAACTTCTAGATGATATGGAAGATGCTCAAGCTATCGAGTGGCTGATAGAGAAACTTAAAATGACAAAGACTAATGATGAATTCTTTGCTGCAATGCGAAGTGGAAACGGAAAGAAGAAAAGTTAGTTAATTTTTATACAAGCATCAATCATATCTTCATCGATTGCACTGCTCGCCTGAACAATCTTACCTGATACCTTGCTAACATGATTGGCTATTCTCGTTGATGGAATTATCCATGTTGTGCTTGATAAAGCCTTTTTAGAAAGGTCTGCAGTTAGAGCATCAAAAATATTTGTGCTGTAAATAAAGACAATGTTTTCGGAGGACTCTAATTCTTTTTGTAAATTCTTAACCATTTCATGATTTATTTCTAAATCATGAGATGCAATATAAACTACTTCTGTTTCTTCATTGCTTGAGATACTTTTCTCGGACCATGAATTGCTAAAAATAATTACTTTTTTTAATCCCTCATCTTGCATCAGCAGTCCAAGTCCTTCAGATTGAAATTCTTTAGGGATTAGACTATTAAGACCATGGTTTGAAAGATTTTCTTGAGTAGATGGGCCGACTGCAAGGAATTTTGCATTGCATTCCTCTAGAGAGATAAAATCTTGAACAATTTTTATCCCGTACTTTACTGCTGCGGCACTGGTAAAAGCTATGCCATCAAAAGTATGAATATCTTTGAGTATCTCAATATCGGCTGATGTTAAGTTTTTGCGTTGTTTAATATCTGATAATGGAAATGAAGTATGTTCAATATTTAATGCTTCTAATTTATAGCTAAGCTTTCTTGCTTGTTTGTGTGGTCTGGTATTAATGATCATTAATTTGAAATTAATTCTTTAATTTTTAAGTCTTCTATTTTATTAAATAACTCTAAATAAAATTGATCTAATTCAGCTTCAATGAAACACATATCAATTTTTTCTACTTTTAAGCTTTTGTGATCAAACGCACGAAGATTCACCTCGAACGTACTTTCTTTTATTTTTTTGCAAATCAAAGCAATTGCAGAGTTACAGTCACCTTCTAAATATTTAATAATTTTTCTCTCAACAGAGGCAATGAAGTATGTTTCATGATGATTAATGCTTTTAATGATTTCTAATTTCTGTGGATTTATATCTCTACCCACTTCAATTCCAATTATTGCTTGTGTCGCTGCAGGAAGCATTATTGATGAATCAATTTTCTCTACATTTTCTAAATTTAACTGAAGTCTATCTAGAGCAGCTGTCGCTATAACTAATGCATCAAATTCATTATCTTTTAACTTTTTTATTCTTGTATGAATATTGCCTCTAACTGGACACACTTCCAAAGAAGGATTGAATAATTTGACTTGTGCTGCACGTCTAGGAGATGAGGTTGCGACAATTGATTTATCTTCTAGCTGATCAAGGGTTATTGATTCTTTAAAAATAATTGAATCGGAAGGGTTGGCCCGCTCTAGAGTGGCTACTATTTGGAATTCATCATTAAGATCTGCTGGAACATCTTTAAGGCTATGCACCGCAATGTCTGCATCACCCATCACTAATGCTTCTTCAAGTCGTTTAACAAAGACACCTTTTCCACCTAATTCATGAATTGGCCTTAAGTCCTTGTCACCTTCAGAATCAAGGGGTATCAACTCACAAATACAATCTGGATGCTTATCAATGATTGCTTGTTTTACAGCTTCGGCTTGATAAAGGGCTAAAGGAGATTTTCGTGTTGCAATTTTTATTTCCATTGAATGAGTTGTCCTTTTGCTTCTCCTACTTTTTTTTCTCTTATGGCTTTTAAAGTATCGGGTATATTAATGGAGATTCTTGCTGCATGCTCTAAAAAAATAAATCCATTCTTTGAAAGCATTTTATTTAAAGCAATAGCTTCTAATAGAATTTCATAATCTTTGAACTCGTAGGGAGGATCCATAAAAATAAGGTCAAATACTTCTTCATTGCCATGCATCCATGCAGAAACATCAGCTCTAATGCATTCACACTTATCCTTATAATTAAGCTCACCAGTTAATTTATTAATCTTATTGATGTGATCTTTTGTATGATCAACAAATGTAACCTTTGATGCATTGCGAGAGAGACATTCCAGACCAAGACTTCCAGTCCCTGCAAATAAATCCAAGCAATTTGAATCCAGAATATTGAATTGCACCCAATCAAAAGCAATTTTTTTTAAACGATCACTGGTAGGCCTTAATTTTGAACTAGGTCTAAAATTTATCTTGAATCCCTTGTTAGAACCACTGATAATTCTTATGCTTGGATTAGTTTTCAATATTTCTAAAAGTAAGTTTATAAATGTTACAACAAGAATTCCTAAAATCGATGAGATATTTAGCTGCCTCAGTCAGTATTATCTCTGCAAAGGATTCAAATGATAAGCCTTATGCAATGACGGCATCCTCAGTTACTTCTTTAACTCTTGAACCCCCATCAATCTTGGTATGCGTCAATCATGATGCATCAATTCATGACCATCTATTAAATGATGAGGCTAAGTTTTGCGTTAATTTGCTCAAGAAAAATCAACAAGACATCGCTACACTCTGCAGTATCAAAGAAAAAGAAGATCAAAGATTTGAAGATAAAAATTGGAATTTAGACAGTGTCCCTTTTTTACAAGGCTCTCAATCGAATTTATTTTGTAACGTTAAAAAATATTTAGACTATGAAACCCACACTATAATAATCGGAGAGGTTTATAAATCTCATAACGATGACGGCTTTGACACTTTGATGTATGCAAATGGAAAATACTTATAACTTATTAAAATCATTCTTTCCTTTTTGGTTATGTACCTTGTGTGCATTACCTTCCTTTCATTTGCATGCAGAAGAAACAGAACCTTATGCATATGTCATTCATCCAAAAAATGGTGATGTTGTTTCGAGTCCCTTTAAGGTTATATTTGGCCTTAAGAATTTTGGTGTTGTGCCTGCAGGCATTGACCTTGAATTTGCAGGTCACCATCACCTCTTTGTTAACAGTCCAGGAATAGATTATTCAAAACCAATTCCAGCTGATAAAAATCACTTACATTTTGGAAAAGGGCAGACTGAAACTGTCCTTGATTTAGAGCCAGGTGAATATCAACTTCAATTAGTTCTAGGTAATTATTTGCATATCCCCTTTAACCCGAGCATTGAATCAAAAATAATTTCAATAAGAGTTAAATCCAATTAGCTTTTAATTAACGCATCAATTGAAGAATTCATAAAGGGAACAATATTGTCTTTCGCAGCCCTCAGAGCAGCGATTGGAGGAGGTATAGAGCTCTCATCTTCCCCAGGGGTCTCATTGAAATTATTCAATTTGTCGTTTAGACCAACTATCCCATGTAAAAAAGCCCATACCTTGACGCACTTTTCATCATATTCTCTATCATTCTTGAGCACAATATATCTTTTAATTGATGATTTGAGAGCATTGTATGAATCTAGTGCAGCACCATGAAGGTCTGGGAAATTTCTAAAATCTTTGATGACTGTACCAAACATAACCTCATAAATATTTTTGTTAGTTTGTGCAAAATCCAAATAAGCCAACATTCCATCAACTAGTGTTTTTTTTGAAATCCTGCTTGTTTTAGATGTATCCACGATTTCATCAATTGATTTTTTCATCTCGACAAATCCATAAGCAGCTACAGCGGCCAACAGCGATTCTTTAGTTTCAAAATGCCTATAGGGTGCTGTTTGAGAGACATTTGCTTCCTTGGCAATGCCTCTTAAGCTAATTTTGTCATGACCATGTTCTTCACATAAGGTGCACGCACAACGGATAAGCTCTGAGCGCAAATTTCCGTGATGATATTTCATATTTATGTTGACACTGTAAACATTTAGTACTATGTTTACGCTGTAAACATTAATTCTTAACTATAAATTTGTCAAATAAATGAAAAAATTGATATACAAAAACCAGACTCTCGTAGCTTTTTTAATTTCAGTAAGCTCTTTAAATATAATTTTGATAACTATGTTTCAACTAACAAAGATAGGTTAATTCTATGAAAAAACTTTTCTTGTTTCTTATCCTTGGAGCTCCGACTCTTTTGATGGGGCAGGATTCATTGGAGGTTTTAGAAGTTGAAATTCAAGATAGTTACAAAGAGATTAAATTAATACCAGGAAAAGTACTTCCGACTCAAATATCAAATCTTGCTTTTGAAATTCCTGGGATTGTTTATAAGATCAATGCAGACATAGGAGATAGGTTTGCAAAGGGCGATGTCCTTGCTGAACTTGATAGCAGAGAAGTTAATGCAAATTTCATGCAAGCTGAGGCAAGGTTTAAGTTATCTAAGCTTGCTCTTGATCGTTTTGAGGACCTTAAAAAAGACGGCTTTATTTCTGCGCAAGAATTTGATCGTGCCAGTGCAGAATATGATGTAGCTAAATCTGAACTAGAATTTTTCAAAGTAAAACTTTCTCAAACTAAAATCACTGCTCCATACGATGGTTTTATTCAAGATCGTATGATTGATCAAGGGACCATTATCTCTCCCGGAGCTATGGTCTTTCAATTTGTAAGCTCAACTTCCGTTGAGGCACATGTCTCAATACCTAGCGACATCATTCAGAACCTTGTCATTGGACAAGAATATACATTCACTATTGAAGGTGGAAATGCAAAAGCAAAATTCTCCCGTGTTGCTCCTATGACTATTGGAGGATCAACTAATCGTTTAGCAATCTTTAGGTTTAAAGAATTCATCAATCCTGGTTCGATAGGCTATCTCAATTATGAGAATTTAGTCCTCGCAAAAGGAGTCTGGGTTCCGTTTAGTGCTTTATCAGAATCTGACCAAGGCTTATGGAGTTTGTTTGTCCTTGCACCTGAAAATGATAGTTTTGGCTCCGTAAAGGTAGTTCGGGAGCTTGTTGAGTTGTTGCATATTGAAGGTAATTTTGCTTATGTAACCGGGACTTTAACTCCGGGTGAGCAAGTTATTGTGGGTGGGGCATCAAAAGTAATTGAAGGCAAGATCTACGATTAATTTCTACCATGAATCCCATAGAAATATTTCTTGAAAGACCTAGAGTCTTTATTCTAACAATTATATTTATTTTAATTTCAGGATTTTTTGCTCTTAATTCCGTTCCAAGGCAAGAAAATCCAGAGCTTGCCCAAAGATGGTCAAACGTTCAGGTTATTTATCCGGGAGCCTCTCCCGAAAGAATTGAAACTCAAGTATTAGAGCCACTTGAAGCTAAATTAAGAGAAGTTTTTGAAGTAAGAAGATTAGTCTCCTCAGCTTCAGATGGCTTCAGTCTGACCTTGGTTGAGCTAAAAGAAGATGTAGATCCATCTCTTATCGAAGATGCATGGTCAGAAGTTCAGGACAAGATTGATCAGGCTAAAGTTAACTTACCGCGAAATGTAGATACGGAATTAATAAGAAGTAGTGGTCCACCAGCTACATTAATTTATGCAATTAAATGGATGGAAGATGGTCCTCCACCAAAAATTCTTATGACCAGGGTGGCAGATGATTTAAGGCTGGAGCTGGCGTATGGCGGAGGCACGGATAAAGCCTTTTTATTTGGTGGCACTGAGGAAGAAGTCCTTATTGAGATTGATAATGCAAAAATCTCTAGCATGGGATTATCGTTTCAAGAAATAGCAAATCGAGTCCAAGCTTTAGATAACAAAAGACCTATAGGAGTATTCACAGATCAAAGTAGTGAAATATTGGTCAAATCAAAGGATAACTTTAGGACTATTCAAGAAATAGAAGACTTGCCAATAGAGACTTTTGATGGAACGGAAATAGTCAGGCTTGGGGACATTGCTAGCGTTAAGAAAACTCCAAGAATTCCTTCTGAAGAAATAATTTATGTAGATGGACAGCCTGCAATTTTGATTCAAGTGCATGCAGCTTTCCAGCAAAGGATAGATTTATATGTAAATAATCTTGAAAAAATTGCCGAAGCCTATGATAAAAACCTTCCTGATGAGTTAAGTGTGGTAAAGCTCTATGATGAATCCTTTTACCTAAATCAGAAATTTGACAATCTTTCTTGGAGCATCTTTTTTGCAACCAATATTGTTATATTGCTAAGCTTTTTCTTGCTGGGACTTAGGTCTGCTTTAATTGTAGGCGTAACCATTCCGCTGACTATTTGTTTGGTTCTTTTGGGTTGTAATTTATTAGGATTGCCGCTCCATCAAACTTCCATGACAGGAATAATAATTGCACTGGGATTGCTTATTGATAATGCAATTATTATGGTTGAAGACTATAAATTTAGACGGCGAAGCGGTCATGCTCCCAGAAGTGCAGCTTTAATTTCATTTAAACATCTTTGGGTGCCATTAGCGGCTGCTACAGCAACCACAGCGTTTGCTTTTCTACCGATTGCTGCAGGGAAGGGTCCAAGTTCAGAATTTGTCGGCGGTATGGCAATCACAGTAATTCTTTCGGTGTGTGGCTCCTTATTTCTAGCTTTATTCATAACTCCTGTTTTTCTAAATCTTTTAGAAAAAATTCCACTATTTAAAAATCAAAAACTTGCTACCGAGGGCTATTCAAATGAAGATTTAGCTCGCCACTATCGCAACTTCTTAAAGTGGTCATTTGACAAACCTCGTCGGGGTATTTTATTAGCACTTATTCTTCCTACCATCGGTTTTCTAGCGTTCCCATTACTTAAGCAAGATTTTTTCCCTGAGTTAGATCGAAATATGTTCAGGGTTATAGTTGAGCTACCACCAAACTCTTCAATTGATGCAACTGAAAAAGAGATTCTTAGATTAAGGGAGGAGATGTATGAAAAGGCAGGCTTTGAGATTAAATCTGATGTTTGGTTTATTGGGCGAAACCTTCCACGTGTTCTTTACAATGTAATTGGAGGAGACTCACCTTTAGGTAATAACAATGTAGCAGATGCATTTTTTATTTCTGAAGACTACTCCAAAATGATGAAAGGCCTCCCAGCATTAGCAAGGTCTATGGTTGAAACAAATCCTGACCTCAGAATCATTATTGATAAGTTTGACTCTGGCCCACCAGTTTTTGCTGCTGTTGAGTATCGAATATTAGGAGATGATCCAAAGGTTTTACAAGTATTGGGTGAGCAATTAGAGCTGATCATGAATAATGCACCGGATGTTTTCTTAACAAGAGCAGATCTATCTCAAATCAGCGCAAAGTTTGAAATTGATTTCAATAATTCTCAATTATTATTATCTGGTGTAAACACACAGGTTCTTTTAAATGAAATCTCTATAGCAACTCAAGGCATTAATGTTGGAACAATGCTTGATGGAAATAAAGAAATTCCTTTAAGAATTAGAGGAATGAAGTATCAAGATTTGAATGATTCAATTCAATACATCTCCATTCCCGGAGATAATTCCCTTAATTACTCTTCTAGTTTTGGTGAGCTTAAATTAACCTCCAAGCCAACATCACTAGCTCGTTTTGAGGGCTCTAAGTCAAATACTGTTCAAGGTTGGATTTGGCCAGACAAACTTGCATCAGGCACTGAACGCTACATTAAGACTTCCATTGATAAATTTAAAGAGTCTTTACCTCCCGGATATCAATTAGAACTTTCTGGTGAGGCTGAATCTAGATCAGAGTCGCAAGCACAAATTTTTTCCTCTGCTGCAATATTTTTTATCCTAATAATTATTGCTCTAATTTCTGCGCTCAATTCTTTTAGAGAGGCAACAATTATTTTAAGTGTTGCAATATTATGTACAGGCTTGGCTTTTGTGGGCTTGGTCTTAGGGAATGCTAATTTTGGTTTTATAGGTTTGGTTGGAGCAGTAGGTCTAGTCGGTTTATCCATCAATGATTCAATAGTTGTTCTATCTCATATTAAAGAGGCAAATGAGAATAATGATCTCACTAAGGAAGGATTGATAGATGTGGTGATGCGCTCCACTAGACATATCATTACAACGTCGGTGACTACCATAGGAGGATTCTTACCTCTGCTAGTTTCAAGTATATTTTTTAAACCCCTTGCTTGGGCGATGGCGGGCGGAGTCTTTGGAGCAACAATAATTGCTTTATTTTATATACCTAGCTTGTATGCAATAAAAGAAAAAATTACTTAATCTAGGATTCTTGTTGTGGAGGTTTAGGAGCCTCTCTATTAAAAGGCCAGAATCCTCTTGACTCAGTTTTAGAATCTTCTAACTCTTGATTTGGGTAGTTAATTACAATTGTTTTCTCAACATCTTCAAGCAAGTCAAGATAGCCTAAGTTTTCATAAGCTTCTTTAAGTATGTTTAATGCTCTTAAGTTTTCACTAGTTAGAAATTCAGATAATTCTGAGAAAGATTGCTTTGCCCCAGAAATATCTCTTTTTGGTAAATTATCCTCAAAGAGTCGGGCAAAAAAGCTTTTGTCTCGGGTATAACTTGTAATTCCCCTCATAAAATATGCATAGTCAATATTAGGATGCCTTGGATGAAGTCTTATAAATTTTTCTGTTGCAGCGTGAGCAGCCTCATCATCGCCATTCATAAAATGAACATATATTAGTTCAGATTGAGCTTGTTCAGCATACCTACCAAAAGGATATCTGGTAACGATCATCTCAAGTGCATCAATTGCTGAAAAATAGTTTTTTGCCCTCATTCTACTTTGAGCGATTTCATAGTATTGCTGCTCAGGCTGTTCAATAACTGGACCGTCAGAACTACATCCGGTAAATACAACAAATGAGGCGAGCATCCCAAGTGTATTTCTAAAAAATTTGTTTTTATGCATAGCCATAAATTCGCAACATTTTACCCTTTTAATTCTAAGCTTAGTAAACTAATCATAAAAATTTTTAGACTATTAAAGTTATTGTCAGTTCGTTATGAGGCACAAAAAGTTAGAAATTCCTGAGATCCTCCATGGCAAAAGGGCTGATATTGCAATTAGCGAGCTTCTTGGCAATGAATTATCAAGAAATCAGGTTAAGGATTTAATTAAATCGGGTGATATTTTGATTAATGATGAGGGGTGCAAGCCAAAAGATAAAGTCTGTCATAATGATCAAATCGATGTATCGATTCCGGATGCCGAAGTATCTTCATGGACTGCAGAGGATATTAATCTTGATATTATTTTTGCATGTGATGATTACGCAATCATAAATAAACCAGCTGGCTTAGTAATGCATCCTGGAGCTGGTGTTAAGTCAGGCACTCTAGCAAACGGAGTAGCAAAAATTTATCCCGAAGTTTTACGCCTTCCAAGAAACGGAATAGTACATAGGCTTGATAAAGATACGTCAGGGTTAGTAGTTATAGCTAGGAAAAACGGTTTTAGAAATCACATTGCTGAGCAATTCCAAAACAGAGAAGTAGAAAAAAAATATTTAGCAGTAATTAAGGGTGAGATTATTGGCGCTCTAACTATAGATAAGCCTATTGCCAGGGATAGACACAATAGAACCAAGATGAAAGTTGATGAAAGCGGGAGAGAGGCTATCTCCGAAGCTATATCTCTAGAAAGTTTTGGTGGATACTCTGTGGTTGAGGTAAAAATTGAAACCGGAAGGACCCATCAAATTCGAGTGCATTTAAGCTCAAATAAAACACCTATAATTGGAGATAAGGCTTATGGTTCTGGAAGCCAATTAATCAAGAATCTTTCTGATAATTTAAAGGATAAAATTTTGTCATTTCCAAGGCAGGCACTCCACGCATATCAATTAGCATTTTTGGATGCTAGCAATGAAATGCAGACATACAAGAGTAATCCACCAGATGATATATTAGGCCTAATAGAATCCTTGAAGAGCAATGAAAATGCTTGAAACACTTGTTTTTAAAAGAATTTAAGGTATAAATCCACGTTCCAATTTAGATTATTAGATATGAACTTATCTGGCGGTGACATGTTAATGCGAGCTCTTAGAGAAGAGGGCGTGAAATTTATATTCGGCTATCCCGGAGGAGCTGCTTTACATATTTACGATTCTGTCTTCCGTCAAAAGAGCATCGAACACATTTTAGTTAGACATGAGCAAGGCGCCACTCATGCAGCTGATGGCTATGCAAGAGCTACTGGTAAGCCTGGGGTTGTATTGGTCACTTCTGGACCTGGAGCGACGAATGCTATTACTGGGATAGCAACAGCTTTTATGGACTCAATTCCTATGATTGTTATCTCAGGTCAAGTTCAAAGTCATTTAATTGGAACAGATTCATTCCAGGAAACCGACATGATTGGTATCTCAAGACCAATAGTTAAGCACAGTTATATTATTCAAGATGTTCGGGACATTCCAAAAGTAGTTCAAGAAGCATTTCATATAGCTACCTCAGGAAGGCCTGGACCAGTTGTAATTGATATTCCCAAAGATATGACTGATCCTTCTAAAAAGTTTAAGTATCAAAAACCAGCTAATCCTGATATTAGAT
>LUMQ01000747.1_pt1 | contig 10548 bp, 8 predicted proteins | sample 729621 | NCBI WGS metagenome assembly LUMQ01 (sample SAMN03860259, study PRJNA289734) | marine metagenome | biome: seawater column; feature: ocean; material: water; isolation source: Red Sea water column Station 12 - depth 25m | place: Saudi Arabia: Red Sea | collected 2011-10-15 | depth 25 m | reverse complement strand
ATAAGTTCTTCAATTAATAAATTTAAAATTATCATAACAAAATCAACAGTTCCCGTGACGACAGGAGATGAAATTGAAAAAATATTATCTAAAAAAAATAGTAAAAAGAAATTTTCTGTTGTTTCGAATCCTGAATTTTTAAGAGAAGGAGAGGCAATAAGAGATTTTGTTTATCCTGATCGTGTAGTTATAGGAACTAATGATAAAAAAGCAGGTAGAATTTTGAAAAATCTTTATAGCCCACTTATTTCTAAGGGTGCTTCTTATTTACAAACTTCTAGAAGAGCCGCTGAATTGATTAAATATGCTTCTAACGCTTTTTTAGCGACTAAGATTACTTTTATAAATGAAATAGCTAATTTATGTGAAAAAACTAATATTAATGTTGAGGATATATCAATTGGTATGGGATTGGATAAAAGAATAGGCAGTAGATTTCTTAGAGCAGGACCTGCTTATGGTGGATCTTGTTTTCCTAAGGATACAAAAGCTATAATTACAACAGCAGATAAATTTAAAACAAATTTATCAGTAATAAAATCAGTAATTAAATCGAATGAAAATAGATCTAAAATTTTATTAGATAGAATCAACAAAATTTTAAATAGGAAGATTAAAAATAAAATAATCACCTTTTTAGGGGTTACATTTAAAGCTAATACAGATGATATGAGAGATTCTTCAAGTTTAAAAATGATACCATGGTTATCGAAAAAAGGAGCAATTATAAAATATTTTGATCCAACTGGTTATAAAACTGAATTTATGAAGTTTAAAAATGTAATTAATAAAACTTCAATAAAAGATGCTGTTCATGGGGCTGATCTTGTTATTATTCATACTGAATGGAATGATTTTAAATCAATTAATTTTAAAAGTTTAGTTAAAGGTAAGAAGGTTATGATTTTTGATATGAGAAATATATATTCTTCATCAAAGATTAAAGACCAAGGTTTCAAATATTTTAGTGTTGGAAAGTAAAAATCTAATTTAACTCAAATATTGCGTCTACCTCAACCGAAACGCCTAATGGTAAACTATTTGTGCTCACCGCAGCTCTAGTATGCATACCAGCGTCTCCAAAAATTGCAGCAATCAAATCAGATGCGCCATTTATTACTTTAGGTTGATCAATAAAGTCATCTGTTGAATTTACAAATCCTGTTAATTTCACACATGATTTTATTTTTGATAAATCATTGTCGCAGGCTTTTTTAACTTAATTCTTTACCAACTTTTCCTTTAATTAATTCACCATTATCATCAATAGAAATTTGTCCTGATATGAATAACATTTTTCCTGTAATTTTTGTTGCAACATAATTACCAACTGGTGCTTTCGCTTCAGGAAGCTGTATATTAAGTTCTTTAATTTTATCTTCAAAGTTCATAATCAATTAATTTTTTTTGATTTTAGTTTTAACTTTATTAAATATTTTCTTTGTACCTTCTTTAATTTGATTTGTTTTTTTTATAGACCCTTCTTTAACTTGATCTTTCTTTTTGACAGCACCTTCTTTAATATTTTTGGTTGTACATGCTAAATATTCTTTCGAAAGTTTTTTTATCCCGGAACATTTATGTTCATCAGCAATTAGAATATTTGTTGAAAATAAATAAATTATTGAAATTATAAATATTTTTTTCATTTTTTTTTCTTACCTTTTGATTTTTTACTCTTATCGTATTCTTTTCTTTTCTCAATCAATATTAAAGCTTCTTCCATCGTTAATTCAGTGGGGTCTTTTTCCTCAGGAATAGTTGCATTGAGTGATTTATATTAATGTTATTGCTCTATTTAAACCTATGGAAAATATTTCCTCTACATTTTCTATTCTTGCTGATTTATTTTCACATTTTAAGTAAGGACCAAATCTTCCAACGTTTAATGTAATGTCTTTTTGATTATCTGGATTTATTCCCAAAGATTTAGGTAGCGAACATAAAAATTGAGCTTTTTCCAAATTAATACTCTCTAATTCTAATCCTTTTGGTATTGAAACATTTTTTAAAAGTTCATTTACATCTGACTTTAATTTTTTAGTTTTTTTCTTTTTCTTACTAATTTTTTCAACTTCTATATCAGAAGGGATTTTCTCGTATTGAAGGTAGGGCCCAAATCTACCATTTTTTAAATATATATCATTTCCATTTTCATGTTTTCCTATAAATTTTGGTTCAGCTAATTGTGCTTGAGCAGCAGCTTTTGCTTTAGATAAGGGTCGTGTAAATTTACATTCTGGATAATTTGAACACCCTATAAAAGCGCCACCTCTGAAACTATTCTTTAAACTAAGTGTTCCAGAACTACATAATTGACATTTTCTTACTACATTACCCTCATTATCCTTATCAAAAATTAATTCACCTAGACTATCATTGAGTAAATCCAACACCTCTCTAGTTCTTTTTTCTTTCACTTCCGAAACATTATTATTGAAGTCTTTCCAAAAAAGTTCCAAAACTTTAATCCAACTTTCTTTGCCAGTAGTGATCTCATCAAGTTGATCTTCTAATCCTGCTGTAAAGTTATAATCTACATATTTTGAGAATAATTTTTCTAAAAAGGCTGAAATTAATTTACCTCTATCTGTAGGAAAAAATCTTTTATTCAATATCTCTGCATAACCTCGATTGGCAATAGTAGAAATAATACTTGCATACGTAGAAGGCCTCCCGATACCAAGCTCTTCAAGCTTTTCATCATCATCTTTGCTTTGATTATTATAAATCTTTAAGAAACCATCAAATTTTAAAACTGATCCACTGGCTTTACAAATTGTATCATTATTATCTGACGTTATGGTGATAGTATTTCTATCAAATTTGGCTGACTCCATCTGAGAAGATAAAGCTCTACTCCAGATAAGATCATAAAGTTTATTTTGATCTGTACTTAAATATTTTTTAACACTTTGAGGAGTTCTAATAATATCAGTAGGTCTGATTGCTTCGTGAGCTTCTTGTGCATTTTTAGCTTTTTTGCCTGAATAATTCAAAACATCTTTAGGCAAGTATTCATTACCAATTTCTTTTTGGATATAGTTTCTGAAACTTGTAACAGCATCTTTAGATAAATTAGTTCCATCAGTTCTCATATAAGTAATTAAGCCAATTGTTTCACCCTCCATCTCTATACCTTGATAAAGTTTTTGGGCAATTTGCATTGTTCTAGATGCACCAAAACCTAGTCGACTCGATGCGGTTTGTTGAAGAGTTGAAGTTGTAAATGGTCCAGAGGGATTACGATTTACTATTTTGCTAGAAATATCAGTTATACTAAATTTTTTTTTATTAATACTTGATATGGCTTTATTTATCTCTTCTTTATTTCTAAATGAAAATTTTTCAATTTTATTGTTGTCAAGTTGACTAATACTAGCAGTGAAATTTTGATTTGCAGTATCAGCAAATTTAATACTTAAAGTCCAAAATTCCTCAGGTTTAAAAGACTCGATTGCATGTTCTCTCTCAGTAATTAATTTTAAAGCAACAGATTGAACTCTTCCTGCAGATTTTGAACCTGGAAGTTTCGTCCAGAGGATCGGGGATATATTAAAACCAACCAAGTAGTCCAAGGCTCTTCTAGCCATATACGCATCGACTAGTAATGGCTCAATTTGCCTAGGATTTTCAATTCCTTGAATAACAGCTTTTTTGGTTATTTCATTAAATACAACTCGTTCAATTTCTTTATCTTTTAAAAGTTTTTTTTCATTCAAATATTCTTTGACATGCCAAGCAATGGCCTCACCTTCACGATCAGGGTCAGTTGCTAATATAATTTTAGATGAGTCTTTAGCCGCATCAGTTATTTCTTTTAAATATTTTTTTGAAAAACTATCAACTTCCCATTCCATTTTAAAATCTTGATCTGGATTGACAGAACCATTTTTTGACGGCAAATCTCTTATATGACCATAACTTGCTAAAACTTTATAATTATCACCTAGGTATTTATTAATAGTTTTTGCTTTAGCAGGACTTTCTACAATGACCAAATTCATAAACTACAAACTACCCAAAAGCTTTAGATAGTCAATTTAATAAATTTTTGTCTTAGTTTCTTCTTTATTTATCAATCTTTTAATATTTTCTCTGTGAGTAAAAAAAATCAAGATAAACATGATCGTAAAAAAAATTGCTTGATTAAACTGAATAGAAATTAATAGATAGATTGGTATAGATATCGAAGCCACTAAAGATGATAGAGATGAAAATTTAGAAATAAAAAAAGTTACAAACCAACATATAGAAAATATAATTCCAAAATATAAATTTATAGCAAATAAAATACCGACATAGGTAGCAACGCCTTTGCCACCTTTAAACTTAAGCCAAATTGGAAATACATGACCTAAAAAGGCACATAAAGATGCAATATATAAAAAATCTTGGTAGAAAATTTTTACATAAATAACTGGAATAATTGCTTTTAAAATATCTAATACCAAAGTGAAATAACCAATACTTTTATTTCCAGTTCTCAAAGCATTGGTAGCTCCAATATTACCAGATCCGATTTCTCTTATATCTTTTTTTAAAAATATCTTTGTAAGTATATATCCAAAAGGTATCGAGCCCATGAGGTAGGAAATGATACCTATCAAAAAAATATCCATACTAAAGCTTAAATAATTCTTTTCCTTTTACAAATGTATTCGTGACCTTACCTTGGAGTTTTTTGTCTTCAATTGAGGTATTTTTTGATTTTGAAACCAATTTTTCTTTTTTTACAATCCATGGTTTACTTATATCTACAACACAAAAATCTGCATCATTACCAATGGAGAGGTTGCCTTTATCTATTTTGAGAATTTTTGCAGGATTTGAAGTAAGCGCTTTAATTAATGTTTCTAATTTTAAAGATCCATTATGATATAACTCTAAACTTAAAGATAATAGAGTTTCTATACCTGATGCGCCTGTTGCAGCTTGAGAAAATGTTAATCTCTTTGACTCTTCATCTTCAGGTTTGTGATCTGAAACAATCACATCTATTAATCCATCCTTTAATCCTTCCACTAGAGCAATTCTATCTTCCTCACGCCTCAAAGGTGGAGATAGTTTTAAAAAAGTTCTAAAATCACCAATATCATTTTCATTTAAAGAGAGATTATTTATCGAAACACCGGATGTGAATTTTACAATTTCTTTCCTATGTTTGATCACTTCAATAGATTTTTGCGATGATAATTGAGAAATATGATATCTGCATTTTACTTTTTCAAGTAAAGTAAGATCTCTTTCAATCAAAATTCTTTCTGCGATCTCAGGAATACCTGATAATCCTAATTTAGATGCGATAATGCCTGAATTTATCATCCCATTTTTTGCAAGTTCATAATCTTCTGCATGTTGCATTATTAAACAGCCAATATCTTTTGCAGAATTCATTATCCGAGACATTAATCTGGGATTTTGAATAGTTTTAATGCCATCAGTAAATGCTATTATACCTTTACTTTGGAGAAGACCAAATTCTGTCATATTGTTTCCTTCAATATTTTTTGTAAGTGATGCACACGGAAAAATGTTTATTCGAGATTTATCTCTTCCTCTTCTTTTTAGAAAATCGACTATAGATACGTTGTCTATTATCGGATCAGTATTTGGCATTGTTACCACAGAAGTTACGCCACCAGCTAAAGCAGCATTACTTAAGGTTCTAAAATTTTCTTTATATTCATAGCCTGGTTCACCTACAAATACTCTCATATCAACTAAACCTGGAAATATATATTTCCCCTTTAAATCAATTGGTTTTTCTCTTGAAGGAAGATTATTTGTATTCACCTTTTTTCCTACCGCTTCTATCTTTCCTTCTTCAGAAATTATAAGACCACCCGTTTCGTTAATTGAATTGTGTGGGTCAATTATATTAGCGTTTATAAAATATTGTTTTTTCATTTAAGTACAAAAAATCTTTAAACAGGCCATTCTTACTGCAACTCCTAGTTCTACTTGTTCTTTAATTACGCTTTTATTGATATCATCAGCTAAATTAGTATCTATCTCAATACCTCTATTCATTGGACCTGGGTGCATGATTAATGCATCAGCTTTTGCATGTTCTAATTTATCTGGTGTAAGGCCATAATATTCATAATACTCTCTGTTAGATGAGAGATAAGAACTTGTCATTCTTTCATTTTGTAATCTTAACATCATTACAATATCACAATCTTTTAATCCTTTTTTCATATCGGTGAATGTATTAACACCAAATTTTTCTATTTCCTTTGGCATCAAATTTGTGGGAGCAATTATATTTACTTCTGCTCCTAACATATTCAGTAAATAAATATTAGATCTTGCAACTCTTGAATGCAAGATATCTCCACAGATGGCAATTCTTAAACCTTCAATTTTTTTTTTTCGATTTATAATTGTCAGAGCATCCAATAAAGCTTGAGTAGGGTGCTCTCTTCTTCCATCTCCAGCATTTAAAACCGCACAATTAACTTTTTGAGAAAGTAGATTACATGCGCCAGAGTCTTGGTGTCTTATTACAATAATGTCAGGATGCATAGCATTTAGTGTCATTGCTGTATCAATAAGAGTTTCACCTTTTTTAATTGCAGAATTACTTATATTCATTGACATCACGTCAGCTCCAAGTCTTTTTCCTGCTAATTCAAATGAACTTTGCGTTCTTGTTGAGGGCTCAAAAAATAAATTGATCTGTGTTTTTCCTCTTAGTGCATCAATTTTTTTATTTTTGCTTTGGTTTACTTTTATAAAATCGTGAGCTTCATCAAGTATAAGATTAACATCATTTATAGATAAATCTTGGATACCTAACAGATGTTTTTGGGAAATTTTAATAGCTTTATTTGTTTTAATTGCCATTAAAACCAACTCTATAGCTATAAAGTTGTATAATAGCAAGTATTAATTGTTCAAAAAATCTATTGCTCCTTGCAATATAAAAGCAGCAGCATTTTCATCAATTTTTTTTTCTCTTTTACTCACATTAACATCTAATTGACTGGAAAGATTAAATGCACCAACAGTTGATAGTCTCTCATCCCATAAACAAACTGGAATATCAATGTTCTTTTCAATATAAGTGGAAACATCTTTAACTGATTGAGAAGATTTGCCAGAAGAGCCATCCATATTTAAGGGGTTTCCTATTATGATTCCCTTTATGTTGTTTTCGATAATTATTGACTTAAGTTGATCTATAAGGTGTTGAGAGGATTTTTTTTCTATAGTTATAAAGGGTGTGGCAATTAATTGTTTTTCGTCACAAATTGAAACTCCTATTCGTTTTGAACCAAGGTCTAAGCCTATCAATCTGCACTTATCTAAGTGATTTTTTTTAAATTCCTCTAACGTGATCATATTGTATATTTTTAACTTAAATGATAGTTTGCGTCATACCTAAATAGCATATGAGTATAGATCTTAAAACAATAAAACACATATCTAAATTATCAAGAATTTCTGTTGATGAAAAAAGGGCAGAAAAATTAGCTGATGATTTGAATTCAATTTTTGAATTTATTGAAAAGCTCAATGAATTAAAAACAGATGATGTAAAGCCATTAACATCAATAGCTGAAACAACTTTAAAATTCAGATCTGATGAGATCAAAAGTAAAAATATTAGAGAACAAATAATTAAAAATTCTCCTGAAGATAATGAGGATTATTTTGTTGTACCAAAGGTAATTGAATAATGTCAGACATTACAAAACAATCTTTAACAGAATTAGTGGAGAATATTAAAAAAAAGAAACTTTCTTCAACAGATGTGACCAAAGCATTTATTCAAAGGTCTGAAAAGTCTAGTGAGTTAAATACTTATATCACAGATGATTTTACATCGGCTTTAGATAAAGCAAAAAAGTTTGATCAGAAACCAAATTTAGATTTAAAATTACCTGGTATACCTATGGCAGTTAAAGATTTGTTCTGCACAAAAAATGTTAAAACAACTGCTGGTAGTAAAATTTTGAATAATTTTGTACCAACTTATGAGTCTACAGTTACTGAAAATATCTGGAATGAAGGTGCAATACTTCTAGGTAAATTAAATTGTGATGAGTTTGCAATGGGTTCATCTAATGAGACAAGTCATTTTGGAAACGTACAAAATCCTATTGATAAGAATTTAGTCCCCGGTGGCTCATCAGGTGGTTCAGCATCAGCAGTTGCTGGACAATTAACTCCAATCACAATTGGTACTGATACTGGAGGATCGATTAGACAACCAGCTTCATTTACTGGAATTGTAGGTTTAAAACCAACATACGGAAGTTGCTCACGATATGGGATAGTTGCTTTTGCTTCCTCATTAGATCAGGCAGGACCAATGGCCCAAAATGTAAAAGATTGTGCTTTATTGCAAGAAGTAATCAGTACATATGATTCAAAAGATTCTACTTCAATTAATTTTAAAAGAAATAATTATAGCAAGGAACTTACAAAAAATATAAAAGGAAAAAAAATTGGAATTCCAAAAGAATACAGAGTTGATGGTATGCCTAAAGAAATAGAGGATCTTTGGCAAAAAGGTATTCAATACGTAAAAGATTGTGGTGCTGAAACAATCGACATATCACTTCCACATACAAGTTATGCTTTACCAACGTATTATATTGTTGCTCCAGCAGAGGCATCTTCTAATTTAGCAAGATATGATGGTGTAAAGTATGGATACAGAGCCAAAGGTGAAAATTTAATTGATATGTATGAAAAAACTAGATCTGAAGGCTTTGGTGCAGAAGTTCAAAGAAGAATTATGATTGGAACTTATGTATTATCATCTGGTTATTATGATGCATACTATCTTAAAGCTCAAAAAGTGAGAAAACTAATCAAAAATGATTTTGATGAAGCATATAAGAAAGTTGATGCAATTTTAACGCCATCAACACCTAGCTCAGCTTTTAAAATAGGTGAAAAAACAAATGATCCAGTTTCGATGTATTTAAATGATATATTTACAGTACCAGTTAATTTGGCAGGCCTGCCTGGTATATCAATTCCTGCAGGACACGATACTAAAGGTTATCCTCTGGGTTTACAAATAATCGGTAAAGCCTTTGATGAACAAAATATATTAAACATTGCTTTTGCTATGGAGGAGAAAATAAATTTTAAAAACAAAATTACTGATTGGTGGATTAAGTGAATAAGAAAAACACAGAATATTTGATTAATCGGAAAGATAATCAATATGAAGTTGTAATCGGATTAGAGGTACATGCTCAAGTATTATCTGAGTCAAAACTATTTTCTTCTTCATCAACTAAATTTGGTGCTGAACCAAATACACAAGTAAGTTTAGTTGACGCTGCATTTCCAGGAATGCTACCTGTAATAAATGAATTTTGTATTAAACAAGCTATTAAAACTGGCATTGGTCTTAATGCAAAAATTAATAAACGCTCTGTATTTGATAGAAAAAATTATTTTTATGCTGATTTACCTCAAGGATATCAAATATCACAATTTAAAGATCCAATAGTAGGTGAGGGCAAAGTTATTTTGGATATGCCTAATGGTCAAAAAGAAGTAGGTATAGAAAGATTACATCTAGAACAAGATGCTGGAAAAAGTATTCATGATCTTGACCCACAAAATACTTTTGTAGATTTAAACAGATCAGGGGTAGCTTTAATGGAAATAGTGAGCAAGCCTGATCTAAGATCCCCAGATGAGGTTAATGCTTACATTAAAAAATTACGATCTATAATGAGATACCTAGGAACTTGTGACGGAAATATGCAAGAAGGCTCTTTAAGAGCGGATGTGAATGTTTCTGTAAGACCAAAAGGCTCAAAAGAATTTGGCACTCGATGTGAAATTAAAAATGTTAATTCAATTAAGTTTATGCAAATGGCAATAGAATATGAGGCTAATCGGCAAGTTGATTTAATAGAAGAGGGCAAAACTATTGATCAAGAAACAAGACTTTTTGATACGAAGAAAAATGAGACAAGATCAATGAGATCAAAAGAAGATGCTCATGATTACAGATATTTTCCTGATCCTGATTTATTACCTTTAGAGGTATCGGAAAAATTTATTGAAGAACTTAAAAATGATATTCCAGAGCTTCCAGATGATAAAAAGAAAAGATTTATTGAAGAGTTTAAATTGTCTCCCTATGAAGCCAATATTTTAGTGTCTGATATTGATACTGCAAAATACTTTGAAGAAGTTGTAGCTAAAATGGGCAAGAACAAAGATATTAAGTTAGCAGTCAATTGGATTACAGGAGAACTATTTGCTGTTTTAAATAGCAAAGGTTTAGAAATTTCTCAAAGTCCAGTGAGTGCTAAGAATTTCGCTATTTTGATAAATCTTATTAAGAATGGAACTATCTCAGGAAAGATAGCAAAAACTGTTTTTGAATTGATGATAGATGGTGATAAAGATCCTCAAAAGATTGTGGAGGAAAAAGGATTAAAACAACAAAGTGATCCAAAAGCTTTAGAGGCATTAATTGACAAAATAATTAATGATAATAGAGAAAAAGCCATTGAATATAAACAAGGTAAAGAAAAATTATTTGGTTTTTTTGTTGGTCAA
>LUMQ01001396.1_pt1 | contig 10549 bp, 10 predicted proteins | sample 729621 | NCBI WGS metagenome assembly LUMQ01 (sample SAMN03860259, study PRJNA289734) | marine metagenome | biome: seawater column; feature: ocean; material: water; isolation source: Red Sea water column Station 12 - depth 25m | place: Saudi Arabia: Red Sea | collected 2011-10-15 | depth 25 m | reverse complement strand
AAAGCAAAGGCAGCCCTCAAAAACGTGATCAACTCTGGGGTGAATAAAAGCCATAGTTTAATTCTTTGGTCAAAACTTATTTATAATGATCTAATTAATTCACCTGACAATAATCTTTTCAAAAAACTAATTAGATCAGAGAGGTATAGACAACACATTTCTTTGATTAATTATTTTAATGCTAAGCTTATTTTAAGCTCAAAACCAAAACAAGCTAAAGATCTTTTTTCTAATGCTTTAGAATATGAAAAAATAGATTTTACATTAAAATCAAAAATTTATGACGAGCTCTATAAAATATATTTGTCTGAGAAAGACTATTTGCTTGCATCAAAATACCTTGACTCATCACTTGCTTATATTGACCCATCAACTATAAAGTATTTTAGGTTAAATAAATCAAGAAAGAAATTAGATGAAGTTGCTAAACTAGAAAAAGAGAATCAACTTTTAGATTCTTTGATCTATGTTAATTCGTTGTCTGAAAATGAAAGAATTAAACTCTTAAATAAAAGCGCATCAGCCTCTGAAGATTACAATAATGAAATAAGTGTAAGTAGCTCTAGCTCATTTTATTTTGACAATAAAAAATCTGTTGATCTAGGCATAAAAAAGTTTAAAGAAAAATGGGGAGATATTTTGCTCACTGACGATTGGAAAATGAACCCACAAGTAAGCTTAAAAAGAAATTTTTCGTATGAACAAAAACCAGATTTAGAAAGTGTTGACGAGCTCTCTCATAACGAATTAAGTATTGACAGCCTTGAGCTCTTAATTAATTATAACAATCTAAGGCTAGGTATGTCCTTAAACGATTATGTTTTTGATTATGAAAAATCTCACCAGGTTTTATCGATTGTGGATAACAACTTGCTTGATATTAATGATCAAGAAACCCTTTTGTTTTACAAGACAAAGGCTTCAGAAAAATTTGACAAGAAACTCTACGATTTGTACAAGAAGAAATTATTACAAAACTTTCCAGAATCAATTTATTCAAAGTCTTTTACAAAAAAAAGTGTTTCATTGAATATAGATTCTTTAGCTTCAAAAATTAGAAGTGAATTCAATAGCCAGAAATTTAAAAATTCAATTAAACAACTGGATTCTATTTTGGAAAAAACATATAATATTGAAGACAGATATGTTCTTTCTCTAGTTAAATTAAATATGTTGGACTTGTAGTTTTAGAAGAAAATTGTCCCTCCTCTGAAAATCAAGATTTTGAGTGCATGTTTTTCAATGAAAAAAGCAATATTTTAATCTTCTATGGTTCCGATGAAGATTCAACTAAAAAGATACTTGAAAACTATTTAAACACCAATGTTAAATTAAAAAACAATAAATATTTTGTAATTTCAACCCCCCAATTCGTTAAAGTATTGGCTTTTAAAACATTAGATAACTTAAATTATTGATTATGGCAGATAACAAATTTTTCTCATCACCTAGTGTTGATGTAATTGAAAAATCAACAAAAATTATTGGAGATATTTTTTCAAAAGCAGATTTTAGAATTGATGGTCAAGTTGAAGGCAACATTAACACCTCAGGAAAAGTTGTGGTTGGTAATTCAGGAAATATTTCAGGAAAATTAAATTGTTCTAATGCAGACATTTCCGGTAAAGTTTCTGGATCAATTGAAGTTAAAGAAACTCTTTCTTTAATGGCCGATTCTTACATTAGTGGTGACATAACAACTGCTAAACTTTCTGTTGAAGAAGGCGCTCAAGTAGAAGCTACAATATCAATGAAATCAGGAAAACAGTTAAAAGCTGTTGAAGCTGAAAACGAAAAAAATTCTCAAACTGAAAAAACAGCCTAACCCAATTAAGGTGTTTGCACTTATTAGTTTTGAAATGGGAATAACAATTTTCCTTTTTTCAAAATTAGGCAAATGGTTAGACGCCAATTACGGATACGACAAAACCTTTACAATTGCCTTGACTTTAACAGGCTTTGCTTTGGCATTTACATTAGTTTATAAGCAGGTAAATAAATTAAACAAATAGCTTTCTTTTTTACTATAATGTTTTAACTTTGCGCCATTGTTAGAATTGCTATAATTCATTGATGAGTCTTGCAAGAAAATTTATTTTAATTTTATTTTTTTTCAGCGCTTCAGCGCATGCCATTTCGGCTGATAAAATTCAAGAAGACAAAGGAGATATTAAATCTGAAATCAAAAGCTATATAAAGCATCACCTTAAAGATGCGCACAGCTTTTATCTAACCAGCTTTACAAATGATGAGACTGGGAAAAAAACATATATAGAAATTCCTCTTCCAGTAATTTTATATGATAACGGGCTAAAGTTTTTTACATCATCAGAATTTAAGCATGGAAAAGAAGTGGTTGTTTCAAACGAAACACACTACAGAATGAACTATGACAACAATAAAATATACAAAACAGATAAAGAAGGCACATTTAATTTTTCTGAAAGTGGAAAGATTTTGAATGAAAAACCTCTTGATTTTTCGATTACCAAAAACATTGCAACAATTATTTTGGTTTCAATTCTAATGTTCTTTCTATTTACATCTCTTGCTAAATCCTACAAATCAAATAATGGTATATCTAAAGGCATAGGCAGGTTTTTTGAGCCAATTATAATTTACATAAGAGATGATATTGCAATTCCAAATATTGGAGTAAAAAAGTATAAAAACTACATGAGCTTTTTACTTACAGTATTTTTCTTTGTATGGTTTTTAAACATGCTTGGCCTTACTCCACTTGGCGTGAATGTTACAGGAAACATAGCTGTTACATTTTCATTAGCATTACTAACCTTTTTGATAACAAATTTAACTGCTAATAAAAATTATTGGGGCCATATATTCTGGATGCCTGGTGTACCGGTCTTAATTAAAATTGTTTTAGCACCTATTGAGTTTTTGGGGGTTTTCATCAAACCTTTCTCGCTCTTAATAAGACTTTATGCTAACATTCAGGCTGGTCACATAGTTCTATACAGTTTGATCGGATTGATGTTTATATTTAAAAATTGGATTGGAAGCAGCTTGTCTTTCTTTTTAGCCTTTTTTATTGCAATAATTGAGGTATTAGTAGCATTATTACAAGCATACATATTCACCATGCTATCTGCATTATATTTTGGTTTTGCAGTAGAAGATCATAGTGAATCACATTAAAAATGAAAAAGTTTAATTTAAATAAATAATTATGGAAATACCTTTAATAGTAGGCGGTGGCCTAGTAGTAATCGGAGTTGGAATCGGAATCGGTCAAATTGGTAAAGGAGCAATGGAAGCGATCGGAAGACAACCAGATGCAAGTGGAAAAATTCAAGTAGCTGCGCTTATTTTAGCAGCACTAGTTGAAGGAATTGGTTTCGCAGCATTATTTGCGCTGTAAAGATTTTAGAACTAACGTTAAAATAATAATTTAATGGAAAAACTAATTGAAGAATTTTCAATTGGGCTGTTTTTTTGGCAAACAATAATTTTTGTTATTCTAATTTTCTTGTTAAAAAAGTTTGCATGGAGCCCTATTTTGAAAGCTGTTAATGATAGAGAACAAGGCATTAAAGATGCCTTAGATTCTGCAGAGGCAGCTAAGAAAGAAATGCAATCTTTACAAGCTGACAATGAAAAAATAATGAAGGAGGCTAGAGCTGAAAGAGATTCTCTTTTGAAGGAAGCTAGAGATTTGAAGAACTCAATGATATCTCAAGCTAAAGATGAAGCTAAATCTGAAGCTCAAAAGATTATTGAAAGCGCGAATGAAGCAATCTTAAATGAAAAAAATGCAGCTGTTTCAGACATTAAAAAACAGGTAGTATCACTTTCAATTGAAATTGCTGAGAAGCTTCTTAAAGAAAAATTATCAGACGATAATAAGCAAATGAAAATTGTTGAAGATCTTATTAAGGATGTTAAGCTAAAATGAATTTTAACCGAGCTGCATATAGATATGCCAAAGCAACACTAGCTTCATGCGACAAAAATGAGGTAACGAAAATTTTTACCGACATGAAAACTGTTTGTAGAGCATTTGAGGATTCAAATGAGCTTAAGCTTTTTGTTGACAGCAAGGTTATTAAAGATTCTGATAAGCTTTCAACCCTTAAGGAAGTTTTTCAAAAATCATCAAAAAAAGTTTTTGATCTTATGGAGCTTTTGATGAAAAACAGGAGAATAGATTTATTCGACGATGTAGCCAAATCATTCATTATCATTTACAACAAAATGTATAAAAATCAAGATGTTATTATCACATCATCTTCGGTTTTAAGCTCAACTACAATTGAGAAAATTGAATCAAAAGTCAAAGAACTAACGAGCAAAAACATAAAATTAATTAACAAAGTGGATAGCTCGATTGTTGGAGGATTTGTTTTAAGAATTGGCGATCTTCAATACGACGCCAGCTTTAAGAATCAGCTCAACAAACTAAAACAAGATTTTATTAATATATCAATACAATAAATTATGGCAGATATTAAGCCTGCTGAGATATCAGCAATTATTAAAAAACAACTCATGGGTAGCGACGCTACTCCTTCCCTAGATGAAGTGGGAACTGTTCTTCAAGTCGGGGATGGGATTTCCAGAGTTTACGGTTTATCAAATGTTCAATACGGCGAACTAGTTCAATTTGATAATGGGATGGAAGGAATCGTACTAAACTTAGAGGAGGATAATGTAGGAGTTGTATTATTAGGGCCATCTAAGGAAATTAAAGAAGGAGATACTGTTAAAAGAACTAAAAGAATTGCATCAATTAATGTTGGAGAAGGTGTTGTTGGAAGAGTAGTTAATACACTAGGTCAGCCAATTGACGGTAAAGGTAAAATAGAGGGAAAGATGTATGAAATGCCTTTAGAAAGGAAAGCACCAGGTGTTATCTACAGGCAACCCGTAAATGAGCCTTTGCAAACAGGTATTAAATCTGTAGATGCTATGATTCCTATTGGTCGTGGTCAAAGAGAATTAGTTATCGGTGATAGACAGACAGGAAAAACAACAGTATGTATCGATACAATCTTAAATCAAAAGGAGTTTTATGATGCTGGAAACCCAGTTTATTGTATATATGTTGCAGTAGGCCAAAAAGCTTCTACTGTTGCTGGTATTGCCAAGACTCTTGAAGATAAAGGTGCATTGGCTTACACAACAATCGTTGCTGCAAACGCGTCTGATCCGGCTCCTATGCAGGTTTATGCTCCATTTGCTGGAGCAGCAATTGGTGAATACTTTAGAGACACTGGAAGACCTGCTCTAATTATTTATGACGATCTTTCTAAGCAAGCTGTTGCCTATAGAGAAGTTTCTCTTTTATTGAGAAGGCCACCGGGTCGTGAAGCTTATCCTGGAGACGTATTTTACCTACATTCAAGACTACTTGAAAGAGCAGCAAAGGTGATTAATGATGACGGTATAGCTAAAGAAATGAATGACCTCCCCGAATCTCTTAAACCAATTGTAAAAGGAGGAGGTTCGCTAACAGCTCTTCCTATTATTGAAACACAAGCTGGAGATGTTTCGGCTTATATTCCTACTAATGTAATTTCTATTACTGATGGACAAATATTTTTGGAATCAGACTTATTTAATTCAGGTGTAAGACCTGCAATTAATGTTGGTATTTCAGTTTCAAGGGTAGGGGGATCTGCCCAAATAAAATCAATGAAGAAAGTTTCAGGAACCTTAAAACTTGATCAAGCTCAATTTAGAGAACTTCAAGCTTTTGCTAAGTTTGGATCTGACCTTGATCCAGTAACACTCGGAGTTATTGAGAAAGGTAAAAGAAACGTTGAAATTCTTAAACAAGCTCAAAATGATCCTTATACTGTTGAAGATCAAGTTGCAATTATTTACTTGGGCTCAAAAAACTTACTTAAAGCTGTCCCTGTTGATCAAATTAAAGATTTTGAAAAGAAGTTTATTGAATTAATGAATCTAAAACACAGAAAAGTTCTTGACATTATAAAATCCGGTAAATTAACTGACGAGGTAACATCAACATTAGAAAAGGTTGCGGCTGAAATGACTTCATCTTACGATAATTAATGGCAAATCTCAAAGAAATAAGAAATAGGATATCGTCTGTAAATTCAACTATGAAGATTACAAGCGCTATGAAAATGGTATCTGCCGCAAAATTAAAGAAGGCTCAAGATGCTATCACGGCGATGCGACCATATTCTGAGAAGTTAACTGATTTAATGTCCAATTTCTCAGATATTATTTCTTCATCTAGCATCTCTTATTTATCTGAATCCAGGGATGTTAAAAACGTATTAGTAGTTTCTATTTGTTCTAACAAGGGTCTTTGCGGGGCATTTAATTCTAATGTTATAAAACAATCCCTTAGTTTAAAAAATGAAGAACAATATAAGGGCGCTAATTTTAGCGTAAAAAAGCTAACGATATACTTTCTAAAACAGAGAATATTATTTCTAACCAGAGTGATGTTTATGACAATCTTGTTTATGACGAAGTTGCCAACGTTTCAGAAAAAATCGTGGAAGAATTTAGTCTAGGAAATTTTGACAAGGTTTTAATCGTCTTCAACAGCTTTAAAAACGCAGCAAATCAAATTGTAAAAACTGAGCAATTTTTACCAATTGAGAACTTGGACGAAACAAACAAAACAGGAGATTATATTTTTGAACCATCAATGGAACAAATTGTCTCAGAACTGGTCCCAAAATCATTAAAAATTCAACTTTTCAAATCCATTAGAGATTCTTTTGCTGGGGAACACGGTGCAAGAATGACTGCAATGCACAAAGCAACAGACAATGCTACTGAACTTAGAGATGAACTAAAGTTAACTTACAATAAAGCAAGACAGGCAGCTATTACTAATGAAATTCTTGAAATTGTTTCTGGAGCTGAAGCATTAAATGGATAAATATAATTTTGATGAAAGTTAAAATTATAAATAAGTCGAATAATCCAAATCCAAGTTATGAAACGGAGTTCTCAGCTGGAATGGATATCAGAGCTTTTGTTGAAAACAAAATTACACTGGAGCCAGGCGAAAGAAAACTTGTATCAACTGGTTTGTATTTAGAGTTACCTGGCGGTTATGAAGCTCAAGGAACAATTGACTCAGACTACAGAGGAGAGATTGGAATAATTTTAATAAATCATTCCTCAGAAAATTTTGTAATAGAAAACGGCGATAGGGTGGCACAGTTAGTAATTGCAAAACATGAAAAAATTGACTGGCATTCTACTCAAGGAATAAACCATTCAGAAAGAGGTTCTGGTGGGTTTGGCAGTACTGGAAGTAATTAATATCTTCACATATTACGGTTTATTTAAGCCTTAATAAATTTTTAATTCTTTGAAAAAAATTAAAATTACTGTCCTTTTTTTAGCACTTCTACAAACCTTCTCGGCTGTAGCACAATCAACTAAGATTAAGAATCTTGAAAATCAAAGAGAGCAAATTAAAAAGGAAATTATTGAAATTAATAACCTTTTAAGCTCAAATAAAAAGCAAAAAAACTTAACATTTAGAGATCTAGAGATACTAGCTGCTAAAATCAATAATAAAGAACGTTTAATAAAAATAAACAATGATCAAATAAACCTGTTAAATGCTGATATTAAATCAAATGAAATAAAATCTGAAGAGCTTAAACTTGAAAATGAAAATGTCAGGAAAGATTATGCGTCTATGATATTCAATTCTTATAAAAGCAGATTAAAAGAGAGTAAAATAATGTTTTTATTGTCATCAAGTACTTTTTTGGAAGCGTTTAAAAGATCACAATATTTTTCGCAATTCTCTGACGATAGAAAAAAATACTCTAATAAAATTTTAAAAAATCTTACTTCTTTGGATTCTATTAATAAAATACTAAAAGACAAGATAGTTGCTAAAGAAGATTTGATCAAGTCTAATAATATTGAAAAAAGAGACTTATCAAACGAAAGAAACAACAAAAACAAAGCTTTATCTTCTTTAAAGAGAAAGGAAAATGCGTATAAAAGGCAAATTAATCAAAAACAAAGACAAGCTGACCTTTTAGACAAAGAAATTGATAGATTGATAAAAGAGGCAATCAGGCTTTCAAACGAAAATAAAAAGTCATCAACCTTTTCTTTAACTCCAGAAGCTAAAGCACTGGCTGAAAGTTTTTCAAAAAATAAAGGAAATTTGCCTTGGCCGGTAGAAAGAGGAGCAATAATTCAAAAGTTTGGATTACAACCTCATCCGGTCGTTAGGACAACTAAAATAAAGAGTAATGGTATTGTTATTGCTACGACAAAAGACGCTAATGTTAGATCAGTTTTTGAAGGAGTGGTATTATCTATATTAAAATTCAAAGGCAGCAATCTTACAGTTTTAATTAAACATGGAAATTATATTTCTGCATATAAAAATCTTTCAAAAGTCTTTGTTGAAAAAGGGGACAATATTAATGCCCTGCAAATTATAGGGGAAGCATATACAAATATCAATGATAACAAAACAACTCTACAGTTTAGTATTTTTAATAACACCACACCACTTGACCCGTATTTATGGATAGCCAAGTAATTGACAAACAAATTATTATTGAAGGTGCCGAGATGCATAACCTTAAAAATATTGATTTATCAATACCCAAAAAAAAACTTGTAGTAGTAACTGGCTTATCAGGATCTGGCAAATCTAGTTTAGCTTTTGATACAATTTATGCTGAAGGACAAAGAAGGTTTATCGAAAGTCTTTCATCCTATACTAGACAGTTTTTAGGAAAACTAACAAAACCTAAAATAAAAAAAATCAGTGGCCTTTCGCCTGCAATTGCCATTGAGCAGCGAGTTAACAATTCAAACCCTAGATCAACAGTCGGAACGAGCTCTGAGGTTTATGAATATATTAAATTACTATATGCTAGAATTGGTAAAACTATATCACCATTAACTGGTAAAGAAATTAAAAGAGACAATATTGATACAGTTACAGATCATATTAAATCATTTTCTCTAGGAGATAAATTTTTAATACTAGTTAAACTAGATAAACCCGAAAACATAACAACTACTGAATTTCTTTCAATTTACTCGTCACAAGGTTATGCGAGGGTTGAAGCTGATGGAAACACCCTTTTGATAGAAGAGGTTACAGATACATCATATAAAGATCTTTACTTAGTTATAGATAGAGGAGTTTATAAGAATGATGATGAATATATTAAAAGAGTTATAGATTCAATAGAAAACGGATTTAATCAAGGAAATGATTCAATCTATATTAAAACTTTAAAAGACAATAAATTAAAGTTTTTTACAAAGAATTTTGAGGAAAATGGAGAACGATATATTGAACCTAATGAGCATCTATTTAGCTTTAATAATCCTTTTGGGGCTTGTGACAAGTGTGATGGCTATGGAGACATTATAGGCATAGATCCTGAGCTTGTTATTCCAAATACTGAACTTTCCATTTATGAAGATTGTATTGCTCCTTGGAAGGGGGAAAAGCTAAAGAAATACAAACAACTTTTAGTAAAGAATGCGCATAATTTTGATTTTCCAATTCACAGACCCTATTATAAATTAAGTAAGGCTCAAAAAGAACTTGTTTGGGAAGGAAATGAGCATTTCAAAGGGATTAATTTTTTCTTTAAAAAATTGGAGGAAAAAATGTATAAAATTCAAAACAGAGTTATGCTCTCGAGATACAGAGGAAGGACATCTTGTAGCAGTTGCAAAGGTAAAAGACTAAGAAAAGAAGCAAGCTATGTTAAAATCAACGGAGTGTCTATTACAGACCTTGTTGACATGCCAATTTCAAAAGTTTTGAATTTTTTTAAAGAGATTAAATTAGATAAAGTTTCAAAAGGAAAAAGCGAAAGGCTTTTAATAGAAATTGTTTCGCGTTTGGAATTCATAACAAAAGTAGGACTTGAATACTTGACTTTAAATAGAAAATCTAATACTCTTTCGGGCGGTGAAACTCAAAGAATTAATTTGGCCACTTCACTTGGAAGCTCACTAGTTGGCTCAATTTACGTATTAGACGAGCCCAGTGTTGGTTTACATCCCGAGGACACAAAAAAACTAATTGAAATTTTAGTTAATCTAAAAAACCTTGGCAATACTGTTATTGTGGTTGAGCATGATGAAGATATTATTAATGCAGCTGATCATATAATAGATTTAGGTCCTGGTGCTGGTTCTATGGGAGGAACAATTGTTGGTCAAGGAAATTTAAATAAAATAGTAAAAACAGAATCTCTCACTGCAAAATACCTTACTGGAAAAATGGAAATCCCTGTTCCACAATCCAGAAAGAAAATTAAAAATAAAATTATTTTAACAGGCTGTAGAGAAAATAATTTAAAAAATATAAATGGAGATTTTCCTTTAGAAATGTTGGTTTGTATATCAGGAATTTCAGGTAGTGGAAAAACAACCCTAGTTAAAAAAATTCTGTATCCTGCATTACAAAGGTTAAAAGGAAATTTTAAAGAAAAACCTGGACAATTTTCAGAATTAAAAGGAGACATCGATTTAATTAACTCAATTGAATATATTGATCAAAACCCTATTGGCATGTCCTCCAGGTCAAATC
>LUMQ01001095.1_pt1 | contig 10577 bp, 12 predicted proteins | sample 729621 | NCBI WGS metagenome assembly LUMQ01 (sample SAMN03860259, study PRJNA289734) | marine metagenome | biome: seawater column; feature: ocean; material: water; isolation source: Red Sea water column Station 12 - depth 25m | place: Saudi Arabia: Red Sea | collected 2011-10-15 | depth 25 m | reverse complement strand
GCTGGATAGATGTTAATGGATCCAAACAGTTAATTGCTCGTTCCGGTTATTCGCGTCAGGGTGGCTTTGAAATTTATTTAAAGGGCAAAGATTATGCAAATTTTTTGTGGGATGTAATTTGGGATGTTGGTCAGTCATATCAAATAGCGCCTGGGTGTCCTAATTTAATCGAGCGAATTGAGGGGGGCCTTTTTTCTTATGGCAATGAAATGACACTTGCAAATAATCCATTTGAGATTGGTTTTGAAAAATTCTGTGACTTAGATGGACCGACACAGTATATTGGAAAAAGTAAATTGCAGGAAATCCGTGCCAACGGTGTGCAAAAGATTATTCGGGGGTTTGTCTTTGGCAAAATCCCTTGTCCAAGCTGCTCCGAACCGTGGCCTGTTTTTGTAGATGGTAAAGTGGTTGGTAACATTACTTCAGCAATTTGGTCGCCACGCCTAAAAGCAAATGTAGCGCAGGGCATGGTAGACAAAGACTACTGGGACATAGGCCAGAATGTTAAAGTTAAAGTTCAGGATGGGACTGAGATGATTGGTATGATTAAAGATTTCCCTCTTTGATGTCATTGTGTAAATTCTAAGAAATAGGATCTAGGTGAAAACTAGTTCACAAAAAAGGGTGTTTATTTGTCTAATCGATCGCGCAGGAGACAGCAAAAAAGAGTTGCCCCGTTGTCAAATAGAATAAGTCCGAACACTGGTCGGATAAAATTTTTTTCTGATGAGCAGTTGCACTCAATTCATGATGCAACTTTGCAAATTCTGGAAACTATCGGTTTAAGCGATGCCCCGCAAGAAGCTATCAGACTTATTCGTGATAATGGCGGAAAAGTTACTGACAGCGGCAGACTTACCTTTCCTCCTAATTTAGTAAATGAAGCAATTTCAAAGCTGAGAAAAAATTTTATTTTGCACGCTCGCGTTAATGATCAAAGTTTAGATTTATCTGAATATAAGGTTCACACCGGTACAGGCGGAGCGGCACCGATGATAGCTGATATGTCGACGCACACCTTCCGGCAATCAGTCTTGGATGATTTATATGATGCATCTCGTTTGGTTGATAAACTAGATAATATTCATTTTTTTGCCCGACCGATGGTGGCAAATGATATGTCAACCAGTATAATGTTGGATATTAATACTGCTTACGCCTCATTAGTTGGAACATCGAAACATGTAATTAGTAGTATCAGTGCTGTAAGCAATGTCAAAACAGTCCACCAGTTATGTTCAATTATTGCTGGCTCTGATAAAAATTTTTTCGATAAACCTTTCATGTCTCTCAATGTGAATCATGTTGTTCCACCACTCAGATTTGATACTGAATCATGTGAAGTTTTAATTGAAGCATCAAGGTTTGGATTTCCAGTTATGGTAAATACATTTGGCCAAATGGGTGCTTCAAGTCCAGTAACGATAGCTGGCTGTTTGGTTCAAACAAATGCCGAAACGTTAGCAGGTATGGTGCTAGCCTGGTTAGCAAATAAAGATGTAAATGCTATTTATGGTGCTCGCCCAATGGTTACAGATTTGAGAACTGGAGGAATGGCTGGAGGAAGTGGGGAGCAATCTTTATTGACCGCAGCTGCAGTTCAACTTGCTCAATATTATAATTTCCCTAATTCTACAATCTCTGGCGCTACTGATAGTAAGCTTCCTGATAATCAAGCTGGTTATGAGAAAGCTATCAATTTAACTCTGGCTGTGCAAACTGGCGCTAATCTTATTACCCAAGCTGCAGGCACCCAAGCGGGTTTAATGGCAACTTCACTTGAGGCTTATGTAATAGATAACGAAATGTTGGGTGCAATCCTCAGTACTGGGAAACAGATTGAAGTGAATGAAGAGACCTGCTCAGTGGAAGCAATTAAAAAAGTAGTAGAGGGCGATGGTCATTTTCTTGGTCAAGCTGCGACTTTTAATAGAATGAGCACAGATTTTGTATATCCAGAAGTTGCTGACAGACAGGCTTATGATAGTTGGGTGGCTAATGGTAAGCCAAATATAAATTCAAATGCAAAAACAAAAGTTGAATCTATATTACTGGAACATAAGCCTAACTACATTCCAAAAGATTGTGATACGCAAATTCGAAAACTATTCGACATAAGGATCAGAATTTAGGCAGGGAATATGATGAAGATCACTATTATTGGATTAGGTGCAATGGGGTCAATATATGCAGCTTTATTCGCGGCGGCTGGCTATGAAGTGATTGCATATGACCCCTGGGTTGAGCATATTGATGCGATCAATAAAAAGGGACTTTCAATTGAAAGCCCAAGCGGAACCTATACAATCAAAAATATAAAAAGCTCCTCAGTTTTTGAGGCACATAAAGATTGTGATCTTTATATAATTGCCACGAAGGCGTCTGGTGTTGAGACTGCGGCTAAGAAGATATCTCCATTATTGGGGCCAAATGCTACTGTGGTTACCATTCAGAATGGTTTAGGTGCAGACAAAGAAATAGAAAAACACATTAGTTATAATCATATTGTTCTGGGAGTGGCTGATGGCTTTGGAGCTTCAGTCAAAAGTCCGGGGCATGTCCATCACAATGCTATGAAACTCATACGACTAGGTGAACTTAATGGTAAAATTACAGATAGGCTTAAAGACCTAACTGGCCACTGGGAAAAAGCCGGTTTCACTGTGCAGGCCTATGAGGACATACAAAAACTAATTTGGGAGAAATTTTTATGTAATGTTACGTTCAGTGCTCCTTGTACGGTTTTCGAAAAGACAGTTGGTGAACTGATGGATGATCCTCTTGCTTGGCCAGTGGCCTTGGGAGCCATGGATGAAGCTTATAAGATTGGAACCGCAAAAAAGATTAATTTCAGTTTCAACGACCCAGTTCAATATGTTTCCAAATTTGGAGAGAATCTGCGCAATGCTCGTCCATCTATGTTTTTGGATCATCTGGCAAAGAAAAGGTCAGAAATTATGTTTATCAATGGAATAGTACCTAATCTTGGAATTGAAGTTGGAGTTTCCACACCCATCAATTCAACTTTGACTGCTTTGGTTCTCAACAGGGAAACCCAATTTAGGGAAATAATAAAGTGAATGTTGGATCTTTCATAACCTCTGAAAAAGAAACATATGGAATATTTTCTGACGGGTATGCACAATCAGTTACAGATGAATTTATATTTGAATATAATAGCCTAAGAGATGTTCTTGAGAAAGATTCTCTTTCATTAATGTATGAAAATGCATTGGGAACTTCAAAATTAAAGCATAGTAAAATAAAGTTTTTACCCCCACTTATTAATCCAACTAAAATTATATGTGTGGGAATGAATTATCGTAAGCCATACCCCATCGATGGACAAAAAGTGAGCGATCCAAACAATATAATTCTATTCGGTAAAAATCGTGAAGCAATGCTGGCACATCTTGATTTCCTAGAAAGTCCTGTTGGGGATGCTTCCAATAGCTTTGATTATGAAGGTGAAATAGCAGTAGTGATTGGAAAGCAGGCGAGAAACATTTCACCAGCTAATGCACATGAATATATCTTTGGTTTTTCAGCCTTCAACGATGGCTCTGTACGGGACTGGCAATCGCATTCGATATATGCCGGCAAAAACTTTTCTGGCTCGGGATCGTGGGGACCATGGATAACGCCCTTAGAAGATTTAGTCCATCCTAGCGATTTAGAATTGACAGTGCGTTTGAACGGAGAAGTTGTGCAAAAGGCTTCTATTAAGGATATGATTTTTAGCATAAATGAACAAATTTCTTATATTTCTCGTATAACGACTTTGAACCCTGGAGATGTCATAGCCACGGGCTCTCCAGATGGAACAGGGGCTAGTTTTAATCCTAAACGCTATCTTAAAGCAGGAGACGATCTGGAAATTCACGTAAGTGAGATAGGTACTTTAAGAAATTATATTTGACCAGACCAATATACTTATTGTGCGATGCGAGATTTTTTTTCCTCAATTCCAGATTTAGATTTGCGGCTCTCCAACTCGTCCGTTATATCACTAAGCTTTACCCCATTTGAATGAAGCATTACCACAAAGTGGTATAATAAGTCTGCTGCTTCGCGTATCAGTCCATCTTTATTTTTTTTTGCTGCTTCAATTATAATTTCGATTGCTTCTTCCCCAAATTTTTCAGCACATTTGTCTGAGCCTTGTGATAGAAGTTGAGCAGTCCAGCTTAACTCTGGGTCGCTTTTTGCTCGATCTTCAACAACTTGAAATAAATCATCAATTTTCATAATTTAAATCCTTACGGGAATCCCTGCTGATTTTAAATACTTCTTAGCTTCTTCGATTGTATATTCTCCAAAATGGAAAATAGATGCAGCAAGAACAGCTGATGCACCTCCTAATTTTATTCCGTCGACTAGATGTGAAAGATTTCCAACCCCTCCAGATGCGATGACGGGTATATTAACAGCAGAAGAGATTTTTTTTGTTAACTCTAAGTTAAAGCCCGATTTTGTGCCATCTTTATCCATCGAAGTAAGCAAAATTTCTCCAGCCCCCATATCGGCAATTTTTTTTGCAAACTCAATAGCATCAATGCCAGTTTCTTGTCGTCCGCCATGTGTAAATAATTCCCATTTTTGAGAATCGACAGTTTTTGCGTCTATTGCGCAAACAATACATTGACTGCCAAATTGATTAGCTGCTGCGGTTATAATTTCTGGGTTAGCAACTGCAGCTGAATTAAAGGAAACTTTATCAGCGCCCGCAAGTAGAAGCTTTCTTACGTCCTCGACAGTTCTTACCCCACCTCCAACCGTCAAAGGAATAAAACATTTTTCTGCTGTTTTTTTAACCATATCATAGGTTGTATTTCTGTTTTTGTATGTTGCGTTTATGTCCAAGAAACATATTTCATCTGCTCCAGCTTGGTCGTAGCGATAGGCTGCTTCTACCGGGTCGCCTGCATCTTTTAGATTAACAAAATTTACTCCTTTAACCACCCTGCCATCAGCTACATCGAGGCACGGGATAATGCGAATTTTAAGCATTAAAGAATTTCCAAGGCTTTTTTCAAATCAATCGCTCCATCATACAAGGCGCGTCCAGAAATTACTCCGTTAAGTTCTGCTCCGCAACTTTTCAATGCAATTATATCATCCATTTTTGAGACACCTCCTGATGCAATTATGGGGATTGATACCTCATTAGCTAACTCTGCAGTAGCCTGCACATTTGGTCCTTGCATTGCCCCATCTCTATTGATGTCTGTATAAATTATCGAACAAACACCAGCATCTTCAAAGGATTTTGCCAGTTCTGTGGCGCTAATATTTGTGGATTTTGCCCAGCCCTCAGTTGCTACTATCCCATCTCTTGCATCTACACCAACAGCTATTTTCCCGGGAAACTCCTTTGCTGCTTCTTTTACCAGTAGGGGGTTTTCGACTGCCACCGTTCCAAGAATGACTCTTGCTAAACCCTTCAATAGCCAATTTTCTATTGTCTTAAGACTGCGAATTCCTCCTCCAAGCTGCGCAGGAATATTTACCTGAGACAAGATTTCTTCAACGGCTTCTGAATTAACAGGTTCACCAGCAAAAGCTCCATTTAAGTCTACTAAGTGTAGCCACTGGCAACCCGCCTGCTCGAATTCAAGAGCCTGTTTACTTGGATTTTTATTAAAAACAGTTGATTTGTTCATATCGCCTCTAAGCAACCTGACCGCATTACCGTCTTTTAAATCAATTGCTGGATATAATATCATTTTTCGCGAACCTGCAGTTTTGAAAATCCGTAAAGCATGCTTCATAAAAGAATGCAACTTCATCGCTACAGGGGCTTGCCCTAAATCAAGTTTGGTTGCAGACTGTGATAAATATGGGAGGTTCCAATGAAGAATATTTTAAAAATAGCAGCTACCTTGAGCTTGCTGTCTGGCGCGGCGGTGGCGGATCCGGTACTTGGTGTCTGGAAAACAACTCCAGATGATAATGGAAATTTTGGCCACATCAAAGTAGCGGAATGTGAAGGAGAAATTTGTGGCACTCTTATAAAGTCGTTCGACTCCACCGGAGCATCATACGAATCAGAAAATATCGGTAAGCAAATTATATGGGCTATGAAAAACAAAGGTGATGGAAAATACGGTGGAGGGAAAATATGGAGCCCTGATCGAGATAAAGTTTATAATTCTAAAATGGTTTTAGAGGGAAATGACCAGCTAAAAATTTCAGAGGATAGAGTAATATTTTCAACGGTTTATGGCGCCCATTCTAAAAAATTTTTTATAAGTTTCATTCCAGATTGAGAACTCTTTTCGGGATGAAATTGTAATCCGACCATATTGTCTTTGGCAACAATAGCAGTGATGTCACCGCCATAGTCGACATGTGCAAGTCGTTCTTCGTGACTAAATACTCTCATTTGGTAGGAATGCACGAAGTAAAAGTGATCTCCATTTTTAATATCCTTCAGAATAGCGTGGTCGTAATCGATGGCTATTTCGTTCCAGCCCATGTGAGGTATTTTCAAACTTGGATCATTTAATTGTATTCTTTCTACTTGGCCGTTAATCCAATTAAGACCATTAGTTGGCTCAAATTCAAAACCTTTTTTTGCCATTAATTGCATTCCGACGCAAATCCCAAGAAATGGTCTGCGTTTGGCTAGAACGGCGTGTTTAAGTGCCTCAAATACCTCTGATTTTTCGAGGGCGGCTTTACACGCTGGGAAAGCCCCATCGCCAGGCAAAACTAATCTATCTGCATTACTAATAATTTCAGGGTCGTTTGTGATCGTCACGGATCCAAGCGAGTTTTCACTAGAAATTTTTTCGAAGGCCTTTAAAGCGGAGTGTAAATTACCACTCTCATAATCGATAAGCGCTGTAAGCATTATCTCTAGAGTGTTCCCTTGGTGCTCGGTAAACTTTTAGCCATTCTCGGATCAATTTCGATCGCTTGTCGTAAAGCTTTCGCTACAGATTTGAATATCGCCTCTGCGATATGATGGCTGTTTATCCCGTGTACCATATCTACATGCAACGTTAATCCAGCGTGTGTTGAAAAAGCTTGAAAGAATTCACGCACTAGCTCTGCATCAAAATTTCCTATTTTATTTGTTGAGAAACTGACATTCCAGATAAAATAAGGCCTCGAAGAGAAGTCCAAAGAAGTTCGAATTTGTGCATCATCCATGGGTAAATGGCACGAGCCATATCTAACTATGCCTTGTTTATTACCCAAAGCATTTTTTAGCGCCTGTCCGAGTGCTATGCCGGTATCTTCCACGGTGTGATGATCGTCAATTTCTGTATCGCCTGTCGTTTTTACTTTTAAGTCTATAAGCGAGTGACGAGATAACTGATCCAACATATGATCAAAAAAGCCAACATTTGTATCGTTAGAATACTCGCCTGTACCATCAAGGTTAATAGAGACCGAGACCTTAGTTTCGTTGGTTTCGCGTGTAATTTTGTTTTTGCGCATCGGTCTTTTCCTCATGCTAGATGCGGGGCTTATAGCTCGGCTGGATAACTTGGAAAACCCTAAGAATATTTCTAAAAGTGTGCTGTTTATTTCATGCCACAGCGCTATTATTTTTATATGACATCTTTTCTAATTTCTTCAGATATATATCGCAATACGCACTATGGAGGAAAACATCCTTTAAATATACCAAGGGTGGGAGCTACACTCGATTTAATCAAAGCTATGTCATGGTACGATGAGGCAAAATTTATAACTGCGCCTATCGCTAAGCCAAGTTTACTTAAAAAATTCCATTCTAACGATTATGTTAATGTCCTCATAGAAGCTGATGAAAAGCAGGAAATTGATAAAAATCAATCTAACAAATATAACTTGGGAACACCGTCAAATCCTATTTTTAAAGGAATGTACAAGCGGCCAGCTACCTCAGTTGGTGGGTCAGTGGTTGCGGCAGAATTTGCATTTTTACATGGTCGCGCCTTTAATTTGGGCGGTGGCTTACATCATGGTCTAGTAAATAAAGCAAATGGATTCTGTTATTTGAATGATTTAGTGTTCGCTATTAAGAGATTCAGAGAACTAGGCATTCGCCGTATTGCCTACGTGGATTTGGATGCACACTTTTGTGATGGTGTAGCATCTGCCTTTTCTGAAGACCCAGATGTGATGTTAGTGTCAGCACACGAAGCAAACCGATGGCCATTTCAAGGGAAATTAGAGGAAAATTTCCCTGATAAAAATTTATATGCACCCATTTCAAAAGGTTCGACGGATATTGATTTAGAAGCTCTCTTTGAATACATTTTTTATCCTGCGATAGAAAATTTCAAACCTGAAGCTTTGATTGTTCAAGGAGGTGCAGACATGTTAAAAGATGATCCGCTGTCTCGGTTGGAAATGACAAACAATTGTCTATGGAAAGTTCTATCAAAGCTTGCCCTTTTGGCCCCTAAATTACTTCTAACAAGCGGTGGTGGGTATAACCCCTGGTCTGTTTCAAGGCTTTGGACTGGCTTTTGGGCCATACTTAATGATATTGAACTGCCATCTTTATATACTGACGAGGGTAGGCGACTAATAGAAAACTTGCGCTGGTTTCGTAAGGATAAAGTTAACCCTAACTTACTCTCTTCTTTGAAAGACGAGCAAATTTGCTATGGAATAAAGCAGGAGACTTTAAATCTTATAAAACGGATGAACGTTATTCATAAGAGCTCAATTCAAATGATATGATATAATCCCAATTTAATAGAAAATATATTTTTAATTATTCTGCAAAACAGATTTACGATAGAGCAGAATATGAAATGGCAAGATCGAAGCCGATAGACGCAATCGCTTTCTTCTCTGACGTTGAAAGGCTTTACCCTTATTCAGAATGGGCAAAAAGATCGGTAATTATGCAAGCTTTTGCAAATCACAAGGCAAAGCAATATAAAGAGGCTAGGGACGCAGCCGAAAGATATATTGAATATTATCCAGCTGACGAGGATTCTGCGTATGCTCAATATATAATAGCTTTAAGTTATTATGACCAAATTGAAGATATTGGTCGGGATCAAGAAGTAACTGCAAAGGCCTTGCAAGCTTTCAAAAAGCTTATCAAAAATTATCCCGACAGTAAGTATGTTAAACCTGCGGAACTAAAATTTGACTTAGCTTTTGATCATTTGGCGGGCAAGGAAATGGAGGTGGGCAGATATTATTTAAAGAGACAACAATTTCCAGCTGCTATCAACAGATTTCGTACTGTTGTAGAGGATTATCAGACCTCCTCTTACACCGCTGAGGCTTTACACAGACTCGTAGAAGCATATTTGTCTATGGGACTGGTCGACGAGGCTCAATCTGCGGGCGCCATACTTGGGCATAATTATCAAGCTTCAGCTTGGTATAAACGAACCTTTAGTTTATTAAGGAATGAAGATCTGAGCCCAGCCGTTAAAGGCACTGGCTGGCTGCGGAAGATCCATAGGCAGGTTCTAAAAGGTAGATGGCTCTAACTTAATGATTTTATAAAATGCTTGTTGGTTTAGACATACGCGATATTTTGATTATCGACCATGCAGAGATTTTATTCACTAATGGATTGAATGTACTCACTGGTGAGACTGGGGCAGGTAAATCAATTCTTTTGGATAGTTTGGGATTTGTACTGGGCTGGCGGGGTAAAACTGAAATAGTTCGTCCAGGAGCTGATTTTGGAGAAGTAAGCGTTTGGTTTGAACTGAAAGATGACCATCCGGTGAGAAAGATACTCGATGATAATAACGTTCCTTGGGAAGGAGAACTATTAATTCGGCGGGTTATAAATGTCGATGGACGTAAGACTGCATGGATTAACGGAAGAAGGGCTCCAAGAGATTTCTTGATATGTTTGCGGGTAACAGTACCCAACGAGAGAGGGTCAAAGAAGCTTGGAAAAAGCTAAAAAAAGCAAAAGAAGAATATCAGGATGAACAAAAAAAGTTATCAGATTTTGATGCTGAAGAGTCGTTTATACAACATTCACTGGATGAGCTGAAGCGCCTAGATCCAAAAGTAGGCGAGGAACAAGAATTAGATACCAAAAGACGCATGATGCAATCAGCAGAAAAAATAAAAGATGACGTATTAAAGGCTCAAAGTGCTGTTGGTGGTAACGGTGCAGAGAGTTTAATTTTGGATGCTATGAGATGGATTGAAACAGCATCTGGCAAAAGTGATGGGCCATTTGATGAAGCATTGGCGTCGTTATCCAGAGCATCAACTGAGTTAGGTGAAGCCGTACGCATTATTGAGGGTCTTGTTGAGTTGCTGGACTTTGATGGGTATGAGCTCGAAGTGCTTGAAGAAAGACTATTTGAAATCCGTGGTTTAGCTAGAAAACATAAAATTGCGCCCGATCAGCTACCACAATTTAAGGCAGAACTAGCGGATAAAATAGAAGAGTTTTCATTTGGTGCTGAAAAGCTATCTTCATTGGAAAATCAAATAAAAGAGTGCGATTCTGAATATAATGTTGCAGCGTCAAAACTGAATGAGTCCAGACGTATTGCTGGTGATAAATTAGACAAATTAGTCACAGCCGAATTACCATTTCTTAAAATGGAAGATGCCCATTTTGAAACTAACATAAGACC
>LUMQ01000709.1_pt1 | contig 10596 bp, 10 predicted proteins | sample 729621 | NCBI WGS metagenome assembly LUMQ01 (sample SAMN03860259, study PRJNA289734) | marine metagenome | biome: seawater column; feature: ocean; material: water; isolation source: Red Sea water column Station 12 - depth 25m | place: Saudi Arabia: Red Sea | collected 2011-10-15 | depth 25 m | reverse complement strand
ATTTCACTGGTGATGGCTGCCGTCGCGATAGTGATGGTTATTACTGGATTACTGGTCGCGTCGATGACGTAATAAACGTGTCGGGTCATAGAATGGGAACCGCAGAAGTGGAAAGTGCACTTGTTGCCCATCCTAAAGTTTCAGAAGCAGCTGTTGTTGGCTATCCCCACAATATAAAAGGGCAAGGTATCTATTGCTATGTTACTCTTATGTCTGGGGAAACACCTACAGAAGAACTGAGGTTGGAATTAAGGAACTGGGTTCGTAGTGAAATCGGACCTATTGCTTCACCAGATCTGATTCAATGGGCGCCTGGCTTACCTAAGACCAGATCTGGTAAAATTATGCGGCGAATATTGAGAAAAATCGCAGAGAATGATTATGGTTCTTTAGGCGACACATCGACATTGGCAGAGCCTGCCGTTGTAGATGATTTGATTATAAATAGAATGAACGATGCTTAAAAGATACAGCCAAATTTCCAACAATCTGAAAAGTTAGTCAGCCTTGGAAATTTTGCTTAAATTTTCTCTTAGGGTTGTTTTTAAAACTTTCCCATAATTATTCTTGGGTAGCTCGCTGACTTGGATATATCTTTTAGGCCTCTTAAACCGCGCAATATGCTCAAGACAATGTTTGTCCAAAACTTGTGACGAAATTTGATAGCCCTTTTCTGCCACAATGAACGCCACGACTTCTTCACCCCATTCGTCACTTTCGCTTCCAACAACTGAAGCTTCACTTACAGTTTCGTGGAGAAGCAAGATTTCTTCGACCTCTCGGGGGTATATATTTGATCCACCAGAAATAATCATATCTTTAGAACGATCGTGCATAGTAATGTAGCCGTCTTCATCGATTGAACCCATATCTCCCGTCAAAAGCCAGCCGTTTACAATTGTTTTTGAGGTAGCCTCCTTATTATCCCAGTAACCTGGCATAACAAGCTCACCTCTCACCATAATTTCGCCAATCTCTCCAGGGGTCATTGCGACCCCCTCTTTATTTCCTATTTTAACTTCAACAGCAGATTGAGCGTAACCAACTGACTGTAAACGCTTCTTCCATTTTTCAGAGTCTCTATCTGAGACTTCAAATCTAGGTAGAACGGTTATACCCATAGGACATTCACCTTGTCCGTACACTTGAATAAATAATGAACCAAACTGCTCTACTGCCTCAATTATATCTGATAAATACATGGGTCCTCCCGCATATACGATTGTGCGGATCCCATCTCCATCATAACCATTCTTCCTAGAGAAAGTTGTTAACCGTTTTACCATGGTAGGAGCAGCAAACATATGAACATTTTGTAATGTTTCAGCCAAACTAAAAATTTCTTCTTCGTCAAAGCCACCACTCACAGGTATTGCATGTCGAGCCCCTGCTAACACATGCATGATGCTGTACAAACCTGCTCCATGTGACATTGGTGCAGCATAAAGCGTGGTATCGGAAGGATAAACTTGGTCAACATCGGCAAAGTATGAAAGTGCCATAGTCTTTATCATACCATGAGTTATCATAACGCCTTTGGGTCTACCGGTAGTACCAGAAGTATAAAATAACCAAGCTAAGTCAGTAGATGAGCGCTTTACCGGTGGAATATAAATATTTGAGTCAAATTGCTGCCACTTTGGGTTGAATACAGTAACACCAGGTCCATAGAATGCAATTAAATATTCTGGGCAGTTGCGCATATATACCGCAACTCGATCGCCTGGTTTGATACCTTCATTTTCTAAATGAGATCTTAGGGCACAAACAGCTAGCCAAAATTCCTTGTATGTCGCAAGGCATTCAGAACCCAGAAATATAGCTCGCCGGTTTGGGTGTCTTACGGCAGTTCGTTCTAGCCAGATAGCAAGATTCATGTCATAGGGCCTGCATAATTAGGTTTTATAAGTCTTACTAGCTTAATATATTAAATATTCTACACAACAGACTAAACATTTAACCAAGTTAAAATTTTTAGAAACATAAATTAAAATCAATTTTTTCGAGAAGTTTCGCAGCAAGTTCTTTTCACAGGGCCGAGCATGTCATATACAGGCGTAGACGGCTGGTGGTACAGCAAAAGGGACAAGAGGGCAAAATGGCAAAAAGTAATACCAACAAAGATGTGGATTTCATCGAAGCTTTAGCAGGACTGCTTCGCCAACATGACTTAAATGAAGTTGAGGTAAGCAGGGAGTATGGAAAAGATGACAGCTTAACCGTAAGAGTAGCTAGAGGTGGTCAAGTTGTAACAACAGCTCCAACAAGCAATATTCCTCAGGCCATATCAACACCCGCCACCCCAACAACGCCTGTACAACCTACACAATCGCAACAGCCAGCTGATGATCCAGTAACACATCCAGGTGCTGTTACATCGCCTATGGTGGGCACAGTATACATGCAGCCCGAGCCAGGCGCTCCCGCTTTTATAACAGTTGGCGCCTCTGTTTCAGAGGGGGATACTCTACTTCTGTTTCAGAGGGGGATACTCTACTCATAGTTGAAGCAATGAAGACAATGAACCAGATCCCTGCCCCAAAATCTGGAATAATAAAGAGAATATTAGTTGAAGATGGGGCAGCCGTAGAATTTGGCGCACCACTCGTTATTGTCGAATAGGACAGGCAATGTTCAATAAAATTCTAATCGCAAATCGCGGAGAAATTGCTTTACGAGTTATTCGCGCGTGCCGCGAAATGGGGATCAAATCTGTGGCAGTACACTCCACTGCAGATAGCGATGCAATGCATGTTCGAATGGCTGACGAAAGTGTTTGTATTGGCCCCGCGGCAGGAACTGCAAGCTATCTATCAATGCCGGCAATAATAGCTGCATGCGAAATTACTGGAGCTGAAGCAATTCATCCTGGTTATGGTTTTTTGTCTGAGAATGCAAAATTTGTTCAAATAGTCGAAGATCACAGCCTAGTTTTTATTGGCCCAACGGCAGAGCACATTCGCATTATGGGAGACAAAATTACAGCTAAAGACACAATGAAGGACCTTGGTGTGCCATGTGTCCCGGGTTCAGACGGTGGTGTTCCCGACGTAAATACCGCTAAAAAAATTGGCGCTGAAATAGGCTATCCCGTGATAATTAAGGCTACAGCTGGAGGCGGCGGCCGGGGAATGAAGGTTGCAAAAACAGAAGGCGAGATGGAGCAGGCCTTTATGACGGCCAGAGCCGAGGGCAAAGCAGCCTTTGGAAATGATGAAGTTTATATTGAAAAGTATTTAACGACGCCTAGACATATAGAAATCCAAGTCTTTGGTGATGGAAAAGGTACAGCAGTCCACCTAGGCGAAAGAGATTGCTCACTACAAAGGCGTCATCAGAAAGTTTTCGAAGAAGCTCCAGGGCCTTGCATAACCCCTGAAGAGCGAGAAAAAATAGGTAAAATTTGTGCAGATGCAGTGGCCAAAATAAATTATATTGGAGCGGGTACCATAGAGTTTCTTTACGAAAATGGGGAATTCTATTTTATAGAGATGAATACTAGGCTCCAAGTTGAACATCCAGTTACCGAAAGCATTTTTGGTGTGGACTTGGTTCGAGAGCAAATCCGCGTAGCATCTGGCTTGGATATGAGCTTTGGACAAAAAGATCTAACAATTAACGGGCATGCAATAGAGGTAAGAATAAATGCTGAAAAATTACCAAACTTTGCACCTTGCCCTGGAAAAATTACCGCATATCACGCACCTGGTGGCTTAGGTGTTAGAATGGACAGTGCGATTTATGACGGTTATTCGATACCCCCATATTACGACAGTTTAATTGGGAAACTGATAGTACATGGTCGCGACAGAAAAGAAGCTTTGGCCAGATTGTACGGAGCCTTATCAGAGATAATTATCGACGGAATAGATACGACAATACCTCTCTTTGACGCTTTATTAAGAGAAGAGGATATTAATAATGGTTCATATAATATCCATTGGTTAGAGCAGTGGTTAGAAAAAAACTTAGCTGAACCAAATTAATGTAGGAATTAACCTGAAGTTTTATTTCGAGGGTAAAAGTGATTAACTATTTGTCACCTGAAGTTCTCCTGTTTGCATACCAGCAAGGTCTTTTTCCAATGGCCGAAAGCCGTGATGCTAAACAAATCCAATGGATCCAACCCAAAAAGAGAGGAATATTCCCAATAGGAGAATTTCATATATCCAAGTCTTTAAGGCGTGCACTACTAAAAAATGACTACTCCATAAAAATAAATTCCAACTTCCCCAAAGTTATAGAAAAATGTGCTGATAGAAATGAAACCTGGATCAATAGCGATATTTATGATTGCTACTGCAAGTTGCACAAAGATGGATTTGCTCATTCAGTTGAAGTATGGAAAGACAGCCAATTGATTGGGGGTGTGTATGGAGTTGCTATAGGTGCTGCCTTTTTTGGTGAAAGTATGTTTTCTGAAGTATCCAATGGATCAAAAATAGCTTTGGCATACTTACATGATAGACTCTTAAAAACTGGATTTTTATTATTTGACACACAATTTTTAACGGAGCATTTAGCGAGTCTGGGTGCTATAGAAATTACTCAGGATGAGTATTTAAAAAAACTAGAAACATCATTAAACAAAAATGCTAAGTTTGTAGATACTAACTATTCAGTGGATGTTGAAACCATCGCACACCGAAGCACCCAAACATCGTAACGCGCGTCTTCTAAAGGGTTCAGTGCAGGTGATGAAGCAATCATCCACCCTCTAAATATTTCACTTTCAGATTTTTCTTTAAAAATTTTGAGGTGAGCGAAAGCGTCACCAACTGGATTGCTAACTGGATAACGACATTCTGAAAGAGTAATTGAAAGTTTCCAAAGTGAATATGTATCGCCAGATTTGAGTCCAAAATCGACCACTTCTCCACTAACTTTATCCAAACCTCTTAATAAAGCGCCATCAGCTATATTGGTTTCTTCTTTTGCATTTGCAAAAGACAGTGGGGATAAGAAAAAAATAACAAGTAATAAAAGCTTGCTCAATTATCGCTTCCTGAAACAAATTTCAGCAGCAAGGAAACCAAGCTCACAGAACCCTGCGTGTCGAGGAACTCGTCACCAGGCTGCATGTAGTCATAAGAGGCACCAGGAATGATTTCTATAAAATTTCCACCTAGCAAACCCTCTGAACTAACGGTCAAGGCACTGTCATCTGGAATATCTATTTGATTTTCGATAGCCAGTTTGGCTTCAGCTCGATAAGTCTCAACATTGAGAGATAAGTCGCTTACGGTACCAACTTTTACACCGGCTAGGCGAACATCCGTCCCTACATGTATTCCATCAGCAGATCTAAAATCCGCTATTAAATTATAGTGTTTTGAGTTTGACAGGGAAAGACTAGTGGTCTGATAAACAAAAACAATAAAGCCTAAAGCAACAGCAAGCACAACTGCCCCAATTATTACCTCAAGTTTGTTTTCTTTCATTTATTTACTCCGGGCTCCACGCCTCGTAATCCTGTCGTTCTTTAAGATTTTTCCGCTTTAAAGAACCAGATGGTTTATATGATGCAAGACTACCCGTAACATTTGGCTTATGAGAAATTTCCCATGATTTCCTAGGCAGCGGCTTTTCAGTTGGTGGCTCATCCCATGTTTTATGCAACCAGCCATGCCATTCAGCACTTATCCGGCTGGCTTCAACCTCACCATTATAAATAACCCATCTACGATTATCATGCTTATCTTTGAAAAATACATTACCGGCGTCGTCTTCACCCACTTTGACGCCCTTGCGCCAAGTATAGAGCTGTGTTCCTAAAGTTTGGCTATTCCACCATGTTGTGGCCTTAGAAAGCACGCTAAATACACCCATAATAAACTCCAATGATCTCAAATCTTTTATGCAATAGAAATTGAAAAACGTCCATATGCTTGGCAAAGCAAATTATGCAGATTGGTCTTCTTTTTGATTTTCCGCGTAGATCATGAGGGGACTTGTCTCAGAACTTACAGCCTCTTCGTTAACAACTACCTCTGTCACTTCATCCAGACCGGGCAAATCAAACATTGTGTCTAGTAATATATCTTCAAGAATAGACCTCAATCCTCGAGCTCCAGTTTTTCTCTCAATAGCTCTTTTTGCGATCGCATTTAAAGCATCATCAGTAAAAGTTAACTTAGTATCCTCTAACTCAAAAAGCCGTTGATATTGTTTTACTAAGGCATTTTTAGGTTGAGTAAGTATTGTGACCAAAGCATCTTGGTCTAAGTCTTCTAGAGTGGCTAAAACAGGCAATCTCCCCACAAATTCGGGAATTAATCCAAACTTAAGTAGATCTTCAGGTTCTAAATCCTTAAATATTTCCCCTACGCCACGCTCATCATCGTCACGCACATCTGCGCCAAAACCCATAGCGCTACCCTTGCCACGCTGAGCAATTATTTTATCAAGGCCTGCAAATGCGCCGCCACAGATAAACAAAATATTAGTCGTATCAACTTGCAAGAACTCTTGTTGAGGGTGCTTTCTTCCACCTTGAGGAGGAACACTCGCCACTGTCCCTTCCATAAGTTTTAATAAAGCTTGCTGAACACCTTCACCAGATACGTCTCTTGTAATTGAAGGATTTTCAGATTTGCGGGTGATCTTATCAACCTCATCAATGTAGACAATTCCCCGTTGAGCACGCTCAACGTTATATTCTGAGGCTTGTAAAAGCTTTAAAATTATATTTTCAACATCTTCACCTACATATCCGGCCTCTGTGAGCGTGGTCGCATCAGCCATAGTGAAGGGAACATCAAGAATTCTAGCTAAAGTTTGAGCCAAAAGAGTTTTACCACACCCTGTAGGTCCAATCAGTAAAATATTTGACTTGGAAAGTTCTATATCACCCGATTTCGCGGAATGCTCCAAACGCTTGTAGTGATTGTGTACAGCAACTGAAAGAACTCGTTTTGCTATTGATTGACCAATAACATAGTCATCAAGGACGCCGCAAATTTCTCTAGGAGTTGGCACCCCATCGGACGATTTAAAGCCTGTTGCTTTGGTTTCTTCACGGATAATATCCATGCAGAGTTCAACGCATTCGTCACATATAAAAACCGTAGGACCAGCAATAAGTTTTCTAACTTCATGCTGACTTTTACCGCAAAAACTGCAGTAAAGTGTGTTTTTACTATCAGAGCCAGAATTTGTTGACATTAAACTCAGTCCTTTGTCTTATTCGGTGCCCATAATTGACTTTAGCTTAAGTCAGGCTTTCACGGTCTACAATGGCAAAATTCAAATTTTATTATTAAAAAGCAAATGTGATGCCAATTTACTCATCTTCACTACTAGCGCGCTGTGTAACGATTTCATCAATCAGTCCCCACTTCTTTGCGTCTTCTGCAGCCATAAAGTTATCTCTCTCCAAGGCTGCCTCAACTGTCTTCAAAGACTGACCGGTATGTTTGACATAAATTTCGTTGAGCCGCTTTTTAAGTTTAAGAGTTTCCTCAGCATGTATCATAATATCAGTCGCTTGACCTTGATAGCCACCAGACGGTTGATGTACCATAATGCGGCTATTAGGCAAAGAATATCGCATTCCTGGCTCTCCCGCTGTCAACAGTAAAGAGCCCATAGACGCTGCTTGCCCAATTACCAATGTAGAAACTTTTGGTTTGATATACTGCATTGTATCATAAATTGATAAACCAGAAGTAACTACGCCGCCTGGGCTGTTTATGTACATACTAATCTCTTTGGATGGGTTTTCAGCTTCTAAGTGAAGCAGCTGAGCAACAATCAAACTGGACATACCATCATGCACAGCACCATTAAGGAAAATAATTCGCTCTTTTAAAAGTCTTGAGAATATGTCGTACGCACGTTCTCCTCGGCTGGTTTGCTCAACCACCATTGGTACAAGTGAATTCATATAAAATTCTGCTGGATCGTTCATAGGGCCTGCCTTTTCTAAAGCGCATTTAAAATGTTCTAACCTCAATGTTAGTGTTGCCATGCCAAAGCTTCAAGAGGTCTCAAACAATTGACGCAAATAAAATTGCAACTTGTAAATTTAGAATAACAAAAGCTTGACCTGTGAATTTACTCACCTACTTGGCTGAGATGGTAGAAACTTTAAACCTTTTCGAGCATCCAAATCGAACAACAGCACTCAAACAGCTTGCTAATTTCGTGCCCAAAGCAGGCTTGAGCTATACAAGCAAACGCAATTATGATTTTGGACCTGCAAATCATAATTACGTTTCCCAACTATCGCCTTTTATTCGACGAAGAGTTCTCTCTGAAACAGAAGTTTTATCGTCAGTATTAAAAAAACATGGGCTTTCATCTTCAGAAAAGTTTGTACAAGAAGTTTTTTGGCGCACCTATTGGAAAGGTTGGCTCGAAATGAGGCCATCTGTTTGGTCTGAGTATCAAAGCGATTTAAAGCGATTGGAAGATCAGATCATGACTCAATCAGGCTTACGAAGGTCATGGGAAATGGCCTGTGAGGGTAACACTGAGATAGATTGTTTTGACTTTTGGGCTAAAGAACTGAAAGAGACTGGTTATCTTCACAATCATTCCCGCATGTGGTTCGCCTCAATTTGGATTTTTACATTAAATTTACCTTGGCAGCTTGGTGCAGATTTCTTCCTAAGGCATTTGCTTGATGGGGATCCAGCTTCAAACACTCTCAGTTGGAAATGGGTTGCTGGCCTTCAAACTCAAGGGAAAACGTATTTGGCCCGTAAAGACAATATTTGTAAGTTTACAAATAATAGATTTGCACCGAATGGACTATCTAACTCAGCCCAAGCACTCCCCGGCGTACCTCATCCTGGTCTGTCTTCATTGAACTTGCACAACACGCCGAAATCAAATCTCAAAACTGGGTTATTATTACACGATGATGACTTAGAACTTTCAACAATTTTAAACGGCCTACAAATTGACAGTACCATAGCAATTAACAATGCAAATGAATTAAGCCCATGGGAATGTGCAAAATCAGTTTATAAATTTGTTAACTCACTCATCGAGGATGCATCCAAAAGATATAAAGATAAAATAGGGACTGTAAAAATTGTTAAAAAACCAGAGGAAATAATAGCCTGGAGCGAAGAAAATAATTTAGATCAGATAGTTACAGCCTATGCTGCTACAGGGCCAAATGCTACTATGATCACCAATTTGAATAAACTAGGTTTAAATATCATCCAGATTTCAAAGAAGTACGACCAAAAGGCTTGGCCCAACGCTACGCACGGATTTTTTCGATTCAAAGAGAAAATCCCAGCCCTTGTTAAAGAGCTGGGTTTAACTTCTTAACCAAACATATCAGCTGTTATGCCGGCATACCAACCGAGTGACTCCTCATAAGTAGCCTTGCGCACATCTGCCGTTTCACCAGTTTTGGAAATGAACCCGTCCACTTTTGCGATTTTCTCATCAGTGGCTTTGTATGTGGCGCCAACTTTAACACCATCATTTGTATCAACTAGAGACCAGCATGTGTTAGAAAATTTAGCTGGGAACACTTTTGATCCTGTCAGCGCACCTCTGATAGCCATAGCTGCAACTTTAGCCTGAGAATTAGCTGAAAACCCTGATTTCGGCATATCACCTTGGGAAGATGCGTCACCAAGAACATGGATATTTCCATCAACTTTAGAGGACATATCATGAGCACTTACTGGTGCCCAATTCCCCTCTGTTATGCCAGCCATCTCACAAATTCGCCCAGCTTTCATTGCCGGGATAACATTACAGGCATCAACTTTTGTCTCTTCGCCATCAATTGAAACTGTCATGGCCTCAGGATTAACTGAAACATTTGATCCACCAAATTCAGATCCAATCCAGTCAATCATTCCACTGTAGTGATTAGCCCAACCCTCTTGGAATAAACCCATTTTCGAAAACTTTGGTTTTGGGTCTGCGACGATAATTTTAGCCGTAGGATTAGATTTCTTAAGCATATGTGCAATCATTGAGATACGCTCATATGGCCCTGGAGGACATCTGTATGGATTAGGAGGAGCCACCATCGCAAAAACACCACCCTCTGGCATAGAAGCGAGTTGTGCCTTCAGTAGTTCGGTTTGGCTACCAGCCTTATAAGCATGTGGCATTTTATTTTGAGCATTTAAATCCCAACCCTCTACAGCACCATCAACAAAATCAATGCCAGGCGAGAGCACAAGCCGATCATAATTTAGTGTAGCTCCGCCAGCTAAAGAAACTGTCTTTGCTCCTCTGTCGATATCAACGGCCCAATCATGAACAACATTAATACCATATTCAGATGCAAGTTTTCCGTAACTATGTGCGATACTTCCAAGGTCTCTAAAGCCCCCAATATAGAGATTAGAGAAGAAGCAAGTGTAATAAGTGCGGGATGGCTCTACTAGAGTTACATCAATTGCACCCTTACTGTCCTTAGCAATATACCTGGCTACAGTCGCACCACCGGCACCACCTCCAACAACAACAACACGTGGTTTCCCACTTGCCATAACCATGGGAGCTGACAAACTAGCAGTCACAGCAGCCGCAGTTTGAATAAACGAACGTCTATTAATAGTCATACTTTCCTCCACTGTTTTTTCTGGGATACCCCAGTTTCTTTTTAGTCACTTT
>LUMQ01001727.1_pt1 | contig 10629 bp, 8 predicted proteins | sample 729621 | NCBI WGS metagenome assembly LUMQ01 (sample SAMN03860259, study PRJNA289734) | marine metagenome | biome: seawater column; feature: ocean; material: water; isolation source: Red Sea water column Station 12 - depth 25m | place: Saudi Arabia: Red Sea | collected 2011-10-15 | depth 25 m | reverse complement strand
TACGCCGCTGACCCGCGCGAGGGCAAGATCGACCTTGGTGTCGGCGTGTTCAAGGATGCCGATGGCAATACCCCGATCATGGCGGCGGTAAAAAAGGCCGAGGTCGTGCTTCACGACATGCAGACCACCAAGACCTACAAGCCGCTTGGCGGCGACGAGGCGTTCCGCGATGCCATGCGCGAGATGGTTCTTGGTGACAGCGTCGCGGCGGACCGCGTTGCCACCATCCAGACGCCGGGCGGTTCGGGCGCGATCCGCCAGCTCTATGAGGCGATCAGGAAAATCAACAGCGATGCCACCCTGTGGCTGAGCGACCCGACATGGCCGTCGCATGTGGCGATGGCCAACCATATGGGCATCAAGATCAGGACCTATCGCTATTTCGACAGCGCCGGCAGCAATGTCGATTTCGGTGGCATGATGGAAGACCTGCAGGCCATGCAGCCGCAGGACGTGCTGATGCTTCACGGCTGCTGCCACAATCCGACCGGTGCCAACCTTGATGCCGGCCAGTGGAATGATGTGACGGACCTGGTGCTGAAGACAGGAGCAATCCCGTTCATCGACATCGCCTATCAGGGGTTTGGCGACGGCCTCGAGGAGGACGCCGCAAACCTTCGTTCGATGGCGGCGCGCGTGCCGGAAATGCTGGTTGCCGCATCCTGTTCAAAGAATTTCGGCCTGTACCGCGACCGTGTCGGCTGCGCGATGGCGGTGTGCGATACCGCCGACAAGCATGCCGTTGTAGCCCGTAACATGGCGGTGCTGAACCGCATGAACTATTCCTTCGCGCCGGACCATGGCGCGGCGGTCGTCAGCATCATTCTCGCCGACAAGGGCCTGCGCGCGATGTGGGAGGAAGAACTCACCCAGATGCGCGAGACCATGCTGACAATCCGCAAGGACCTCGCCGACGAACTCCGCCGCCAGTGCAATACCGACCGGTTCGATTTCATTGCCGATCACCGGGGCATGTTCTCGCGCCTCGGGCTGAGCAAGGACGAGGTCGAGGCGCTCCGCGAGGAACATGGCATGTATGTTGTCGGTAGCCGATGAACCGGAGGCACGTCAGATGACGGATGGCAGGACCAGAAACGGCGGCCAGCTTCTCATGGACAGCCTTGTCGCGCTTGGCGCGACACGTGGCTTCGGGGTGCCCGGCGAATCCTATCTTGCCGTTCTCGACGCGATGGTCGACCACGCCAACGCCTTTGATCTCGTGCTCTGCCGGCAGGAGGGCGGGGCTGCCTATATGGCGGCGGCCTGGGGCAAGCTGACGGGCGAGCCCGGCCTGTGTTTCGTTACCCGTGGCCCTGGGGCGACCAATGCCACTGTCGGCATTCACACCGCCATGCAGGATTCGGTTCCGATGATCCTGTTCGTCGGCCAGGTCGGCACCGATGTGATGGGCCGCGAGGCCTTTCAGGAAGTGGATTACACCGCCTTTTTCGGACCGCTGGCGAAATGGGCCGTGCAGATCGATCATGTCGACCGGGTGCCGGAAATCATCAGCCGTGCCTGGACCGTCGCGATGAGCGGCAGGCCGGGGCCGGTCGTGGTGGCGCTTCCCGAAGACATGCTTGTCGGAACTTCAGACAGGTTGCCCTGCGATCCGGTGACCATCCCCGAACCGGCCGTGCCTGAAGCCGGCGCGGCGCAGATGGCCGCGATGCTGGCCGCTGCTGAAAGGCCGGTTATGCTCATTGGCGGTACCCGCTGGCCAGCCGGCAGCGCACGCGCGCTGGAAAGTTTCGCCGCCGCCAATGACGTGCCTGTTGTGGCCGCCTTCCGTTTCCATGACATCATCGACAATCACTGTCCGTCATTTGTCGGCGACGCCGGCGTGGCCATGAACGCCTATATGAAGGACCTGCTTCGCGAGGCCGACCTGATCGTCGCGATCAACATCCGGTTCGGTGAATCGACGACCGACGGCTACAGCCTGTTTGACGCGCCGAAAATGGCGGCAAAGCTGGTTCACAGCCACGCTTCGGATGGCGAGATCGGCAAGATCTATGCCCCGGACCTGCCCATCCATGCCGGCCCCAACGCCATGGCGAGCGCGCTTGCCGGCATATCGCTTCCCGCCAGCGAGGCCAGGACCGCATGGCGCGACGCCGCGCGCGAAAACTATCTTGCCGCCCTGACGGCCCCTGCGCAGCCGGGTGACGTCGATATGGGTGTGATCACGGCGCATATCCGGGACACGCTGCCCGAGGATGCGATCATCACCCATGGGGCGGGCAATTTCTCGATCTGGCCGAACAAGTTCATCTCTTATGGCAGGAACCAGCGCATGCTCGGGCCGCAGAGCGGTTCGATGGGGTTCGGGCTGCCGGCGGCGCTGGCGGCAAAGGTGCATGACCCGTCGCGATTTGTGCTGTGTTTCGCCGGTGACGGTGACTTCCAGATGAACGGCAACGAGATGGGCACCGCGCTTCAGGCCGGGCTGAACCCGGTGATCCTGATCATCAACAATGCCAGCTATGGCACCATCCGCATGCATCAGGAGCGCGAGTACCCGACGCGGGTGTCCGGTACCGCCATCGTCAATCCCGACTATATGGCCATCGCGGCAGCTTACGGATTCCATGGCGAGCGGGTGACCGAGACCGGACAGTTCGCCGATGCCTATCAGCGCGCCTGTGACTCCCCCACCGGCGCCATTGTCGAGATCGTGACCTCGACCGAGGCCATCTCGCCGCGCACCACGATCACGGCGCTTCGCGCCGCTGCCGGAAAATGACCGCCGCACCGGCGATCCGCATGATCAACGCCCATGCCGAGGGTGAACTCGGCTATGTCGCGATTGACGGCGTGCCGGAAATCCCCGGAAGGACCATTGCCGACAGGCTCGACTGGCTGAACAGCGATGCCGGAATTCCGCTGCGCCGTCATCTGATGCTGGCGCCGCGCGCCAATCCGGCCTGTTCGGTGAATCTGATCATGGATCCGGTCGATCCGGCCGCCGACGCCGCCTTTGTCATCCTGCAGCCGAATGCCGCGCATGCCAGCTCCGGCTCCAACAGCATCTGCGTGACGACGGCGCTCCTCGAGACAGGCCGCATCCCTATGAACGAGCCGCAGACGATGGTGACACTGGAAACCGCCGCCGGACTCGTCACCGCCACGGCGAGCTGCCGCGACGGCAAGTGCGAGCGCGTCGCCATCGACATGGTGCCGTCTTTTGTCGAGGCGCTGGATGTGGTGCTGGATACGTCCGAATGGGGGCTGGTGAAGGCCGATATCTGCTATGGCGGGGTGTTCTACGCGATTGTCGATGTCGGCCAGGTCGGGCTGTCCATTATTCCGAGTGACGCAGCCGAACTGGCGCGCATCGGCATGGTGCTTCGCGAGATGTTCACCGCGGCGCATCCGGTGGTTCACCCCGAAATTCCGGCGATCAACGGCATCGCCTATGTGATGTTCCGGCAAGCCGGGGCCGATGGGCAGACACGCACCGCGACGGTAATGCCGCCGGGCCGCCTCGACCGCAGCCCCTGCGGCACCGGGTCATCGGCGCATCTGGCATCGCTCCATGCAAGGGGCCAGATATCTGTCGGCGAGACCATCACCACCCGTTCCGTCATCGGCTCGGCCTTCGAGGTCACGCTTCTGGGCGTGACCGAGGCGGCGGGGCGCACCGCCATCCTGCCGCGTATTTCGGGACGCGGCTGGCGCTTCGGCGAGACTTTGGTGGAAAGCGATCCGAGCGATATTTTCGCCTCCGGCTATGCCGTCACCGATGTATGGGGGCCGGATGCCGCGACGCTCGACCCGGACGGCTGATCACTGCTATCGTCTGATCAGATTCTTTCACCTTCTCACCACGCCTGACAGGATTTTCCATGACCGCAAAGCTTGATGTCGATTTCGTCCGGTCACAGTTCCCGGCCTTCTCCGAACCCTCGCTTCAGGGGCAGGCTTTTTTTGAGAATGCGGGCGGGTCTTACACCTGCCGTCAGGTTATCGACCGGCTCCATCGCTTCTATACAGAGCGCAAGGTCCAGCCCTATGGCCGCTATGCGGCGAGCGCGGCCGGCGGTGCCGAGATGGACGAGGCGCGCGCACGGCTGGCAGCGCTGATGAATGTCGAGACCGACGAGCTCAGCTTCGGCCCGTCGACAAGCCAGAACACCTATGTCCTGGCGCAGGCCTTTGCCGACACCCTGTCGCCCGGCGACGCGGTGATTGTCACAGATCAGGATCATGAGGCGAACAGCGGTGCGTGGCGGCGGCTTGAAAATCGCGGGATGGAAATCCGCGAATGGCGCATCAATCCGGAGAGCGGCCAGCTCGAACTGGACAGCCTTGCCGCCATTCTCGACGACAAGGTAAAGCTGGTCTGTTTCCCGCATTGCTCCAACGTCGTCGGGCAGGAGAACCCGGTCGCGCAAATTGCGGCCATGGCGCATGACGTCGGCGCGGTCACCTGCTGTGACGGTGTCAGCTATGCACCGCACGGGCTGCCCGATGTCGGCGCGCTCGGCACGGATATCTACCTGTTCTCCAGCTACAAGACCTATGGCCCGCATCAGGGGATCATGGTGGTCCGGCGCGCGCTTGCCGACAGGCTGGTCAACCAGGCGCATTTTTTCAATGCCGATGTCCGCTACAAGCGGCTTACACCGGCCGGTCCCGACCATGCCCAGATCGCGGCCTGCGCCGGCATGGCGGACTATATCGATGCTGGGCCGTTGCCGCACTGCAGCGCGGGCATGAGGACCGGGTGCTCGCGCCATTGCTGGACTATCTCGGCAGCCGCAACGACGCCCGTATTCTCGGCAGCAAGGAACTCGGCACCGAGACCGGACGCGTGCCCACCGTCGCGCTGCATACGGCAAAGCCGGCTGAGGAGATCGCGATCTCGCTTGCCGAGCATGGCGTCATGGCCGGCGAGGGGAATTTCTACGCCGTGCGGACGATCGGGGCGATGGGCTGCGATCCGGATGCAGGTGTGCTGCGGCTCAGCTTTGTGCATTACACCACCGACGCCGAGGTCCAGCAGTTGATGAAGGGGCTTGATGCCTGCCTTTGAGTCTGGCTAGTCTTTGCCTCCGGCGCCGTCGCGCCGCGCGCGTCACAAGGATTCCATCACTTTTTTGCGCCTGAACAACCAGTGGCCACTGGCCGGGGACATTTACCGTCATGATCGATTTCGACGAGGTTCTCGACAACCGCAACCAGCATCTCACCAAGTGGGAAGCGTTCCCGGAGAATTATGGCGTTCCTGCCGATACAGGTATCCCGCTCTTGGTAGCGGACATGGACTTCCGCGCCCCGCCATCCGTCAACGAAGCGCTGCAGAAGATGGTCGATCATGGCGTGCATGGCTATTACGGGCCGGATGACAGCTTTCGCGAGGCCCAGGTCGCATGGATGGCGCGCCGCCATGACTGGGCGATCGAGCCCGACTGGGCGCTGCAGACCCATGGCCTCGGCAACGGGCTGTCAGTCATCATCAACGCCTGCTCGCAGCCCGGCGAGGCAGTGATCATCTTCTCGCCCGTCTATCACTCGTTCGCCCGTATCATCAAAGCCAATGACCGGCGTGTCCATGCCTCGCCGATGCAGATCAGGGACGGTCGTTTCCATATGGATCTCGACGCGCTGGCGGCATCGTTGACCGGCGACGAGAAGATCATGTTCCTGTGCTCGCCGCACAATCCGGGCGGCCGCGTCTGGAGCGCGGAGGAACTTCGCGATGTCGCCCTGTTCTGCGAGACGCACGACATCATCATGGTCAGCGACGAGATCCATCACGACCTGATCATGCCGGGGCACAGCCACACCATTCTGGCAAAGGTGGCGCCTGAAATCTCGCACCGGCTGATCACGCTTGTCGCCACCAGCAAGACCTTCAACATCGCCGGAATCGAGACCGGCAGCATGCTGATCCCCGATCCGGCCCTGCGGCAGCGGGTGCATTCCCTATCTCGACGCCAACCGCAGGCTGATGAACGAGGCGATCGACGGCATCCCCGGACTGTCGGTCATGAATCTCGAGGCGACCTATCTTGCCTGGGTCGATTTCTCTGGCACCGGAATGAAGCGCGAAGAATTTATCGAACGGCTCCGCCATGCCGGACTGGCGCCAAGCGAGGGACGCACCTTCGGGCCGGAAGGCGAACTGTGCATGCGGTTCAACATCGCCTGCCGCCATGCGCTTCTTGACGAAGCCATGGCGCGGCTGGCAGACGCGTTTGCCGATCTTCAGTAGGGTGTCGCCCTAGACGATCTTCAGCTCGAAATCGCCGATCCCCTCGACGCCGCCGGCAAGGACGTCGCCGCGCGATACGGCGCCGACACCGGCCGGCGTTCCCATGTAAATCACGTCACCCTGCTGCAGGGTATACATGGTCGACAGGTCGGCGATGATTTCCGGCACCGACCAGACCATTTCCGACAGGTCGGCATCCTGCTTGACGGTGCCGTTCTGCGACAGGTGGATGCGGCCGCTGGCGACCGAGGGTACCTCGGACATCTGCCGCAGCGGCGTGATCACGGCCGACTCGTCGACATCCTTGGCGGTGTCCCAGGGCTTGCGGTTTTCCTTGGCCTTGTTCTGCAGGTCGCGGCGGGTCATGTCGAGGCCGGCTGCGCAGCCATAGATGTGGGACAGCGCGTCAGCCTCGGCGATATTCGTGCCGCCGCTCTTCAGCGCAAACACCAGTTCCATCTCGTAATGATAGTTTTCCGTGCGCGGCGCATAAGCGATCTCGCCCTCGGCCATGACCAGCGTGGTCGGGGACTTGGTGAAATAGAACGGCGCCTCCCGGTCGACGACGGCGCCCATCTCGGCGGCATGCGCCTCATAGTTGCGGCCGACGCAGAAAATCCGGTTCACCGGATAGAGCTTGTCGCTGCCGATGATCGGAATGGTGGCAGGGGCGGTCGGTTCGAACAGATAGTCGGTCATGGCTTGGTCCTTGTCGCGGGATGATTGTGCAAAAATTGCGTAACGGGTTGCTGTTTTCGGATGCTAGAGGGGAAAGCGCGAGAACACGCGGCGGGCATTGCCTTCGAATACCATCTTGCGCTGTGCCTCGTCGAGGTTGGGCGTCGCGTCGATATAGCGTTTGGTGTCGTCGTAATAGTGGCCGCTTCTGGGGTCGATGCCGCGCACCGCGCCGATCATCTCCGAGGCGAACAGGATGTTCTCTGTCGGGATCACCTTGGTCAGCATGTCGATACCGTCCTGATGATAGACACAGGTATCGAAGAAGATGTTGCCGAGCACACGCTCGTTCAGGTCGCCGAGGCCCATGTCCTGTGCCATGCCGCGGAACCGGCCCCAGTGATAGGGAACCGCCCCGCCGCCATGCGGGATGATGAACTTGATGCTCGGGAAGTCGGTGAAGACATCCGACATCATGAAATGCACGAATGCCGTGGTGTCGGCACCCAGATAGAACGAGCTGGTGGTGTGCATCGCCGGGTGGCAGGCGCCGCTGACATGGATCATCGCCGGCACATCCAGATCGCACATGGTCTCGTAAAGCGGGTACCAGTATTTGTCGCCGAGCGGCAGGTCCTTCCAGTAACCGCCGGACGGGTCGGGGTTCAGGTTGCAGCCGATGAAGCCCATCTCCTCGACGCAGCGGCGAAGCTCGGTGATGCTTGTCCCGATCGGTGTCTGCGGGCTCTGTGGCAGCTGGCAGACTGGCACGAAGTTCGTCGGGAACAGGTCGCAGACACGCCTGATCAGGTCGTTGCAATGCTCGGTCCAGGCCTGCGAGGTGCTGGCGTTGCCGACATGATGGCCCATCCAGCTGGCGCGCGGCGAGAAGACGGTGACGTCCGTGCCGCGTTCCTGCTGGACACGAAGCTGGTTGGTCTCGATGCTCTCGCGAATCTCGTCGTCGCTGACCGTCATCACGCCCTTGCTGCTGATGTGGTCGGGGTCTGCGGCGACGGCCTCTTTCTGCGCGTCGCGCCAGGCGGCGACGCCCGGCGGGGTGGTGGTGTAATGGCCGTGGCAATCGATGATCATGGCACTCGTCTCCGGACCCTGTTTCAGCTCTTGAACTGTTTTTCGACCATGTCCATCACCTGCATCGCCGGCAGGCACTGGGCGAGGCTGGAATTCGGCTCGCGGCCTTCGCGGATGGCGGCGACGAATTCGCGGTCGATCAGCTCGATGCCGTTGGTCGAGACATCGACATTGCTGACATCGATCTGGTTGTCGCGGCCGTCGAACAAATCGTCATAACGGGCGATATAGGTGTTGTTGTCGCAGATATAGCGGAAGAAGGTGCCGAGCGGCCCGTCATTGTTGAAAGACAGCGACAGCGTGCAGATTTTGCCGCTTGGCGTCTTCATGATGATGGCCATGTCCATGGCGATGCCGAGCTCCGGATGCATCGGTCCCTGTACGCCGTGAACCTCGGTGACCATCTCGCCGGTCTGGTACATGAACAGGTCGATCGTATGGCAGGCATGATGCCACAGCAGATGGTCGGTCCAGCTGCGCGGGCTGCCGTCCGCGCTGATGTTCTTGCGGCGGAAGAAATAGGTCTGAACATCCAATTGCTGGATCGACAGCTCGCCGGCGCTGATCAGGTTGTGGACATATTGGTGAGACGGGTTGAAGCGGCGCACATGGCCGGCCATCGCGACAAGGCCGGTTTCCTTCTGCTTGGCGACCAGCGCTTCGGAATCGGCAAGGCTGTCGGCCATCGGGATTTCGATCAGCACATGCTTGCCGGCATCCATCGCGGCAAGGCCCTGTTCGGCATGCATGCCCGTCGGCGTGGCCAGAACGACAGCGTCGATCTCCGGCATGGCGAGGCTTTCGGCAAGGTCGGTGGTCGCATGGGGAATGCCATAACCAGCTGCAAGCTCCTGCGTTGGCTCAAGGCGCCGCCCGACAAGCGAGACAACCTCGACCCCGTTGATCAGCTTCAGCGCATCAAGGTGCTTTTTGCCAAAGGCGCCGCCACCGGCAAGACAGATTTTCATGGGTTTGTCTCCGTTCCGTATCTTCGGTCTATTCGCCCTTCTCGAGGGCTTGTTCAATCAGGGTCAGCTGTTCGGCGAGCGGTGTGCCGGAATCCAGCGAAAGGTCCAGCGCGCCCATTTCTTCTTCCCAGGAAATGGTGCCGGTTGTCATGGCCGGCGCCACATCAAGACCGCGAAGGGTCTTTGCCACCTCGCGCATCTCGGCGGCGCGGCGGATGCCATGCGCAGTCATGCGCTCCATGTTGTAGGCGGTCTGCTCGGCCCAGCCAAGCCCGCCTTCAGAGGCATCCAGCGAGTTCGCAACCTCTTCGGCGACGCCGGCGCGTGCCGCGGCACGGAAACATTCCACCGTCAGCGCCTCCATGCCCTTGACCATGACCGACCGCAGCATCTTGATGGTCGAGGCGCGTCCGATCTCGGTGCCGACAAAGCGCGGGGCAAGGCCGGCCGCCTGAAGGCGAGCCGCGACCATTTCCGTATCCTCGGCTGCAGCCAGCATCGGAGTTTCATGTCCGCGCGGGGTGATCGGTGCCATGACCGCAACATCGACATATGTCGCGCCGGCCGCGCCGACGGGGCCGGATGCCATCTGCTTGGTTCCCGGGGCGCAGCTGTTCATGTCCAGCCACAGGGCATTGGCCCGCAGATGCCGCGCGGCGAGGCTGGCCGCATGTGCGGCCTGGTCGGCGGTGACAACGCAGATCACGATGTCGGCTGCTTCCACGGCGTCGCGCGCGGTATCACAGGCGGTCACGCCTGCCCCCTCGATCCGCGCGCGCATGGCGGCGGCGATCTCGGGATCATGGTCGGTCAGCTTGATATCGTGAGCGCGCATGCCGGTCGCAAGGCCGCTGGCGGACAGCGTTTCGGCGATCGCAAGCCCGGCTTCGCCAAATCCGATGAATGCAAGTGATACCTGCGATGTCATGAATGCGCTCCCATACTCCAAGAAATAGCAAACATGCCGTTCCAGCGCCAACATCGCGTCGGCCTGTCGGATAGAATTTCGGCATGGTGCCTTGCCAAGCTTTTATGGCACCGTGGCGCCGATGCGCGCTATCCTGCCTTGGATGGCTGGACGGGACGGAAGAGAGGTCATGTCGGACACCGGTACAAGATGCATGTGGATGCGGGGCGGCACCTCGAAGGGCGGGTATTTTCTGGCCGACGACCTGCCCGCTGATACCGCCGCGCGAGATGAGCTGCTGCTGCGGGTGATGGGATCGCCGGACGTCAGGCAGATCGACGGCATGGGGGGCGCCAGCCCGTTGACCAGCAAGGTGGCCGTGGTCTCGCGCTCCGGTCGCGCAGATGCCGACATCGACTATCTGTTCCTTCAGGTGTTTGTCGATCAGGCCATCGTCACCGACGTGCAGAATTGCGGCAATATCCTTGCCGGGGTCGGCGGGTTTGCCATTGAACGCGGCCTCGTCGAGGCGCGTGGCGACAGCACGGATGTGCGGATTTTCATGCGCAACACGGGGCAGGTGGCGACGGCGACCATCCATACGCCCGGCGGCGTTCCGTCATATGCGGGCGACGAGGAGATCGACGGTGTTCCCGGCGGTTCGGCAGCGGTGCCGCTGGTCTTCGACGATGTGGCCGGTTCCATGTGCGGAGCCCTGCTGCCGACGGGCAATGCCGTTGATGTCATCGAAGGCGTCGAGG
>LUMQ01000442.1_pt1 | contig 10639 bp, 10 predicted proteins | sample 729621 | NCBI WGS metagenome assembly LUMQ01 (sample SAMN03860259, study PRJNA289734) | marine metagenome | biome: seawater column; feature: ocean; material: water; isolation source: Red Sea water column Station 12 - depth 25m | place: Saudi Arabia: Red Sea | collected 2011-10-15 | depth 25 m | reverse complement strand
ATATTAATCAAAAAGAATTTCAGTATCCTTTTAATCATTCAACAAAAACAGAAACATTAGTTGCAGGAACAGTTAGATATTCAATACCTACTACTGCAAAGACAGTAGACTATAATACATTTAGATTAGTTAAGGATTCAGACTTAGGCTCAAGTGGTGGTAGATTATTTGTAATAAATTATAATGATTACGTAAATAGTTACATTACACAAGAAGATGAGATAACAACCACTAATTTAGATGGTTCTCTCACAGATTCTGCAACAACTATTACAGTTAATAGCACAACAGGATTTGATTCTACAGGAACTATATTCATAGGTAATGAACAGATAACTTATACAGGCACATCCTCTACTACATTTACAGGTGCTACAAGAGGTGCTAATGATACCACAGCGGCAGCTCATAGTGATGACACACAAGTTGCACAGTTTGAATCAGGTGGTGTTCCACAATATGTAGCAAGAACACCTGACAACAATTTTTTATTATATCCCTTTCCAACAAAAGGTTTTAGTTTAAAATATGATTTCTTTTCTTTTCCAACGGATATGTCTGCTCATAGTGACACGACAACAATACCTGATAGATTTGCCGCTGTAATAGTAGATGGAGCAACTGCTTTTGTTTATCAGTACAGAGGTGAAACAAATCAATATCAGTTAAATTTTCAAAGATTTGAGCAAGGTATAAAAAATATGCAGACATTACTAGTTAATAGATTTGAATATGTAAGATCAACATTTATACCTAAAATAGGATACACAAGCACAGCAGATTTAAGTATAAGGATTTAGTTAAATGCCTGATTCTTCGCAAGTACAACCTGTAGCATTTAACTGTGAGGGAGGGTTAGTTCTCAATCGCTCTACCTTTATGATGAAACCGGGTGAAGCATTAGAACTACAAAACTTTGAGCCTGACATAGAGGGTGGCTATAGAAGAATAAATGGATTTAGTAAATATGTATCTGCAGTAGTTCCTCAGACATCATCTTCTGCAGAAAAAGTGTTGATGGTAGCTACATTTGCAAGTAAAGTTGTAGCAGCTAGAGGAACAAATATATTTCAAGCTACTCCGGGTGGTTCTTCTTGGACAACAATAGATAGTGGCAGAACAAGTGCAGGTAAATATACTTTTGAAAGATTTAACTTTGATGGTAATGATAAGTTAATTGTAGCAGATGGAACAAATGCACCAACAGTTTTTAATACATCATTTAGTGCAACAGATGTATCTTCAGGTGGTGGTGGTGAGGTAAGCACTGCAGTTACAGGTGCTAAGTTTGTTGTAGCATTTAAAGAACATATGTTTTATGCAGGTATGTCAAGTGCTAAACAAGAATTAGTTTTTAGTGTACCTTTTGATGAAGATAATTTTGCTACAGGTAGTGGTGCAGGAAGCATCAAGGTTGATGACGAAATAACAGGACTTAAAGTTTTCCGTGAAGACTTATTTATATTTTGTCAAAATAGAATATTTAAATTATCAGGAACATCAACTAGTAACTTTGCAATAACTGCAGTAACAAGAGATATAGGATGTATCAACGGAGACACAATCCAAGAATTTGCAGGTGACCTTATATTCTTAGGTCCTGATGGATTACGTACAATCGCAGGTACTGCAAGAATTGGTGACGTTGAATTAGGAACTATAAGCTCTAATGTTCAAAGTTTATTTGACGCTAACTTATCTAGTGCATCAGAGTTTGATTCAATAGTTATACCTGATAAAACACAATATAGAATATTCTTTACAAAAGATGGTACAGGTGAGAATGCTACTAAAGGTGTCATATGTGTGCTAAAAGGACAAACTTTTGAGTTTGCAGAACTACGAGGCATAAAACCTGCCTCAACAGATACATTTGTATCTGCAGGAGATGTTATAGTTTTACATGGTGCATATAGTGGTGGCTATGTATACAGACAAGAGTCAGGTAGTGACTTTGATGGAACTGCCATACTAGGTAAGTATAGAGGTCCTGACATGACTTTTGGTGATGCAGGTATACGTAAACATATGCAACGTGTTATTGTAAACTTTGCACCTGAATCAACAATAGATGCAGACTTATTTTTAAGATACGATTATGAAGCAAAAGACTCTGCAAGACCTGCAGCTTATGAGTTAGATTCAAGTGATATTGCTGCGATATATGGAACTACAACATATGGTAGTAGCTCTGCAAGTTTTGGAACATATGGTGGTGCATCACAACCATTAGTAAGACAATCCGTAGAAGGGTCAGGCTTTGCAGTCGCACTTAGAGTTAACGATGGTGGTTCTACTGCACCATACTCATTAAAAGGATTTCAGTTAGAATATCAAGTAGGAGCAAGAAGATAAATGGGAGCTACATACACTAGACAATCATCTTATAGTGATGGAGATACAATAACTGCTGCTCATACCAATGATGAGTTTAATCAGTTATTAGCAGCCTTCGCAGCGAGTACAGGACACACTCACGATGGTACGACTGCAGAAGGTGGTCCTATTACTAAGTTACTTGGAACTGCAATCACAATAGGTGATGGCACTGCAGGTACAGACATAGCAGTAACATTTGATGGAGAAACATCAGATGGTGTATTAACATGGAAAGAAGACGAGGATTATTTTGAATTTAGTGATGACATACTTGTTGCTTCTACAGAGAAGTTACAATTCAGAGACACAGCTATATACATCAATTCAAGTACAGATGGACAATTAGATTTAGTAGCAGATACAGAAATACAATTAGCTGCGACAACAATAGATATAAATGGTAATGTAGATATATCAGGCACAATTACAATAGGTAGTGCAGGTATATCTGAAACAGAATTAGAAGTTCTTGATGGTCTTACTGTAACCACAGCAGAAGTAAATATATTAGATGGTGACACAAGTGCTACATCAACAACTGTGGCAGATGCAGATAGAGTTGTACTAAACGACAACGGAACTATGGTGCAAGTAGCAGTAACAGACTTAGCTGCTTACTTTGATGATGAAATAACTGCAATGCCTAATCTTGTAACCACTGCTGCGACAACAGTAGGTGCATTAAATAGTGGTTCTATTACAAGTGGTTTTGGTAGTATTGATACAGGTTCATCTACAATAACAACCACAGGATTAATAACAGGTGGTTCATTAGATATAGATGATGTTGTTATAAATGGTAGCACTATTGGTCACACAGACGATACAGACCTTATAACTGTAGCAAATGGCATAGTAACAGTAGCAGGTGAAATATCCGTAACTACACTAGATATTGGTGGCACTAACGTAACTGCTACTGCAACAGAACTAAATTTATTAGATGGTGTATCAGGGTTAGTACAAGCTGACTTTACAAAACTAGCTGCAGTAGATGCAACAGCAACAGAACTAAACATCATGGATGGTGATACTTCAGCATCATCAACCACACTTGCAGATGCAGACAGAGTTGTAGTCAACGATGCAGGTACAATGAAGCAAGTTGCACTAACTGATTTTGAGACTTACTTTGAATCTGCACTAGACACATTATCAAACGTAACAACAGTAGGCACACTTGATAGTGGTGCTATCTCAAGTGGCTTTGGCAACATAGATGTAGGTTCTAGTAACTTAACTGCAACAGGCACTATATCTTTAGGTGCTACATCTTTTAATGACAATGCTATCACTAACGTAGGTGACATTGCACTTGACTCTATTAGTGCAGATGGAACAGATATTAACGTGGCAGTATCAGACAACTCTGCAACTGCTTTTACAATTAAACAAGGTTCAGATAATTATTTAGTTATAGATACTGCAAATAGTAGTGAGTCTGTATCAATAGGTACAGGTATATCAGGAACTGCCATATCTATAGGACATGGTACATCTGAAACTACTGTTAATGATAATCTTACAGTTACAGGTGACTTAACTGTAAATGGTGCTACAACAACTGTAGACACAACAAATACAACAGTCAAAGATAATTTACTAGAGCTAAACAGTGGTGCAAGTTCTAACTCAAATGATTCAGGTATAATAATACAAAGAGGTTCTACAGGTAACGATGCTTTATTTATGTGGGATGAGTCTGAAGATAAGTTTGCTTTAGGTACAACTACAGATAACGCAAGTAGCACAGGCAACCTTAATATGACAACAGGTACGCTTGTTGCTAACATTGAAGGTAATGTCACAGGTAACGTGACAGGTAACGTGAGTGGCACTGCTGCTACAGTTACAGGTTCTGCTCAGTCAAATATAACCTCACTTGGCACATTAACAACATTAACAGTTGATAATGTTATAGTTAATGGCACTACAATAGGTCACACAGATGACACAGATTTAATAACATTAGCAGATGGTATAGCAACAGTTGCAGGAGAAATATCTGTAACCACTCTTGATATAGGGGGTACAAATGTTACTTCAACTGCTGCAGAATTAAACATCATGGATGGTGGTACTGCTGCCTCTTCTACAACATTAGTGGATGCAGACAGAGTTGTTACAAATGACAATGGCACAATGAAACAGGTGGCATTGACAGATGTAAAGACGTACTTAACTAGTGCAGGTTTTACAACAGATGACCCAACTGCACTAGCTATTGCCCTCGGATAATTTTACTTGACAAATCAAGCAAAACCGAGTATAATTATATAAGGAAAAAAACAAATGGCAAATACATTTAGAGTAGTCACATTCGCTGCCGAGCCAAACAGTGCAGGTTCTCCATATACAATATATACAGTTCCGAGTAGCACAACTACAGTAGTGATTGGACTCATACTTACAAACATACATACATCTCAAGTAACCACAGAAGTAGAGCTTGTATCTACCACATCAGGTGGTGGTAGAGCAGCAACCAACGGAACATCGTTCTTAGTGAAAGATGCACCTATACCTGTAGGTTCATCGTTAGAACTATTAACAGGTGGTAAAGTCATACTTGAGACAGGAGACCTTCTAAGAATAGATTGTTCTGTAGCAGATAAGATATCAGGAACACTAAGCATAATGGAGATAACATAAGATGCCATACATAGGAACTCCTGCTGTAGATAGATTCACATCAACCAAAGCAGCATCTGTATTTTCAGGTGATGGTTCTACTACTGCATTTACACTAGACCATGCAGTAGGGTCTGATGAGGACATACTTGTATCTGTAGATGGTGTTATACAAGAACCATCTGTGGCATATGCAGTGAGCAACGGAACTACACTTACATTTACAGGAGCACCATCAAGTAACTCAGGTAATAACATCTTTGTGTATTACTTGTTTAGAACAGTGGGTACAGTAGGGCATCCTAGTAATCAAGCATTAACTGCGACAAATGGTACGTTGACAGGAACACTTGCTGTTACAGGTGCTACTACTTTAAGTAGTGATGTAACAATAGGTGATGCAAGTGCAGCAGATAAGAAGATAGTGTTTGATGGTAACGCACAGGACTTTCACATAGGATTAGATGACAGTGCAGATTCACTAACAATAGGGTTAGGTTCAACACTCGGCACAACATCCCACATGATATTTGATGCGAATGGTCACATAACTAAACCATTGCAATCTGCATTTCTTGTTGGTAAAAGTTCTCAACAATCCAATATAGCTGTTGGACAGGATGTTGCTATAACATTTGACACAGAACACTTTGACCAAAATGGAGATTTCTCATCCAATACATTTACAGCACCTGTAACTGGCAAATATCAGCTTAACGCACTTGTGCGTTTATCAAATCTTGATTCGGCTTCTGATTACTATTACTTACAAGTTGTAACATCTAACAGAGCTTATTTATCAGCAATAATTGACCCTGATTTTGGACAGGATGCTACTTATTGGCAGTTAAGCACTTCAATACTTGCAGATTTGGATGCAAATGATACAGCATCTATGAAAATAGTTCAACACAGTGGCACTCAACAAACAGATTTAGAAGGTGCAGCAGAGCATGGCACAACCTTTTCAGGCTACTTAGTAGCATAAGCCAAGTGAAACAACGTAACATAAAGGAGTTATAAATGGCAAATCACACAAAGACAATAACATTAACAGATTTACAACAAAAAATTCTGTCTAATGATTTATACAATGACGTATCAGACAATGCAGGTATAGATGCTTGGTTGGATGGTGCGATTACAGGTAAGATAAACAACTGTTGGAAGCGTATGCAACAAGAGTGGACTACAAAGTTAATGAACGACAGTAGCTTCACAGACCCCATACCAAGCAACCAAGCAGACTTTGTTGCACTTGTAACTGCAAGAAGTGACTATAAGACACGCAAACAAAGAGATGATGCAAGTGGCATAAGCTAGGAGTAACTAATGGCATTAACAAAAGTAATAGGCAATGGATTAGGAACATTAGGTGATGGAACAGCTAATGATACTAAAATTGTATTTGATGGTAATGCTCAAGATTATCATATAGGCTTAGATGATAGCTCTGATAAATTAGTTATAGGTAAAGGCACAGCACTTGGCACTACCACTTCTATGTCTTTTGATGAAAATGGTATTATATTAAAACCACTTCAACCTGCTTTTTTAGTTGAAGGAAGTGGTCAAACAAATCTTTCTTTAAACGCAACTACTGTAATCACATTTGGAACTCCAATATTTGATCAAAATTCAGATTTTGATACATCTACAGAAACATTTACTGCTCCAGTTACAGGTAAATATCAATTTAATATGAGTATAAGATGTGACCAAGTAGATATTACTACTCAATATACTGCTCCACAAATTTTTACAAGTAACAAATTGTACTCATTTATTTGGACTAATAATGGATTTGATGCAGATTTAGATTATATTACATTTACTGGTTCAGTTCTTGCAGATATGGATGCAGGAGATACTTGCCAGATTAGAATTTATTTGCCAAGTCTCGGAACTGCTCAATTAGATGTAATTGGAGGCAACAATACATTTTTTTCAGGTTACTTAGTATGTTAGGAGATCATTTATGCCATACATAGGAGTTAGTCCACAATTTGGAGTTAGAAAAAAGCACACTTATACTGCCACTGCTGGGCAAACTAGTTTCAGTGGTGCAGGATCAGAGGGTGCAACATTAAGTTACACTGACTCGAACTTTGTTGACGTATATCAAAATGGTGTAAAGTTAGGTGATGCCGACTACACATCTACGAGTGGCACAGCTATTGTTTTAGCTCAAGGAGCGTCAGTTGATGACCTTATAGAAATAATAGTTTTTGATGCCTTTAGTGCCGCAGACACTGTAAGTAAAGCAGATGGTGGTACTTTTGATAATCCAGTAACAATAACAACTGCTGATAATTCAGTAAACTTAAATTTAGTTTCAACTGATGCAGATGCAAATTCAGGTCCTGAATTAGAGCTTTATAGGAATAGTGCTAGTCCTGCTGATAATGATTTTGTAGGAACAATATCTTTTCAAGCAGAAAATGACGCAGGAGAAAAGATAGAGTATGGGGTTCTTAAAACTCGTATTGTAGACGCAAGTGATGGCACTGAAGATTTCAGAATGACATTTGAAGGCAAAGTTGCAGGAAGTGATGTTCAATTATTTAAAATGGACAACAGTAACATTGTTTTCAATGAAGATAGTAAGGATATAGATTTTCGTGTTGAATCAGATGGTAACGCAAATATGCTTGTTGTTGATGCTGGTAACGACCAAGTTGGTATTGGCACTGATAGTCCACAAAGACAACTTCATATTGCAGGTGGCTCAAATACAGGATTAAAAATATCTGGTAATTCTAGTGGTGCTACTAGTAGTGATGGTTTTGATATTTTTGTACGAGATGACAATAGTGGTGTTGAATTAGTTCAAAGAGAAAATACATTTATGACGTTTCACACTAATAACACGGAACGTATGCGTATTGATGCAAATGGTCGTATGCAAATTACTTCTGATGGACAGGCTAGTTTTACCTCTGATGCTTCATTAGAAGTAAGAGGTCAAAATGCACCTTTAGTTAAATTTAATCATAATCAAAATGCAGATGAAGTTGTTTTACAAATACGACATGACCAAGCTAGAAGTGGTCAAACTGCAACTATGGTACAAATTTTAAACAACTCAAATTCTGAAGTTGGTACTATAAAAGCTAACGTATCTGCTACTGCATTTAATACTTCCTCAGACTACAGATTAAAAGAAAATGTAAGTTACAATTTTGATGCAACATCAAGATTGAAACAATTAAAACCTGCAAGATTTAATTTTATTGCAGATGAAACAAATACAACAGTTGATGGTTTTTTAGCACACGAAGTTTCAGATATTGTACCAGAAGCCATAACTGGCGAAAAAGATGCTATGACAAAGGAGGTTCTTTATGCTAATGGTGATGAGATACCTAATGGTAAAAAAGTTGGTGATGTAAAAGAAGCATCAAAGATTGCTCCACAAGGCATAGACCAAAGTAAACTTGTACCTCTTTTAACAAAAACATTACAAGAAGCACTTACAAGAATAGATACACTTGAAGCAAAAGTGATAGCATTGGAGAAAGGTGAATGACCAAAGCAGCAGAATTAGCAAAGATGGGTGAAGTCCTAGACAACAGTCAGATTGGTAGGAAAAACATTATAATTAATGGTGCTATGCAATTGGCACAGAGGGGTACAAGCTCTAGTGGATTAGGTGCTACTACTGCTGGTTATACTACTGTAGACAGATATGCTGCATATGCTGGTGCTGACGCAACAGCAGGTAGATATACCATGTCACAATCTACTGTTACAGATTTAGAAGGGTTTTCAAATGCTCTTAAAATTGACTGCACTACAGCAGATACTTCTATTGCTGCAGGTGAAGCATTATTAATACAACATCCTGTGGAAGGTTTTAACGTACAACAGCTTAAAGCAACAAGCACAACAACAAGAGCTTTTACTTTATCATTCTATGCAAAATCAAATGCAAGTAGAGCAATAGCAACAGAAATAAATCTTACAAATGGAACAAATAGAAGTGCGAGTAAATTACACACTATTGGAACATCATGGGCAAGATATACCTTTACTGTTCCAGCAGCTTCTAGTACGCAAATAGACAATGACAATTCAAGTGAATTGCAGGTAAATTTTTGGCTTCATGCAGGAAGTACATATTCGAGTGGAACTATGAGTGCATCTTTAGCACCCATAACAAATGCAAACAGAGCAGCAGGAATAGGAAGTATTTTTGCATCAACTGACAACGAAATAGAAATTACAGGCATACAACTAGAAGTAGGCTCACAAGCCACACCATTTGAGCATAGGTCATTTGGAGAAGAACTAGGTTTATGCCAGAGGTATTATTATCAACATGTGATGGGAGGAACATCTGGACCTAGAGCACAACAATACCATGCAAATTATAAGTTATATGATGATTGGTTTCCTGTTACTATGAGAGCTGCTCCTACAGGAACGGTAACTGTTAATAATGGTTCACCTACTGCTTTTAGCACTGGTCGAAATCGATGGCAGGCATATCAAGCGTCTGATTATGATGGTACAACTATATATATGATGACATCAGCAGTTTACGATGCGGAGCTTTAAATGACATATACTTATAAATCACTTGGAAATTTTCCTGAAGCTATAGGGAGTGGTCCTATAGATTGTATTCTAAGAAAAGAAGATGGTGCTTTTATTCCAAAAGATACGGATAATAAAGACTATCAAGAGTATTTAAAATGGGTAGCTGAAGGCAACACAATAGAGGATGCTGACTAATGTTGGGTCATGCTGCCATTGCTGAAGCCGCCATCGCTGATGTTGGTGGCGTATTACAATTAGCAACAGCAGAGATGAACGCTCTTGCCTCAAGCTCTAGCATAGGATCTGGAACACTTGTAGGCGTTTCATCTTTGAGTGGTAATTTTACACAAACAACAGCAGGTATATTTATAACTGGTAGTGTAAACGCAGAAGTTAGTTCTAGTTTTACACAAACCACAGAAGATATAAAAATAGTTAACTTTACTGATGTAACCATGAGTAGCGTGTTTACACAGACAACAGATGGTATTGCCATACTTACAGGTATATCTTCTCAAGATTTGAATTTTACAAAAACATCATCTGGAGATATACTATACGAAGATGTTGTAACAGATGCCACAACAGAAACATATACAGAAATAACTCCAAGTGGCACAGAAACATGGACAGAGATTACGCCTAGTGGCACAGAGACATATACAGAAATAGTGAGGTAAGCATGGCAAGTACATATACATCAAACATAGGAGTTGAAAAGATAGGTGCTGGTGAACAAGCTGGTACATGGGGTACAACTACCAACAACAACCTAGATATACTAGACAGAGCCATTAATGGTGTAGGTGCTATCACATTATCTGGTACAAGTCATACTTTAACAACTAGCGATGGTACGTTATCAGATGGTGGTTTTAAAGTTCTTGTTTTAGGTGGGTCACCATCTGGCACAAACACAATAACTATATCTCCTAACGATCAAGACAAAGTTTATATAGTGCAGAACGGCACGAGTCAGACTGCTACATTTACACAAGGATCTGGTGGTAATGTATCTGTACCTGCTGGATCAAAGAAAATTATATTTGCAGATGGTGCAGGATCTGGTGCAGCAGTGACTGACGTA
>LUMQ01001076.1_pt1 | contig 10643 bp, 11 predicted proteins | sample 729621 | NCBI WGS metagenome assembly LUMQ01 (sample SAMN03860259, study PRJNA289734) | marine metagenome | biome: seawater column; feature: ocean; material: water; isolation source: Red Sea water column Station 12 - depth 25m | place: Saudi Arabia: Red Sea | collected 2011-10-15 | depth 25 m | reverse complement strand
AACATGAAAATAATTTTTATGATGTAATTACTTGTTCACACATTTATGAACACGTTCCAGATGCTAATAAACTAATGTCTGAAATATATAGATTACTTAAACCAGGTGGAGTGTGCTTTTTTGCAGCGGGAAATAGATTCAAAGTAATAGAGGGTCATTACAGGTTGCCATTTTTATCTTTTTTTCCTAAACGTATATCTAATCTTTATTTGAAAATTACAGGAAAAGGAAATGAATATTACGAAAACCATCTCTCGTATAAAAATTTAAAACAGCTTGTTAATCAATTCGAGGTAATTGACTATACAGTTGAAACAATAAAGTATCCAAAAAAATATTTTGCAACAGATTTGATAACAGAAAATTCTTTTCGACAAAAATTGTATTTAACTATCGCTAATTATTTTTATTTTCTTATACCAACATATTTGTGGCTACTTAAAAAGAGTGAATCAGAGTAATTTTTTTATGCTGCTTCAATTTAAGACTTTATAACTTTACTTATTTTTAATTTATTCTTGTGAGATAAATGAGAATATTTTATTCCCTCTAAAAGGTTTATCTTCACATTATTATGATTTAATACACTTCCTATAATTGGTAGATCGCCCCATCTGTGTATAAATTGTAAATCATTATTTGCAACTTTCTCTAAAGCACTATTAATTTCAATTTCATTCCAAAAAGAAATTTTTGAAATATAAAAATTTGTGTAAGGAAATTTGTTATTGTAAAAATTTTTATTGTTTGCTTGAAATATTTTCATTAGTTCATCAGGAAGGCTTTGATTTGTATATTGATGCGTTTCGTTGCTAAATTTGGCCGTACCAAAAACAAAATCTTTATCAATGTTGTTTATAATATTTACATCAAATTTTTTTATCATAATATCCTCATCTATTCTTATAAGATAATCAAAGTCCTTAATGTATTTCCATATATGTAAGAAATTAAACCTACACATTAATCTATACCCAATTCCAAAACGTTCAAGATCAGGTATTTTTTCAATCAATTTCTTGTCGTAACCAAAATCTTCAGAGACATCAACAAAATTTATACTCTCGGGAGATTTGCTATTTATAAAACTTTCATCTTCTTTACTTATATTTCCTTCATGAAACAATATTTGATCTATTTTATTTTCAGATTTAGATGTGATTTTACGAAATATATTGTTATTTCTTTTTATCAAAATATTGTAATCTTGCTTTCTGTCATAACCTCTAACTAAAGCTGCAATTACAATTTTCATTTCTATTGTTAACCATAATATTTAAATTTTGGAATGTATCAACAAATTTGATTTCATTACAGATTTAAATAATATATTTTTGATTAACTATATAAAAGTGAAATTATTTTTTTTAAAACAAATAGACAAGACCTTCTATAAAATATTTGTATGCCTATTGATGAAAAAAATGACAATTTAACCTTTAATTTTATAATTGGAACAAAAGCACAATTTATAAAGACTATCCCAGTCATAAATGAATTTTTAAAATCTGATAAAAAAGTTAAATTATATGATTTAAAGCAACATAGTGAGACAACTAGTGACTTAAGGAAAAAAATTATAGGAAAATATATTTATATTGAATTGTCTAAAAATAAAATTAATTTAGGTACTTACAGCAACTTAATTTTATGGTTCTTTAAGACAATTATTAAAATAATCTTTTATCCTGATAAAAATATAAAATCAAATTATTGCTTCGTGCATGGTGATACACTTTCGACTCTTCTTGGAAGTTTTTTTGTAAAAAGAAATAGAGGTAATCTTGTGCTTTTAGAAGCGGGGCATCCTGTACCTGGTATATTTAAACACTTTCCAGAATCAGTTATAAGGTATATTGTTGCAAAAATATCAAATAAATTAATCGTAAATGGTGAAAGTCAAATTAATCAGCTTAAGAAATGGAATGTAAAAGGAAGCATTTTACAAATATCTACAAACACTATTTACGATAGCTTCATTGGTGTTGAACTAAATCAAAATCATAATAAAAATAAAGTCACTGTAGCTATACATAGAACAGAAAATATAAATAATAAAATTAAATTGAAGTTGCTGGTGAAGTTTTTAGTTCAAATCTCAGAGCAATTCGATATCAACTGGTATCTTCACATACCCACAAGAAATAAATTAAAATCGTATAATCTTTTAGATGAACTTACAGATGGTAATGTTAAAACACTTGATTTAATTCAATATGATCAATTTATCAATGAGCTGTTCAGTTCAGAATTTGTAGTGACAGACGGAGCAGGAATTGTAGAAGAGTGTCAATTAATTGGAGTACCAACATTGGTTTGGAGAGACGAACATCTAGATCAAGAGCATTTATTTGAGATTGGGAAGAATTTAGTTTTATCAAACTATCAAACAAAAGACATGAACGATTTTCTGGAGAATTATAATTCGTTAAGAAGCGAAAAAATATATATTCATAAATCAAGTCCATCAAAAGAAATTTATGAGTATTTTATTAACTAAATAACAAATATTTAATATTTGAATAGTATTTGTTTGGTATTTTAATTCAAAATATTCTTGATATCATAAAAATGTGTTTACTTTAATTGTGCTTGCTTATAATGAAGAAAAATATATTGAAAAAACAATAAAAGAGTCTTTTAACCATTTTGATGAAGTAATTATTGTAAATGATTCAAGCAAAGATGAAACCTTAAATAAAATTAATAAACTTGAGCTGCAAGATTTTAATAATTTAAAAATTATAAATAACGAAAAAAATATAGGTGCAGGAAAATCATTTTTGAATGCAATTAAAGAAGTTGATTTAAATAAGACTGATTACCTTATAAAAATTGACGGTGACAATCAATTTAAAATTGATGATATTTTGAAATTAAAAAAAGTAGCAAAAGATAATAAAATTGATTTTCTAAAGTGTGATAGATTTTGGGAAGACGGAATAGAAGGAAATATACCAATAATAAGATTTATTGGTAATGCCTTTGCTTCATTCTTGCTAAAACTATCTACTTCGAATTGGAAACTTAATGATCCTTTAAACGGTTTATTCTTAATTTCTAGTAAGGCATTGAGGAACTTTGATCTTCCAAAACTTTTTTATAGATATGGATACCCATTTTTTCTATCCGTTTATTTTTCAAATTTATCAATAGAAGATAATTTAAAAATTGGACAAGTTAAAAATACTGTCACATACCGAGATGAGAAAAGTAATCTCAAAGCATTTACGATGTTGTTCAAATTGTTGTACTTTACTTTAAAAACTCTAGTAACAAAAATTAAAATAAAAATTAAATATTCTAAGCTTCAAATGTCAGGAATATTAGATTTTTTAGGTTTAGGTTCATTTGTAACTTTTTGCTATTCTCTTACAAGATTTATTCAAATTAGATATTTTGATTATTATGCTTCACAGGCGACTTGGTTTCTAGTTACTTTGATATTCTTTTCGATAAGCATTGGATTAATATATGTCTCACAAAAAATTGAGTATGAATTGAAACTTTCAAATTTTTACAATGAAGACTAAAAAAAAATATTTAATAATATTTTGTTTTACAGTTTTATTTCTCTTTTTTTTAAAAATTGACTTTAGATTTGAAAATTCTGTTAACTGTTGTGGCGATGATCATGATTATTATATTCATTCTGAAACTATTGCATTAGATAGAGATCTAGATTATACAAACCAATTAAAGGGTAATGAGGACAAGAGGTTCAACGTAAATGGAAAAATCGCACCAACAGGATTTATCGGAACAGGAATACTTGCAGCACCTTTTACTTTTTTTGGTAATTTAATTGATCAAATATTAAGTGGATCAGATGAAAAATCAACAGAACTATTGAATTACAGATTATTGTTTTATTCCTTATCATCAGTTACTTATTTTTTTGGAAGTATTCTACTGACAAAAAAGACATTTGAAATATTGAAGTTCGATACAAAAATTTATGAGATAGCCTTAGTTTACTTTGGCTCAGGTGTTTCATATTTTGCATTTGAGAGATTTAGTATGTCTCATGTTTATGAAGTTTTTTGTGCTTCATTACTAATTTATCTTTGTTGTAAATTTTATAGTTCAAAAGATAAGAATTTAATTGCCTTTTATATTCCTATTGTCCTGATGCTGGGGCTTTCAGTAAGATGGGTAAATTATTTTTTACTTTTAATTCCAATAATTTCTAAGGGTTTTATTACCAAAAAAACAAATAACAGTATCTCATTATTTAAGAATAATTATTTTAAATTATCATTACTTATTTCTTCAGGTTTATTCATGCTTCATACAAATATCTTACTATATTTGTATTAATATTTAAATTTTTTGATAAAAACTTTTTAAATCTTAAAATAAAGTTTCTTATATTTTTAAGTTTTGCACAAATTATCGGAATTGTTCTTTTATGGAAATCTACAGCCTCATCATATGGATTCAGATACTTGTATTGTTTACTTCCAGTTTCCTTAATTCTGGTTTATAAATTTATGAACGAAGGAAATTATATTATTTTAAGATATTATCTAATTTTATTTTCAATATTTTCAGCCACATCTGTAATATTTTTTGAAGCTAATCTTTTAACACAACTATCAACTTCTGAAGTGGTTAATTCATTTGGAAGAACTTTAAAATATAGTCAACCTCTTTACTTATCAGGTTTATTGAGTGCTTTTTTTGAACTTGATAGTTACTTAAAGATATTTACAACTAGTTTTTTTGGAGCAATAATTTTTAAATTGTCAGTATTAATGTTTGGAAGATTAGATTTTATTAATTTTTTAGATAATTTTGGTTTGCCAACTGGTGATGAAAGATTTACACAATTTATTTATGATGTTGAATCTATAGGCATATACAAGTTTTTAATAGTTGTTGTATATATTGTAATTGTATCGTCATTGCTTGTGAGAAGTAATAATGAAAAGTAACATATCAAAATTTTTATCCCTATTTTCATTAATTATTATTTGTTTTTATTTGATTAATAATCCTTTAAGCTACGAAGCTCTCATAAAAATAAATACTAGAACGATAATAATAATTGTTTCGGTGAAATTTTTTACACTATTATTAAACTCCTTATTTAATTTTGAAATATTAAAAGTGTTTAGATTAAAGCTAGGGATCTTTGAAGCTATTTATCTATCATCATTAACTTTTGTTGGTAATTTTTACCTCCCCGGAAAATCTGGAGCGAGTCTTCGTCTTTTATATTTAAATAAAAAATATAATTTTAAATCACCTGAGCTTACTTCAATATTTTTCTATTTTGTTTTTATAACTACATTTTTGAGTTCTTTCTTTGGTTTGATATCTTTGCTTCTAATTAATAATCGAAATGTAATATTAAAAATTGGATCACTATCAATCTTAAGTATTATTTTTATATCATCTTTTTATATTTTGAAAAAAAATTATGCTCTTAAAAACTTTCCAAAATCAAAAATTAGCCAGTGGGTGAATGAAACAAAGAAAAATTGGAATATTTTATCTTCTGAGCAGAATCTACTGCTTAAACTTGTGACTATAACTGGAGTAAATTTTTTTCTTTTTGCAACCGAGATTGCGATCATATTTAATTATTTGTTTAAAGATTTAGCAATTCTAGAAATTTTATATTACAACTCCCTTTCAGTTTTTTCTTCTTTGCTTAGCATTACTCCAGCATCATTAGGGATCAAAGAGTTTATAATTCTAATTTCTAATGATCTACTAGGAGTTAGTTTGGAAAATTTAATTTCAGTTTTGATAATTGAGAGAGCAATAAGTATAGTTTTTTCAATAATTCCATTATTTTTTATATTTGTAAATTCTTTGACACAAAAACCAAATTAATATTTTGATAAATTTATTGTTTTTTCTGTATAGATTGGATATATGAAACTTAAAATACCGGTTGATCTAGTTACTATAAATTGCAACATGGTTGAAGAAGGAGTTAAAGCTTTAGAATATTCTACAAAATACATCGAATTTAACAACGTGTTTTTACTGAGTGATCAAACTATTTCAGGAAATTTTGATTTAATACCAATAAAAAAAATTAGAGATGTTGAAGACTATAACAATGAAATTTTAAACTTATCAAAGCATATAAAGTCTGAATATGTACTTATCATTCAACATGATGGGCATGTTATAAATCATAAAAAATGGGATGACCTTTTTTTAAAATTTGATTATATAGGTGCACCATGGCCTAATAGTAATAAATGGAATGAAAGATGGAAATATTACCCAAAAGTGATGGAAGAAAAAATATTGAAAAATCTTAATTTAAATCGAATAGGAAACGGTGGTTTTAGTTTGAGAAGTAAAAAGTTTTTAGATTATTCTAGAAGCTATAAAGAGGTTGACGGGGCACCAGAAGATATCTTCTTAAATATTCTAAATTATGATAAAGCATTTGAATATGGAATTAAATATCCTGATGTAAAAACTGCTATTTCATTTTCATATGAAATACCTTTAAAAGGAAAAAAATTAGAAAAAGAAAAACGATTTCATTTCTATAATAAAAATAATCACTTTGGATGGCATGGAAATAAATTTATAAATAGTAATAAATTACTAAATTTAAAAAATAATTAATTATGAGGTACTGCTTTGAGCATTGAAATTATAAATACATCAAAATTTGTTGAATTATCAGATTTTGTTTTTTCAGCAATCATTGATGAAGATAGTTTCAATGCAGATTACAACAAAAATTCTTCTATTATTCAAAAAAGTACAGTTGGTAGTTCACAATTTGTATGGTTTATCCAAAATCAATTAGATATAAAAAGTAATGACGTTATATTTTGTCATGTAGAAGTTGTTGATCATTTCTTTAAACTAATTTCTAATGAGCAGATTGAAGATATCATACTAATTTCGGGACAATCTGATAAAAGTATTAATGAAAAAATATTTTCTAGTAAACCAAAAGCTGTAAAACATTGGTTTTCTACAAATGTTGAGTGCATTAATGAGTTTCTACATCCAATACCTCTTGGCGTTAATAATGATTACATTTCAATGTATCCAGTTGAGAACGATTTTAAAGAATTTGAATTTAGTGAGTTGAATACTAAAAAAAATAAAATATATTCAAACTTTAATGTAAACACAAGATTTATTCATAGGCATTTTGCACAAAAAATATCATTTAAAAACCCAATAATTCATTACGATGAAAAGAAATTAAACAAATTTGAATATCTAGAAAAACTAAACTCTTTTATGTATATTTTGTCACCCTGGGGTAACGGGATTGATAGTCATAGAATTTGGGAAGCATTATATGCAAACAGTATTCCTATTGTAAAAAACAATATTGTCTTTTCAAAATTTAAATCATTACCAATTATGTTTGTAGATAATTTTAAGAACATCAAATTAACTGATCACAACAACTTATTCGAGACAAAGTCAATGGAGCTATGTGACTTCAAATTCTGGAGGCAATTAATCATTGATAAAAAATCAAAAGAAAATAATAAAACTAAAAAGAATCTTAAATTAGATGTTATGAGTAAAAATATATTATTTATTCAGAATAGAAATAAATCAAACAAATTAAAAAGTAGAAAAAAACAATTAAAGTACTTTCTTTATCGAATCTTTAAAAAAATATTCTAGAGCTTAAGTTTTATTCAATAATTTTAGAATTCTAAAAATTAATTTATTATAAAAAGTATTTTTTAGTATCACTCTGTTCAAATATCTAGAATTAAATTTTGTATCTAATTGGACAATTTGTTTGTTAAAATTTTTTCTCTGCAAAAGACTTAATCTTACATTCAATGTCTGAATTAAGTATTTATTTTTGTTTTTTGTATGTGTAGAGGATTTATGACCTAAGCCAATATTTTTTGTTAAGTTATAGTTTGGTAGAACTGAAAAATTGCGATTGATAAAGTTTGAGAAAGTTAAATCAAAAGCCCAGCTGTCTAACTTTTGATTGAGTACGTTTTCAAAATTGTTTACATAATATTGTTTTTCACTATCATCACTAAAAAAATTTTTTTCAGAAGTAAATTTATCTAACTTTTCTCTTGAAAGTGATTCATAGTTATTCCACCGATCATCCCAAGTAGCCCAACCCCAAATATCTGTGTATTTTGAAAATTGATGACCATTTTGATTTTTGTACCTTGTTAAATAATTAAATCCAGAAATTAAATTTACTTTTTTTTCATCTTTATAAATATCTAACATGCTGTCACAAAAGTCAAAAAACATTTTTGAAGGTAAGATGTCGTCTTCAATAATAATCAACTTGCCATATTTGTTTATATATTTTGAAATGGATGAAGTTACTGTCTCTTTAAGGCCTTTATTGTTTTGGTTATAATCCTTTTCAATATATGAATTATCAAGGTTCTTATTAAAATAATTTCTTAAATAATTTACAGATTTCTCATCGCGATTTGTTTCGGGGCCGTCTGAAACAATTATTAATTTGCTAGGATTACATTTCAAAATCTTATTTAGTACTTTTAAAGTAGTGTCCGTCTTATTGTAGGTTATAAAAAGGACGGGTGTTTTTATTAATTTTGACATATCAAGGTAAATTTATTATTAATATAAATTTTTTTGTTTTGCGTCTTTTACCCATGGTATAACAATATCCAACATGTCAGAAAGAGTGGTTTTTGCTTCAAAACCAAGTAAGTTATATGCTTTTTCTGTTGAAGGAATCCTTTTTTGTACATCGTATGTAAATGGCTCTAGATTCTTAATCTTTAATTCTTTATCTGGATTTATTTTTTTAAAAATAATATCAGCCAATTCTAAAACTGAAGTTGATTGAGCTGTTGATAAATTAAAATCATTATTTTTTGCATTTTCGTGAGTGAGTAGTGTGCAAATTCCTTTTGCTAAATCTTCTCCATATGTATAGTGTCTAATCTGATTTCCTTCTCCTAAAATTTCTAGCTCATCTTCGTACTCAAGACATTTTAGAATAAGATCAGGAACCACATGGCTTAATGCAAGATTCTGTGAATTTTCTGAAAGCTTTTTGTTAGTCTCTGTCTTAACTTCTCCAATACCCACAGCATTGAAAGGTCTTGCAATTGAATACTCTAGTCCATATTGAGAGTTTGCTGCTTTTGCGAAATATTCTACAGCCAGTTTTTGAAATCCATATGAGCTAAATGGTGGTGGGATAACTTTTAGATCTGATTCTTTAGTTGGATAAACGTCAGTTGACTCAAAAACCATGGAAGAACTTAAGAAAACAGTTCTCTTAAGTTTATTTTTTTCTTTAAATACTTCAATAGCAGTATCTGTGGTGGCAGATATAATTTTTTCATTTTCTGACAAAAGGTCGTATTCAAATTCATGAAAATAAGAGATTCCCCCAATCATTGCAGCACCGGCAATTAGGAAATCGCACTCTATCATTATTTTTTTTAAGAGATCTTTATCTTTTACATCACCTTCAACAAATTCAAAATTTTTATTATCAGAATGGTTTCTAATAATTGAGCCGTATTTTGATAAATTATCAATTCCATATACAAAATATCCTTGATCAAGAAGTTCCTTGACTACATATCCCCCTATAAAACCTTCGGAGCCGGTGAGTAAAACTTTATTCATTTTTCTTTCTAATAACTAGTCTATAAACCCAATATAAATAACTAGGGATGAATTTTTTTAAATCAAATTTTGACTCACCATGTGTTCTATCTATCCAAATTGTTGGCAGTTCGCCTATTGGTTGTTTGTTAAGTTTAGCTTTTACAATCATCTCAAGACCTAAAGTAAACCCATTCTTGCTTTCAACATCTACATTATCCAAAAATTTTCTATCGTATGCTTTAAACATATTGGTTGGATCTTTTGTACCAATTCTCAAAAAATAATAAAGAAAGAAACCTGAGTATTTACTTAAAAGATATTTCAGACCTTTCTTGCCAACATATTGTCCATTTTTAATATATCTACTAGCTACAGCGACGGACAACCCTCTCTCAATAAGAAGAAATAAATCCTCAACTTGCTTTGGATCATCACTTCCATCACCCATTGCGACACATACTGATTTGCTTTTTGTATTGTCGATAGCATATTTTATAGCTAAGGCTGGGCCAGGGCCATAAGAGTTTATCAAAAGATTTATATTTTCAAACTTTTCTGTAGCTTGAACTGTTGAATCACTTTCATCGTCAACCACTACAACAATCTCTGTATCTTGTTTTAAATAATCGATGAATCTTTTTAATATGATTTCAAACTCCATGCCCTCGTCTTTGCACGGAATAATTAATGTTTTATTTATCTCCAACTATTACAACTTTCTTATCTGTAAAATCATAGCTATCAAATATTTTATGGTGTGTAGAAATAAGTATATTATTTGAAAACTCCATAATTTTTGACAACTCTTCCTCTGAATTTATAAAAGGATCATATGTTTTTACTTCATAGCCTTCTTTAATTAAACTTTTGTTTAATTCAATAGATTGAGAATCTCTTAAATCATCTGATTCAGGCTTAAATGTTAAACCAAGTTGTACTATTTTTTTACTATCAAATTTAGATTCACATTTAATGATTATATTTTTGATAAAGTCTTTATTAATCTCAAAATACTTTGAAATTATACCTCTTGGATCATCAAATGAATCGATGAATGTATG
>LUMQ01000976.1_pt1 | contig 10651 bp, 8 predicted proteins | sample 729621 | NCBI WGS metagenome assembly LUMQ01 (sample SAMN03860259, study PRJNA289734) | marine metagenome | biome: seawater column; feature: ocean; material: water; isolation source: Red Sea water column Station 12 - depth 25m | place: Saudi Arabia: Red Sea | collected 2011-10-15 | depth 25 m | reverse complement strand
TTAAATGAAAGACTTATTAAAAAAATACGAACAACTTAAAGAGGAAATTCAGCTTCATAATTACAATTATCATGCCCTAGATGACCCAAAAATATCAGATAGTGAGTATGATAAGCTCTTTCGAAGTTTGCTTGATTTAGAAGAAGAAAATCCTCAACTTGTGACTCCAGATTCTCCTACACAGCGGGTAGGATTTTCTCCAATAGATGAATTTGAAACATTTGAGCATTCTGTGCCAATGCTCTCTTTGGCTAATGTATTTAGTGAAAAAGAGTTTTCAGATTTTCATGAACGTATTTTAAAGCGTCTTGTAAATATTAATGATTTTGAGTACTTCTGTGAGCCCAAGATGGATGGAGCCGCAGTATCACTAATTTACAAAAATGGGATACTAGAAAGGGCTTTAACAAGAGGAGATGGCAGGGTTGGTGAAGATATCTCCCAAAATGTTAAGACGATTAGGTCAATACCTCAAAAACTATCATCTTCTGAAGCTAACATTCCCTCTTTATTGGTAATAAGGGGAGAGATATTTATTTCAAAAGATGCCTTCGAAAAAATGAATGAAAAAGCTAAGGAAAATAATGAAAAGGTATTTGCCAATCCTAGAAATGCTGCTTCAGGATCTCTTCGACAACTTGATTCAAAGATAACCTCAAGCAGGCCCTTGTCTTTTATTGCTCATGGACTAGGTGAGTGCGAAGGAATCCAATTTTCTTCAATATCTGAATTTTATGATCATTTAAAAGCTTGGAAAATACCTACAAGTGATTTATGTAAGAAGGTTGAAACTAAAGATGATTGCTTAAAATTTCATGACAAAATTCTTAAAGAAAGAGAATCTATTCCCTATGAGATTGACGGCGTCGTTTTTAAAGTTAATGACTATGATCTTCAAAAAAGACTTGGTTTTATATCAAGAGCGCCTCGATGGGCTATAGCTCATAAGTTTCCTGCAGAGGAGGCAACAACAATTTTAGAAGATATTGAATTCCAAGTTGGAAGAACTGGGATTCTAACTCCTGTGGCTAGATTACAACCAGTCATTGTTGGAGGCGTAACTGTCAAGAATGCCACTTTGCATAATATTGATGAAATCAGAAGATTAGGAATTGATGTTGGTGATAGGGTTATTCTTAGAAGAGCCGGCGATGTAATACCAAAGATTGTAAAAGTAGTTGAAAAGGGAATATCAAACAAAAAATTAGAGATTCCTAAAAAGTGCCCTTCATGCGATGCTGATGTAATCTTGGTAAATACCTCAGATTTAAAATGCTCAGGTGGATTTAATTGTGATGAAATCCAAAAAGGTCAGATTGTTCATTTCGTATCAAGAAAAGCTTTTGATATTGAAGGTTTAGGAATAGAGATAATAAATACGTTTTTTAAACAAGGGTTTTTAAAAGACCCAAGCGATATATTTAAGCTTGAAAATAGAAAAGATGAAATTGTTAGTTTAGAAGGCTTTGGTGAAAAGTCTTTTGATAACCTTATAACATCAATTAAAGCTTCTCGAGATATATCTCTTCACAGATTTATTTATTCCTTAGGTATACCTGAGGTCGGTGAATCAACTGCTAGAAACCTTGAAAGTCATTTTGAAAAATTTAAAGGAATTTTTGAAGCTACCTATGATGAGCTCATTGAAGTAAAAGACATTGGACCAAAGGTTGCTGAAAATATCATTCAGTTTTTTCAGAATCCTCTCATAGTTGAAATGGTGCCAAAGCTATTAGAAGAAATTGCTCTGCAAGAATTATCAAAAGAAGATTTCAAGGACATGCCTCTGAGAGGAAAGCAAATAGTGCTTACTGGTAAATTAGAGAATTATTCACGAGATGAATTAAAGGAAATCCTCATTAGCATGGGAGCAAATGTTACTTCATCAGTCTCATCAAAGACTTCGCTTCTTATAGCTGGGGAGAAGGCTGGCTCCAAACTTAAAAAGGCAGAGTCTTTAGGTATTGATATAATAAATAGTGATCAGTGTGAGGAATTCTTAAATGATACAAAAAAATTTCTTTAAAATTATTTTTCTTTCACTGCTAATTGTTGGTTGCACTGCAACACCGCCGCAACAACCTGATAATATTTGCAGCATCTTCAAGGAAAAAAACTCCTGGTATAAGGCAGCAATAAGAACTGAAAAAAGATGGAAGTTGCCACCTTATGTATTAATGTCATTTGTTTTTCAAGAGTCTAGCTATAATGCAAAAGCAAAGCCAGAAAGAGATAAACTTCTTGGATTTATTCCTTGGTTTAGACCATCTTCAGCAAAAGGCTATTCTCAGGCGCTTGAAAAAACGTGGGAAGATTATCAAGACGAGACTGGAAATAGATTTGCTAGAAGAGACAATTTTTCTGACTCTGCAGATTTCATAGGCTGGTATGCATCTAAAGGCTATTTTCAAGGTTTCGAAAAACAAGATGCAAGATCTTTATATCTTGCTTACCATGAAGGATATACCGGTTTTAGAAATAAAACTTATAGAAAAAAACAATGGCTTATAAAGGTTGCCGATAGAGTTCAAGCAAAATCCCAGATTTATCAGCAGCAATATTGGGGATGCGCGAAAGAACTTAAGAAAAAAAGATTTATATTTTTTTAATCTTTTTTTATTTCAATAACTTGAATTTTCTAAACATGAACTGCATATTAGTATTATGAATAATTTTAAAAATTTCCTTACGATAGCAACTGTAATTTTTTTAACCGGATGCGTCTCTAATCAATCTTTTTATCTAAAAGTTGATTCTGTGAATGGTTTTACACTTCTTAGTTATGAAGACTTTTATGTAGAAACTAACAGCGAGAATTTATCTCCTGAAGTTAATCCAATTGTTCTTGAGGCAATTGAATCAAGATTAGTTAGTGAACTTGAATTAAGAGGCTTAGACTCTTCAAAAGACTCTAATCTAGTTTTTGAGCTTTCAATTTCAGCCAAAGATGAGATTGAATCAAACAGATTTGGTCCCAGAAGCTATTACTATGATAGAAGATACTTTTACCTAGATGATGATATTGAGACCGAAGAAAGATTTGTTTTAAGGTTAACCATCAAAGACAAAGCTGAAGACAAATCATTGTGGACTGGTTTTACAAGCTGGAATCAAAACAGGCTAAATGATTCAAGTGATACAGAAACAATACAAGCACTTGTAAACAGCCTTTTACAAGAACTATAGATTTAAATATTAAGTAAAGTAAATATCTCTTTACCAAGAGGTATTTGCTTATCTTGTATTGCTGAGGAAACAATCTCTGCGAGGAAGGGGGCATAGGACAAACCCCTAGAACCGAGCCCTCCGATACAATAAATATTTTTTGCTCCAGGTATTTTTGATGCTATAGGAAGATTATTTTTAGCACTCACTCTTTCACCTTCCCACAGATCTTGTATCTCAAGAGACATATCTTTATTGCCAAAAATGGCATGATTTAATTTAACTTTCTCCTCAATATTTTCTTTTTTAAAATCTGTTGACTGTTCATATGTACTTCCGATCCAATTGGTGCCATTTACTTTTGGAATAATATATCCCTGATGATTGAGGGGCATTTTAATATTGAATAAATCCTTATTGCTTATGCCTGCCATCTGCCCATAGCTAACCTTAAGATTGTCATTAAAATCTTTGAGGCCTTTTCCTGTGCAAACTGCAAGAGCATCATAAGATTTGCTTAGACCAGATTTAAAATGTACTTCAACTTTATTCTTTTCTTCAGTAAAGGAGACAAACTTCTCATTAAGTATGATTTTTATAAAGCGATGCTCTAGTAATTTCTTTTTTAATTCTAATGGTTGAAGGAATAGTCCTTTTTTTACATGCAGAGCTTTTTTTATCTCACTGACTCCAAGCAAATCTTCTAACTCATCATCGCTTAAGAGTTCAAATAAATCATCTCTTTTAAGAGTTAATATCTTAGAAATCCACTTATCTTTTGTATCAACTTCAATATTAGAATTTGCAAGGTTAAAAGCTAAGTTACTCCCAGAGAGACCAGCACCCAAAATTGCAATCTTCTTGATTTCATTGGATTTCTTATTTTCTTCAAACTTTCTACCAACAATTCGATGTCTCTTAGTGCCAAACCCTGGTACTTTGTTCACCTCGAAGCCATTTTCTAAAAGCGCTCTTCTTATCCTTCCTACCGAAGTAAAAGAGCTAAAAGATGAATCGCTAGAGCTTAGATCAAAGACCGCTTTTAAAACATCTTCTGTCCACATCTCAGGATTTTTCTTCGGATCAAACCCGTCTAAGAACCAGGCATCTATATTTGAAATGCAAATATCATTTATTGCTTTTTGAACATCTTCGGTTACTAAAATTAATCTAATTTTAAGATCAGGTATCGAAATGCACTCGAAACCATTATGACCAACTACATCACATTCTTTAAAGATATTGATTTCTTTTTTTAAGTTTGGGAATGCTTCCTCAAGCAGAACCAGATTTTTTTTCTCTAGTATTTTTTTATCAATTCCTATGTAATCAAGATTAAAGGACCTCTCTTTCTTCAACCAACAATGCATCGTAGTTAAGAAATTTAAACCTAAACCAAAACCCAGCTCACCAATAGTAAAACAACTCCCTGAGAAACTTTCCCACCTCTCTTCGAGGTTATTACCATCAATGTAGACTTCTTTTGATTCGTCAAACCCATTATCTTGAAAATACCTATCTTCATAATCTTTGGAAGCAATTGATCCTCCATCTGAGGTTGTGTTGTGATGTTCTACTTTTAATGGATGATCGTTCACTTTCAAGTTAGAATTATGCTGAGGCTCTTAATGAGAAATTTCTTAATAATACCTATTTTATTCATTTTTTTAGTAAGTTGTTCAAATTCAGAAGATTTTGATATTCCTAAAATTAGTAAGCTTGAAAAACTAGAGGAGCATTCAAATCAATTTATAAAGGGTATATATTCTTATGATAACGGAATTCATGTCGCGATTGGCTTTGGTATTGCTAACTCAATAATGGTAGAAGGAGAGGGAGGCAATATTATCATTGATACAACTGATGATGTTTCTCAAGCTAAAGAAGTTTTAAGCGAATTCCAAAAGATTAATCAAAATCCAATTAAGGCAATTATATATACACACAACCATGGAGATCATGTTTTTGGTGCCTCTGAATTTTATAATGCACAAGAGGAAAAACCCTTAGTAATTGCCCACTCAACCACAGCAGAGAAAGTCGAAAAGATTCTTGGAATCATAAATCCAATTATTACCCTCAGAAGTGGAAAGATGTTTGGAACAAATCTTGATGATAATGAGCTTATTAATGTAGGTCTTGGTCCATATTTGAGTGCTGGAAGGAGTTCGCCAGGATATATTGCTCCAACATTGACCTTTGAAAAAGAGCTTAAGCTTGAAATAGCAGGACATAAGGTTGAGCTTTACCACGCTCCAGGAGAAACCGATGATCAATTGTTTGTATGGTTTCCAGAATTGTCTGCACTTATGCCCGGTGATAATTTTTACACAACATTTCCCAATCTTTATACCATCAGAGGTACCTCACATCGTGATGTTATAGGCTGGGTGAACAGTATTGATAAAATGAGATCGCTAGATCCACAATACCTTTTCCCGAGTCATACAATGCCAGTTGAAGGTGAGGAAATATCAAATGCACTAATTATTTATAGGGATGGCATGCAGTATGTTCACGACCAAACGGTTAGATTAATGAATAAAGGACTTACCCCAGATGAGATTGTTGAAGAGCTTGAGCTGCCTCAAAATCTAAAAGAATCGCCTTACTTGGCTGAGTTTTATGGAACTGTTAGATATTCTGTTAGAAGTATTTTTAATGGGTATTTAGGGTGGTTTAGTGGAGATTTAGCTGATTTAGATCCATTAAATATAGATGAGAAATCACAAAAGATTTCTAATTTAGTAGGAGGTAATGAAAATTTATTTTCTGAGTTGATTAGAGCAAGTGATGCAAGCGAGCATCAGTGGGTTTTAGAGCTATCAAATATGTTAATTAGCTTAGACTTCAAGACAGAAGAAGTAATGAAGATTAGGAATAAGTCAGTCATGCAGATTGGTATTTATGAAACTAATCCACCAAAGAGAAATTTTTTCCTTTCTTCTGCAAAAGAGTTCATGGAAGGTAGAGATCCAGCAATAGGATTGTCTAATAGCGATACACTTTATCAGATTCCTGTAGAGAACTTTTTCAGCATTTTATCAGTTAGACTAAATCCTTCTAAAGTTGATGGAGAGTTAATGAATGGATGTTTTATTTTTGATAATAAGAAAAAGATTAAAACTACTATAAGAAACCAAGTATTAGAGATTTCATCTTATTTTGAAGAAGAAGGCTGCGATTTTATTGTTTCAAGTGAAGAAATAACTTTCAAAGAGGTATTAGCTGGAATTAAGGGCCCTATAAAAACTTTGGGCGCTGGTGAAATGGAAATGAAAAAAGGCAACTCAGTTGCCTTTCTCACTTATTTATCAAAATTTACTGATTAAGATCCGCTAGGTATATCCTTAAAGGCAAGACCCTTATCAGCTCTTGCTTCTTGAGGTAGACCAAGTACACGCTCTGCAATAATATTTTTAAGAATTTCATCGGTTCCACCGGCTATTCTCAAGCCAGCTGCACCCATCCATGCCATTTGGAATTTTATAAAATCAGATTCCTCATCCATCAGCATGCCTGACATGTCTGATGAGTCCATTCCAAAGTTACCTATTGCTTGAAGCTTATTAGCACTTACAATTTTTGTGATTGAAGCTTCAGGTCCTGGAGTATCTCCTCTAGAAAGTGCTGACATAGTCCTGAGTTTTGTATTTTTAAGCCCTGATGCCTCACAATACCAATCAGCAATAGACTCCCTTACAGCATTATTATCAATTAGCTGTTCTCCGTCCTTGTCATGTTTTTTTGCTAGTTCAAAAGCTTCATTAGCATCCACTCCATCAGCATCACCAACTGCAAGCCTTTCATTCATAAGAGTTGTGATAGCAACTTTCCATCCATCACCAATTTCGCCAAGTCTTTGTGAGTCAGGTATAACCACATCATTAAAATAGACTTCATTGAAACTGGATCCACCAGTTAGCTGTTTGATAGGCTTAACTTCAATACCTGGAGATTTCATATCAACAAAGAAAAAGGTTAGACCTTTATGTTTTTCTAAACTAGGATCATGTCTGACAACTAAAATACCAAAGTCAGAGAAATGTGCACCAGAAGTCCATACTTTTTGACCATTTACAATCCAATTCTCTCCATCTTGAACAGCTTTTGATCTGAGACCAGCAACATCAGAACCAGCAGATGGCTCTGAAAACAACTGACACCATATTTCTTTTCCTTCAGCCATTGGAGGTAAGTATCTTTCTTTTTGCTCATCAGTTGCATATTCCATCATTACAGGACCAGCCATACCAAGACCGATCTCATAAACGCCTTTAGGAACATTAAACTTTGACTCCTCTTGTGCCCAGATAATCCTTTCAATAGGCGTAGCACCGATTCCTCCAAATTCTTTTGGCCAATGGATCATTGCCCAGCCAGCATCATATTTTTTCTTCTGCCATTCAGCAGCTGCTTCTAGCAAACTTTTATTACCAACATTCATATTTTTTGCAGAATTAGTCTTCTTTGTTTTGAGCTCAGCATTGGCTTCTAACCAAGCTCTGCACTTAGCTCTAAATTCTGCTTCTTGTGGAGTATCATTAAAATCCATATTTTCTCCTATAGTTTAATATTTGCTTGTTCTAAGCTTTTAATAAGTTTTTCGCGCCATGATGGCAGCGAACCCAAGTTAAGTGAAAGCACTTTAGATCTTTTATAGAACATATGACAGTCATATTCCCATGTAAACCCGTTACCGCCATGCGTTTGAATATTTTCTTGAGAACATAGCTGGAAAGCTTTGGTTGCAGAAACTCTGGCCGTTGCAGCAGCTGTTGGAAGTTCAGCTGCATTTGAAGATAGAGCCCATGCTCCATAAAAAGAGTTTGATTTAGCTAAAGTTAAAGCTACATACATGTCAGCTAATTTATGTTTCATAGATTGGAAAGATCCTATTGGTCTTCCAAATGCATACCTTTCTTTTGCATATGTATTAGCCATATCTAGACTTGCTTGAGCACCGCCTATTTGTTCAAAGGAGAATAAAACCGCAGCATGGTCCATAATTTTTTCAAGGTTTGACCAACCTGATTCCTCATCGCCAATTATTTCAGCATTAGCGTCATTAAAAGAAACTGAATAATAGCCTCTGCTTTCATCGATATTTCTTTGAACAGAAATATCAACATCATCTGAATTTAGATCTGCAACACATAAAGAAACACTATCACCATTTTTTGCTACAACAACTGCATGAGTAGCTACTTCTGCATCAGGAACTGCAATCTTAGTTCCAGAAAGTTTTCCATCTTTAAGTTCCACGGAAATATTATTTATAGTGGGAGCTGAATTTGTTTCTGCAATTGCAAGAGTTCCAATAACGTCTCCGGTTACTAATTTTGGAAGGATTGATTGTTTTTGCTCCTCACTACCAAATTCAATTAGGGTCTCAGTAAACAAATATACTGAGGAGGAGAAGGGTACTGGAGCAAGCTGTCTTCCAAGCTCTTCAGCAATGACGCATAACTCTAAATGAGAAAGCCCTAATCCTTGATACTCTTCTGGTATTCTAATACCGGTCCATCCAAGCTCTACAATCTTATTCCAAAGGTCTTGGTCATAAGTTTTATCACTATCCATAACTGCTCTATTTATTTTTAGAGCATCTTCTTTAGTTAAAAATTTTTTAGCTTCTTCTTGAAGAAGTTTTTGATCGTCTGAGAAATCTAGATTCATAATTTTTTTTTCAGTTAAAATATACTTTTACAAAGCTAATAAATTATATTACTTTTAAAAAAATATATAAATTAACTTATGAAAGTAAGCAGAGAAGATAGTATTAACTTTAAGCCACAAAAAAATAGTAGCTTGATGCTTGGCATAATATTTGTTGCCATACTGGGCGCAGTTCTCTTCTTGCTTCTCAGGTCCGAACAAACAAGTACCAAAATTGATTCAACCTCTGCTTCATTAGATGACAGATTGTCTAAAATTGAAGATCAACTACTTATGTTAGATGAGGTAAATTCAGATTCCCTCATTGAGGTTGGTGCAGAACTACAATTTTTAGATAAAGAGATTAGAAAGCTTTGGGACCTTAGCAACAAAAGAAATAAAGTTAATATCGAAAAACTTACGAAAAGCTTAAATGAGCTTATCCAAAAATATAATAAAACGGATAAAGAAATTGATGATGCTATAGCTTCAATCAATACTGAATTAAATAATTTAACTCAGTCAATTGAAAATCAGCCTGACTTATCAGGAACTGTCAGCCAGTCAGAAGCTGAAATAAGATCTCTTAAAAGGCAAATTCTTTTTATAGAGGAGTCTGTTCAAGCTCTCGAAGCTTACAGAACTCAAAATAATCAGATTCTTCTTGAGATACAAAATTCTATAAATAATGAAGTTGTAATAGATGAATAGATATATTCTTCAGGCACTAACTTTATTGGCATTCGTACCTCTTATAATCTTGGCTGGGAGTATTTTTATTGTTGTTCTTCCAATCATTCTCTCTGGCATGACCTACAATGCTTTTAACTACAATAGGATGAAAGAATTCTATATTTTTCTTGTTTTAACTTTTGTAAGCATTTTGATAGCTCTTAGCCTTTTAGGAGTGCTTTAGAGTATGAATTCAGAAAGAATAACTTTGATTGGAGCTCCTCCATCTCCTTACACGAGAAAAATGATTTCTTTACTAAGATACAGACATATAAATTATGAAATTATTTGGGGTGATCCAGGAACTATTCTTGATAGCGATGAGATTTTTACAAAATTTAACATTGAAAAACCAAAACCAGCCTTACTTCCAACATTTATTCTTCCAAATAAAGATGGAGAAATGGAGGCAGTTACTGACTCTACACCGATACTAAGACGCTTTGAAAAAGAGTATTTAGAAAGGAGCGTAATTCCAGATAATCCCGTTTTATCTTTTTTAAATTTTTTATTGGAAGATTTTGGAGATGAGTGGGCAACAAAATATATGTTCCATTACCGATGGCATTTTAAAGAGGATGCTGAAAACGCTGCTTCCTTGTTACCCCTTAATCATAATGCAAGCCTTCCAGATGAGCATTGGAAACAATTTAGTGACTATATAGGACCAAGACAGATTGAAAGGTTGTGGGTGGTTGGTTCTAACGAGAAGACAGCACCAGTTATTGAAGAAAGTTATAAACGTTTTCTAGCAATTATGGAAAAACATCTTGCTAATAGCCCATTCATTTTGGGACAAAAACCAAGCTCCTCAGACTTCGCAATATTTGGTCAACTTACTCAATTAATTGGATTCGATCCAACATCTAGAAATATAGCTCATGAAATTTCTAAGAGAACAGTTGCTTGGATAAACTCAATGGAGGATTTATCAGGTCTAAAGATTGAGAATAAAGAGTGGTTAGATGTTGATTCTGTTCCAAGTAGCCTCAAAGAGCTTTTTGCAGAAGTCGGTAAAGTTTATGCACCAGCATTGATAGCAAATGCCAAAGCGTTAGAAAATGGAGATGAAACTTGGGAAACGGAAATAGATGGT
>LUMQ01002444.1_pt1 | contig 10696 bp, 10 predicted proteins | sample 729621 | NCBI WGS metagenome assembly LUMQ01 (sample SAMN03860259, study PRJNA289734) | marine metagenome | biome: seawater column; feature: ocean; material: water; isolation source: Red Sea water column Station 12 - depth 25m | place: Saudi Arabia: Red Sea | collected 2011-10-15 | depth 25 m | reverse complement strand
ATATTAAAGGCGTAATGATTGAGAGCCACTTGAATGAGGGTAATCAAAAAATAGGTGATAGTTTAAACTATGGTCAGAGTATTACAGATGCCTGTATGGGCTGGGAAGATACCATATCTTGTCTCAACATGCTTAATCAAGCAGTTTTAGCTAGGAGAGGCAGTAAGTAATTGAAAAAAATAAAAATATCTTTTTCAAGAGAAGTTGCTGAAACTCTAGGACTTGAATCTGCAGTTATTCTCGAGCTATTTAATCAAAACCTTTTAGATAATTCATCTTATGATGATTTAGTATTATCAATTAATAAAAACGCTAATTTTTTAGATGATGGAAAAATCGAATCATCAATTGAAAAGCTACTAAGATATGATTTTATAAAAATTAAAAATACCTCAAATGGTGCTAATTTTTCTGTAAAAGCAGCATCAAAAAATAATAATTCAATAAGAATTAGTAATGATTGGATGCCGTCTCATGAAACGCTTGAAATTATTGGTATGGCAAAAATACCAAGCGAATTTTTAAATCTAAAGATAAAAGAATTTAAAATATATTGGATAGAGAGAGGTCAACAAAAAAATAATTGGAACTCAACATTCATAGACTTTTTAAGAAGAGAGTGGTCAAAAGAGGTAAATTCAAATAAAACAACGCCTTATGTATTAGACGAAAGTTGGTTTCCAGACGATGATGTATTTGATATTCTCAATCTATCTGAAATAACTAGAGATTCTGCGTTAAAATATCTGAGAGAATTTATTCTCTATTGGAAAGATAAAGGCTCTGCTTTTACAACATGGAACTCTAAATTTATTGATCATGTCAAAAGGCGCTACATGATGGATAATGAAATAGGTAATAATGAAGAAAATAAAAAATATTCTGAGCCAGGGAAATACACGCAAGACTTCAAATCTAGAAAAAATGACAGCAATTGGGCAAACGAAATCAACCTCGACTAAAGAGGAATATATCGAATCAATCGATGCTTTATTTTTAAAGCTTGAGCTTGCATATCACTATCAGTTTTACAAAGTCTTTGGCACTGACGAAAAACTTAAAGAAGGCAAAAAGCTCTGGGCAGTAACTTTAAAAAATGAAACTCCCGAAGTAATTCTTGAGGCTGTTGAAAGTGTAATTTATCCAAATCAGATATCGTTTTTAAGCTATGATTTAGTTGGACTGGTTTATTATTTAACAAAAAAAAATAGTTTAGATGATGTGGATAAAATTTTTAACCAAAAAAATGTTTTCAAGGGTAAAACAGGTATATTTGAAATTAAAGATAATACCCGTCTTGATGCAAGAAAACCGCTAAACAAAAGCTTATTTAATAAGTTAAGAAAAAAACATAAAGTTTAAAAATATTAATATCTAAAATATAAAAGTTAGATTCGAATAGAATGGAATTAACAAAAAATATAAGAATTTCTCTATATATACTTATACCGATATTGTTGTGGATGATATCTGGTTTTTTTAAAAATAATGATTTGCAAGAACCAATACCTTCATCTGATTTATTTAACGTTCAAACAGTATTTAGTGTTGCAGAGGAGTATCAACCTTATATCAAACTAAAAGCTTCAACAAAATCTGAGAAAAGAATCAATGTTAAAGCAAAAACATCTGGCGAAGTTGTAATGATTGGGGCTGTTCAGGGTGAATTTATTGAAAAGGATACTGTTTTGTGTAGCTTAGGAGTTGTTGAATTAAATAGAACAGAGGTAAAGGCTCCATTCTCTGGCTTTATAGAAGAAATAGTGAAGCCTGGTAATTTTTTGGAAAGAGGTCAGGTGTGTTCAACCATAATACAACTGGATCCAATATCTGTAGTTGCCGGAGTGCCAGAATATGATATTAATAAAGTTAGAATTAATCAAAGTGTATTTGTTGAATTAGTTACTGGTCAAAATATTGAGGGAAAACTAACATTCGTTTCAAAAAGTGCCTCACCAGATACGAGAACATTTAGTGTAGAGTCACAAATTAAAAATCCTGATGGAATAATTAAAGATGGTCTAACGGCTGAAATTAGTATTGAAATAGACAAGGTTAAAGCTCATAAAATCTCTCCTTCCATTCTTCTTTTAAATGACGAAGGAAAGCTAGGCATAAGAATCGTTAATAATAAAAATATTGCACTATTTGTTGAAATTGAAATCCTTGAGGATTCAGAAGAAGGTTTATGGGTGACTGGTATTCCCGACGAGGTTGAAATAATAATTCAAGGACAAGGTTTTGTAGAAGATGGTCAAGAAGTCATTACCAACCGTATATGACAAAGATAATTGACTTTGCAATAAAAAAAGCAAAAACAACTCTTTTAATTGCTTTCATGGTAATTATTGCGGGAACCTATTCAAGGCAGGAAATACCAATAGCAGCATCACCAAATGTTCAGCTACCTTTTATTACAGTATCTGTTTTTCTTGATGGAGCTTCTCCCAGTGATACATCAAGATTAATTGCAAGACCTCTTGAGAATAGATTAAAAACAATCACAGGTGTTGAGAGCATTAGGTCCACCAGCTATTTAAGTTATGCAAGAGTATTCCTTGAATTTGAAGTTGGCTTTGATATTGATAAAGCTTTAGTTGATGTAAAACAAGGGGTTGAAGAAATAAAATATCAACTTCCACTTGAGGCAGAAGATCCTCAAATTCAAGAGTATAGCGAAGCTAGCTTTCCTGTAATGAATATAAGTATCGTTGGAGGAAGCTCTGTTAGACAAAAAGTTTTTTATGCTAGAGAGCTCAAAGATATGATTGAGCCTATTGAGCAGATCCTTGAAGTCAGAATGACTGGAGCTCCTGAAGAAGTTCTTGAGGGAGTCATAGATAAAGCAAAAATGGAATCTTACGGAGTTACCTTATCAGATATTTATTACTCAGTTTCAAATAATAATTTGATAATACCAGGTGGTAAACAAGATACAGGAAGAGGAAGTTTTAATATTGAGGTTCCAAGTATTATTGAGTCTGCTAAAGATGTTTATGCGATTCCAGTAAAGGTAACGAAAGACGCAATAGTAACTCTTGGAGATATTGCAACTATAAAGAGAACATTTAAAGACTTCACATCCTATGCAAGAGTTAACGGTGAAGATGCCGTGACGTTAGAAATTTCTCTAAGAGAAAGTGCAAATGCTATTGATGCTTCAAATGCTATCAGAGACATACTACATGATTTTGAAAAAACTCTTCCGAGCAATTTAAATATTGTTGTCTCTAATGACGACACCATATATGCGAATTTAATGGTTAAAGAACTCAATGGCAATATTATCGCTGCAGTAGTTCTGATAATGGTTCTTGTGATAGCAAGTATGGGAACAAGAGTTTCTATGCTTGTTGGTCTTTCTATTCCGTTTTGTTTTTTGATGACATATTTAATTTTATATACCCTTGATATGGAAGTTAATTTCCTAGTAATGATGGGGCTATTACTTGGAATGGGTATGCTTATCGATGGTTCAATTGTAATAACTGAGTATGCTGATAAAAAAATAGCAGAAGGTCTTTCACGAGTTGAAGGATACACCCTAGCTTCTAAAAGAATGTTCTACCCGATAATCGCATCGACAGGAACGACACTTGCAGCCTTCATTCCGATGATGTTCTGGCCTGGTTTTACTGGTCAATTTATGAAGTATCTTCCCATAACTATTTTCTTTGTTTTATCAGCTTCCTTATTCTATTCATTAATAGTGATTCCAGTTCTTGGTGCATATTTTGGACAAAAAGAATCTGCTTTAAATAGTGACGAAGGTTATACATCAGTATTTGTTCGCCTCACTGAATGGTATGGAAAATACATAAAACGATTTGTAAGAAATCCTATCGAAACCGTAACGGCAGTGATATCTTTGTTACTTGTTATAATTTTGAGTTATTCAATTTCTGGCATGGGAACGATTTACTTTGCAATTGTCGATCCTATTCAAGCCAATGTCACTATTAAAGCTAGGGGTAACTTCTCTGCGCTTGAAACAAAAGAAATTATTGAACAAGTAGAAGAAAGATTTTTAAAGGTTGAAGGTATAAAAAATGTTTATTTAAGATCTGGTTCAAATTGGTGGGAATCAGGATCGGATAGAGTTGGGGGAGGATTTATCGAAACCCTAGAACCCTCTCAAACGAAAATCTCTGGTTTTGAAATTATGGATCTCTTAAAAGAATCTACTAATGATATGCCAGGTATTACAGTTGAGATTGAAGCAGATGAAGGAGGTCCTAATATGAGTGGCTTAAATAACATATTTTCCTCAAAAGCATATCCTTCAGTTGAGTGGAGTGTGGAAGTAGACAAACAAAAAGCTGCACAGTTGGGTGTCAGTGTGAGTGATGTAGGTGCCTTGGTTCAGATGCTAACTTCAGGATTCAAAGTTGGTGAATATAGGCCTGATGACGCAAAAGACGAGGTAGAGATTAGAGCAAGATTTCCTGATTCTGACAGGACAATAACTGGTATAAGAGATTTAAACGTTGTAACAAGACAAGGAACGGTTCCAGTAAGTTCATTTGTTCAGGTCGTTCCAAAAGAAAATCGTCAAACTGTTAATCGTAAAAATGGTAAGTACTTTCAAGAAATAGGAGCTGGCACCGAGGATGAATCAAAAGTTTCAGAAAAAATTAATGAGCTAAGTTTTTGGTTAGAGTCAATAGATCTTGGTCCTGGAATTAGTTATAAATTTAGTGGTATGGCTGAAGAAACTGAGGATGTTAATAGGTTTATAGTTATTGCAGGCATAACAGCTATATTTATGATGCTTTTAATGTTAATTACTCAGTTCAATAGTTTTTATCAATCTTTTATTATATTGTCGGCTGTTACAATTTCCTTTGTTGGTGTGTTACTTGGATTACTTATTACGGGTAAATCATTTAGTACTACTATGACTGGAATATCTATTGTTACACTTGCAGGAATTGTAGTTAATAACAACATAGTTTTGATTGATACATTTAATAAACTCAGAGAAGAGGCACCTCAAGTTGAACAAGCTGTGCATATTATTAATGCTTGCAAGCAAAGGCTTCGGCCAATTATATTGACATCACTTACAACTATTTTTGGCTTACTTCCTCTTGCTATGGGAGTTAGTTTGGACATTATATCCAGAGATATTGTCATTGGAAGTAGAGTTGTTGACTGGTGGTCAAACTTGGCTGTATCAATAGTATGGGGTCTTGGTTTTAGTACATTTATGACTTTAATATTAACTCCTGCTGTCCTCTCACTTCCATATGCTTTAAGAAATGAGTATAAAAAATTCTTCAAAATTGAAGCTAATGACTTACAATAAATTATGGCAAATTCAGATAAAAAAATAGATTTTGAAGCATCTTTAAAGGAGCTTGAGTCCATAGTCACAAAATTAGAAGATGAGAATATTAGTCTTGAAGATTCTGTGAAGTCCTTTGAAGAAGGCATTAACCTTGTTAAGGAATGTCAAAAACAATTACAAAAAGCTGAATTAAAGATTAAAAAGTTATTAGATGACGGTTCTTCAACCGAAGTTAATAACTGAAAAGGATCATGCTCGATCATTTTTTGTCTCAAGTTAGAGATCAAATCTCTAAAAATATTGAACATCTAATTGGAGATTCAAACCATATCGAGAAAGCAATGAATTACTCAGCCCTGAGCGAAAGTAAAATGATCAGAGCTGCTCTAATTTTTGCCTCTGCAGATACACACAATTTTTTGAAAAGTGAAAGTAAAGTTACTCTAGCAACCTCTGTTGAATTAATTCATACATACTCACTTATTCATGATGATCTTCCTGCAATGGATAATGATGATTTTAGAAGAGGCAAAAAATCAAATCATATTGTTTTTGGTGAAGCTGATGCAATTCTTGCAGGTGATGCACTGCAGGCACTCGCATATGAAATTATTGCAGACGATAATAATTTAAGTGATGAGTCAAAAATTAGGGCCATTAAATTGCTATCTAATGCATGTGGTAAAAATGGTATGGTCCTTGGACAACATCTAGATATAAAAAGTGAGTCAAAAGATATTTCACAAATGGAAATTGAACATATACATTCTTTAAAAACTGGTAAATTGATAGAGTGTGCTGTGATGCTTGGTCAGCTAGAAAACATATCATCAAATGAAAAAATATTTAAATCTTTTGGAAGAAATATTGGGCTTGCTTTTCAGATAATAGATGATTACCTTGAAGCAACTTCTAGTAGCAAAAAATTAGGAAAAGATATCAATTCTGATGAAAAGAATAAAAAATCTACTTACATTAATATTGTTGGTATTGATAAATCATTAGAGAGATCAGAAGAATTAGCAAAATCAGCCATCGATGAAATAAACAATGAAAAAATTTCTAATTCAGAAATGCTGATAGAATTAGCGCGTTATATTACAAAAAGAGAAAAATAAGTTGAAAATTTTCAAAGAGATCCCTTCTCAAAAACCAAAAACACCATTACTAGATAAAGTTAATGATCCATCAGACATAAGATCCTTTTCAATTAATGAACTTCGAATTTTATCAGATGAGCTGAGGGAATATTTGCTTTATTCAGTTGGACAAAGTGGAGGACATTTAGGTGGTGGTCTAGGTGTGGTTGAACTTACAGTTGTACTTCATTATCTTTTAAATACGCCATTCGATAATTTAGTATGGGATGTTGGACACCAGGCATATCCTCATAAAATTCTTACAGGTAGAAAAAATCAAATTCATACAATACGAAAAAAAGGTGGACTTGCGCCCTTTCCTTCAATTTCAGAGAGTAAATATGACTCATTTGGGGTTGGACACTCAAGCACATCTATTAGTGCACTTCTTGGCATGGCAGTAGCTTCTCAGGGAGAATCTGAGAAAAAAAATGTCGCAGTTATTGGTGATGGAGCAATGACAGCTGGAATGGCATTTGAAGCATTAAGTCATACAGGACATATAAAGCCAAATGTTTTGATAATTCTAAATGATAATGATATGTCTATATCTGAGAATGTTGGAGGATTGTCTAATTATTTCTCAAGAATCTGGGCATCTAAAACTTACAAAGGAATAAAAAAAAGTGGAGCGAGTTTTCTAAAGCCATTACCACAGGCTTATCATCTTGCCAGAAAAGTTGAAACACAAATGAAAGCTATGGTTGCCCCTGGAACAATTTTTGAAGAATTAGGTCTCAATTATATTGGACCAATTGATGGGCATAATATAAAAGAACTTCATGATGTAATTTCCAATCTCATGGAATTTGAAGGTCCTCAGTTTCTTCATGTTATAACAAAAAAAGGTGCTGGACTTGATCCTGCTGAAGCAGATAGGATAGGTTTTCACGCCATAGGTAAAATTAATTCAATTAAACAAAAGTCTTCGAAAACAAAAAAATATCAAGATATTTTTAGTAATTGGATTAATGATATGGCAGCTAGAGACGAAGATCTTATTGCAATAACGCCCGCTATGAGGGAAGGATCTGGGTTAGTAACTTTTAGCAAAAATTATCCTGATAGATATTATGATGTGGCAATTGCTGAACAACATGCCGTTACATTTGGAGCAGGGCTTGCTATTGGTGGGAAAAAACCAGTAGTTGCTATCTACTCAACGTTTCTTCAAAGAGCTTATGATCAGCTTATTCATGACGTAGCTGTTCAAAATTTAAATGTTACTTTTGCTCTCGATAGGTCTGGGCTGGTTGGAGAAGATGGGCCTACTCACTCAGGAAATTATGATATTGCATATTTAAGATGTATTCCAAATATGATTATCTGTACTCCAGCAGACGAAAATGAGACAAGGTTGATGCTTTCAACAGGATTTAACTATAAAGGACCTGCTTCAATTAGATATCCAAGAGGAGTTGGTCCTAACGTTGAAGTAGATGAGAAACTAGATACAGTCGAAATTTCATTCTTAACTTTGGATCTCTGCTGCATATAGCAAGAGAAATATCAGAAAAATTTAAATTTACTCTTATTGATATGAGATTTGTGAAGCCGTTAGACGAACAAATTCTGAATCAATATCTTAAAAAAGCTGATCTATTTATATCTATAGAAGATGGATCAATTATGGGTGGCGCTGGCAGCGCTGTTCAAGAATTCTGTTCAAAAAATAATATCAATATCAAGTCTGAGCTTTTTGGTATACCTGACGAATTTATTGAACATGCATCAAGAGAAGAAATGCTAAATGATGCTGGATTATCTGTAGATAAAATAAGCTCTAGACTAAAAGAGTTAATATAATATACGACGGTATAATAGCCATTACACCTGCAATTAGATCATCTATCACTATGCCTGTACCATTTTTGAAATTTTCATCAAAGTATGAAACTGGAAATGGTTTGAATATGTCAATTAATCTGAAGAATAATAAAGCAGCTATCGCATAAACAATTCTTTCTTTTTGAGTATCAGCTAGATAGAGAACTGGCAACAAGGCAATCCATATTCCAATCAATTCATCTATAACAATTGATCTATGATCTTTATGAATTAAGTTTTTAGAAGCCATTTCGCATATCCAAATAGATAGAAAAATACCTATAAACGCTACATAAAACATGTTTACAAAATGGGATAGGAATATAAATATTAGCCATGAGAAAATACTGCCAAAAGTCCCAGGTGCTAATGGAATTTTTCCAATTCCGCCAAGTGTTGCCAAAAAGTGGAAAGGATTTTTTAAATTTGGAAAGTCATCCATTATTTATAATTGTAACAATTTTCTTTGCAATCGAAGGTGCTGTTGTCCATTTTCCTCCAAAAACACATATTAATTTTTCATTTTGATCTATATAAAAATCTCTTGATGAATTATGAAAATTTTTTTTATTTGATTTAATTAAAGGTCTTACTCCAGAGTAGTGATATAAAATATTTTCCGAAGAGATTTGTTCTGAGAAAAAAGAATTATAACTTTGAATTAAGTAGTCTTTTTCATCTTCATCAATGATTGGGGTATCAGGAGTATCCGTTCTTTTTTCAGTGGTCCCTAAAAGAGTGTTATTTTTATAAGGAAGTGCAAAAATATATCTCTTCTTACATATTGCCTCAAACATGTATGCTCTATTAATTTTTCTATCTATGACCAAATGACTTCCTTTAATAAGATCAATATCTTTATCAGTTTTTAAATTATTTTTATCCAATAGAATCTTGTTCCATGGCCCTGATGCCAAAATGACGTTATCAAAATAAAAATTATTTACTGCGCCAGATAAATTAAAATCATTCACTTCGTAATTTTCATGAATTTCAACGTCTAACTGACCTAATTCGTCCCTCAATTTTTTTGACAACAGTTCATCATCCATATATCCATCTATGAATGACAAGAAGTTTAGAAAATTCATTTCTTGGTTTTTCACAACATTCATACTTCCAAAAATAATCTTTCCAGAGCCCAATTTTTTTTTAAAAGACAAAAATTCGTAAAGTTTTATACCAATAAAATATTTTATAAATCTGATGCTAAAAATATTTTTAAAAGGTATAAATATTTCAATTGCAGATGTGTTATTTGGAAAATTTTTAAGCCACCAATGTCTATCATTAAGTCCATTTCTAACCTCTTTTATTTGAAGATTTTCTAAGTACCTTATGCCTCCATGGAGAAGTTTTGTCGTACTTGAACTTGTTTCACTTAATAACTTATTTTTATCAAATATTGTTACTTTATTTCCAGCTCTCGCCAAAAAGATTGCGGTAACAACCCCTGTTATACCTCCACCAATTATTCCAATTTTTTTATTTGAAAGAATCCCAGCCATCTTTTTCAAGCTTCACTTCATTATTTGCATTTAATAAAGTAATTTCTTTATCTGAAGTTATTTCTCCAATACAAAAATAATCATCTTTATTAAGTTGTTTTATGTTTTTCTCTGAAGTCGTAAAACATAACTCAAAATCGTCTCCATGTGACAAATCATCGATACCTCGCAATTTTGGTATATCTTCATATATTATTTTTGCTCCAACTTGAGACGCACGACAAATACTAGTTAAATCTTTGATTAGCCCATCAGAAATATCGACACAAGATGATGCAAAAGAGGAGATATGTTTACTTTTCTTAAATTGAGGAGTTGGTTTTTTAAACTTTTCAAGTGAAATAGAATCATTTTTTCTTTTGAAATCTTCCAATCCTTTTTGACCATGTCCTAGTTGACCAGTTATAAAAATTTTGTCACCTGGTTTTGCACCTGATCTGAGTAAAGGTTTATCAAATAAATAACCAAATACATTCACGCAAACACTAAGCTCCCCATATGTTATATCTCCCCCAACAAGTGAAAAATTAAATTCATTCATCGATTCTTCAACTCCTTTTGAGAATCTGTCATACCATTCAATTTTTTTTTCATCACAAGTAAGGCCAATGGTGATAAAGGATGGATATGCTCCCATTGCGGCAAGGTCACTCAATGCAATTGCAATTGAACGATATGCAATATCATTTGGTAAGAAATTTCTTGGGAAATGTGAATTAATCTTTGAGATATCAACTGAGTGAACAAGACATTTATTTTTTGTATTGATGACTGCAGCGTCATCACCAGATCCAATAATTATTGATTTGTCAGCATCTGATCTCTTAACCAGATGCTGAAATGTCTTAAGTATATCTGTTTCAGATATCAAGAAGGATATCTTTCAAATAAGCCACTTGCTCCCATGCCGCCACCAACACACATTGTAACAA
>LUMQ01000436.1_pt1 | contig 10710 bp, 11 predicted proteins | sample 729621 | NCBI WGS metagenome assembly LUMQ01 (sample SAMN03860259, study PRJNA289734) | marine metagenome | biome: seawater column; feature: ocean; material: water; isolation source: Red Sea water column Station 12 - depth 25m | place: Saudi Arabia: Red Sea | collected 2011-10-15 | depth 25 m | reverse complement strand
ATCCAAGCGCTTAAATGGATCTTTTCAGTTCCTGGTTATTTCCTACCGTGGAACCTTTTTTATGTTGGAATTGGTTTAGTATCTTGGTTTATCTTGTCACCTCCATTGGAGGATTATGCAGAGTTGGGAATTACTAACTTTTTGCTTGTTTTTGCAAAAAATAGCGTTCTTGTTTTGATATACTATGGAGCCTTTCATTACCGATTATATATGAAACGCGCGCAAGATATTGATTTTAAGTTTAATCCCAAATGGCCCATTGAAAATTCAAAACAGTTTCTCTTTGGTAGCCAAACCAAGGATAACATCTTCCTGACCTTCTGTAGCGGTGTTTTTATTTGGTCTTGTTTTGAAATTTTTATTTTATGGTTTGCCGCAAATAACAATGTAAAATTAATAAATCTTGATGAAAGCATGGTTTATTTCGTTGTGATGCTTTTGCTAATCCACCTATGGCGCGATCTTCATTTTTATCTTATTCATCGGCTCATTCATTATGAACCTTTATACAAATGGGCCCATAAAACACACCATAAAAACGTAAACCCTGGCCCTTGGTCAGGTCTCGCTATGCACCCCATTGAGCATATTTTTTATTTTTCATGTGCTCTTCTTTACCTTTTCTTTCCGTTTCATCCAGCTTTTATCATTGTGACACTGGTTCATGCTGGTTTAAGTCCCGCACCAGGTCACGCTGGTTTTGAAAGAATAAAAGCTGACGACGAAACTAGTTTTGATATAGATAGTTATGCGCATTACCTGCATCACAAGCACTTCGAGTGCAATTATGCGGATGGTATTTTGCCCCTCGATCGATGGTTTGGAACGCTTTATGATGGTAGTGAAGAGTCATTTCTTAAAATGAGAGCTAGATTAAGTAAGAATAAGAGAGACTAAATTTTAGAAAATATTCTTTTGAAACGTTTAAACTTTTACAAAGAATGGTTTCGGACCTCTAAATGCCCAACCCGAATATTCCACTTCTGATTGTAGTTCGATTTTTGGGAATTTTTCAAAAAACATCGGTATAGCAACTTCGGCAATGAGTGTTTTCGAGATCCATGCTCCAGCGCAGAAATGAGGACCTGCTCCAAACGATATTGACTGTGTCACATCTCTATCCAACCTGAATTCATTTGGTTTTTCAAAAATATCTTCATCTCGATTAGCTGATCCAAACATCAAAAATACGCGGTCGTTCTCAGAAAATTCAAAATCCTTATAGGAAAAATCTTTTGCTATTCGCCTTGGTGACATGCCGATAGGAGACATCCATCTAGCATACTCTTCAAATGCCTTCAGCCAATTGAATTCGCCGTCTAATATCTTTTTTAGCTGCTGTCGGTTTTTTAACAGCGTTGCAATGGTACCAGCAATTGCATCGCGTGGTTCGTTCTGACCTCCCGAGATAGCTAACTTTATATTCGCAGATATTGTTTCAAATTTTTCGTTTACCGATGCAAAAACAGATAATAATGAGGGATCAGAACCTAAACCTTGCTCCATACGTTCCTGAATATGATTATCGATTGAGCGCGTGCAATCGTAGCAATTTTTTTCGACATTTGAGTCTCTAATGTAATTTGCGCAACCATCGATCATACCTTGACTTACACGATCCATTTCTTGCCAAGTCATGTTTGTTAAACCAGTGACAGACTTTAAAGCTTGCGCAGACACTGGCTTAGCAAATTCATTAACAACATCTATCAAATCTTGGTCAGACAGACTTTCTAGAATAGACTTGGTATGATCTACAAATTTCTGTTTCCAAACTTTTTGCGTAGTTTTAGGCGATACTGTTGGAAAGATTGTACGACGCTCTGCCTTATGATCTTCGCCGTCTTTTCTCATCATATTTTGGCCCATCAGTTTAGTCATGAGTCCGTCAGGCTGAACTGATGAAAAAACTGATATATTTTTTTCACAAATAAATATGTCAGAATGTTTAGTGAGTAGAATAGCATCTAACTCAGGTACAAAAGATATTGGAGCGGAGTTTCTTAATTCAGCAAAAACAGGATAAGGGTTATTAGTAAAATCTGAGTAGTTAATATTGAAACTAATTGGAAGCATAGGCGTTAGCTGGCTTTATCACTCAAATTTCTCAGATAAAGTTTCAATTTTCACAGCTTCATTTAAAAACATTGATGGAGAACATGACGGATCCAAGTCAATAGTAGCTTTGACATTTTGACTTTCCAAATCAGCTTCTGTCCCCACTAAAGAAAATACACCTTTGCAAATCTGCCCATTAGTTCTGATCACATTCACTGCATTTCCTACAATCACTCCAATTTTTTGAGCATTTACAAGTTGCTCAACAAAGATAAAGGTTTCAACGCTCTTTTCCTGCGGCTTATAAATTTTTGCTGCTAATGAACCTTGTGATACACAATCCCCAATATTTGGTTCAAAATCTAACAAAATACCGTCATAGGGAGCACGAACGATCAACTCATCCAAATCTATTTGTCTTGCCTCAAGCTCTAATTCACCAATGTCTAAGGCTATTAAGGCTCTTGCTTTTAAAGAAAGCGAGCGTCTATGTGCTTCCTGTGCACGTTGAACAGAGAAAGTTGCCTCTAGTTTCCGTCTTTCCGCCGACTCTAAAGTAGTTTCGTTTACCAGACCTCGTTGAAATAAAACCTTAGTTCTCTCAAACTCACGCTCCACAAATTGGAATTCTTCTTGAACCCGCCCGATATCTGCTTCTGCTACTTCGATAGAAAACTCGCTATCTTGAACCGAAGCCTTTAAGTCTAACAACCTAGCTTTCGCTGTTTTTAGTGCCAAAACTGCATTTCTATCATCCAATTCGATCAAAACTTGATCACGATAAGCTTTGCCTGTTTCTAAGGATTGGCTTGAGACTTTAGCGACGCAGCCACCGGTTTGGTATGAAAGTCCAGTTTCATTACTCGCAAACACCGTGCCTGCTAAGCTAACAGCCTCAAAATTGTTTTCAGAAAGAGCCGCTGTCGATAGAACCGAAAAAATGAAAGCCAACCAGTAATTTTTGAGATTTTCCATAATCTGTAATTCCTCTAACAACTCAACCAAACGATATCATCTATCTATATCAAATTTTCAAAATAATGAGGATTAAATTTCAAGTTTATGCTTTACATCACTACTCAACTTCGTGTGAACCAGAGAAAGTATTGACCAAGATCACTCCTAAAATTATCAACACAAGCCCAACAATAACCTGCCAAGACAGCGATTGATCAAAAATAAATTTGCTTAATACTGCGATTAAAAAAACACCAAGACCTGCCCAAGAAGCATAAACAACTGCTATGGGAATTGTTTTAAGAGCAAAGGTTAAAAAATAAAATGAGCATACATAAGCAGCTACCAGGGCAACCGTTGGAACTATTCTAGTAAAATTTTGAGATACTGGCAAAAGCATAGTACCAAAAACTTCTAAAATAATAGCCAAGGAGAGAAAAATATAACTTTTCAAAAAATTCCTCCTTTACCAGATGTTACATAGAGTAATTTTTTTTTATTCAAAACTTAATAAATTCTTTTTGAGCTGATAATCTGTGTTTATCATAAGATAATTGAGTTTAAGAAAGTTTGTTTAATGGAAAATGTGGAAGAACTTAAAGCGCTTAAACAAGAAAATAGCAAACTCAAGTTAGAAGCTCGATTGAGGAAATCGCTCGCAAGTGAATTGGAACGCCAAAAAACTCTCGTGCAAGAGGCTAAAGTTGAAGCAGATGCTCAGCGAGACAAATTACAAAAAGCTTCAGAGCAATTATCTAAATATCTATCACCTCAAATCTGTGAAAAAATTTTTTCAGGTGCTGAATTTTCAGCTAAAAGCTCCAGGAAAAAGCTAACAATTTTTTTCTCTGACATTGTAGGTTTTACAACAATTTCTGAGCAAATGGAGGCAGAGGATCTCTCAAACTTTCTAAATTTTTATCTTACGAACATGTGCGATATTGCTCTCAAATATGGAGGAACAATCGATAAGTTTATTGGCGACTCTGTAATGGTTTTTTTTGGTGATCCTGAAACAAACGGCGCTAAAGAAGATGCGGCGGCATGTTGTGATATGGCTATGGAGATGCTCAGTTTTCTTGACAAAAATCAGCAACATGTTCAGGAAACGTATAACTTCCCGGAGAAGCTCGAAGTGCGCGTTGGGATCCATAATGGACTATGTAACGTTGGTAATTTTGGTAGTGCGCAACGCCTTGACTACACTGCTATTGGTAGGGCTGTTAACGTCGCATCTAGATTAGAACAAGCGGCGCCCAAAAACTCAATTTTAGTTTCATCGGCAGTTCATAATTTAATAAAAGATAAATTTGAAACTTCCTCCCAAATTGATGTGAAAGCAAAGGGAATTGATAAACCTATCGCAAGCTACGTTTTAACTAAAAAAACTGCAGCAGACAAAAAAATCAGAAAAGAAATTGATGGTTTAAAAGTGGAATATGATCCACAAAAAATTGATAGAGAGACATTACTGAAGTTTATCGACGAATTATAAATTTATTGCAGTTTTTAAGCTTCGCTCATCGCTTCTATTACAGCAGAAATTCTTTCCACAGTTCCATTATGATCAAAGCTTTCAACTAACGTGTCTGGATTACCAAAGCATTTATATTTATTATAAGCAAAAATTTCAACTTGAGGTGAGAACTCTAACTCATTCTTCAAAAATCCTGCAGGTATGTAAGTCAATCCATCAACTATTTCGGGACGAGTGGCTACCTTGGTTCCGCAGTGCGAACAAAAATCAAACTCTAATACTAGACCGCTACCACCAGCATACTTAAAACTAGATTTGTCACCTTCAACAGAAACTTCATCCGTTGGAAATACAAAAGCCATGTGTACCCCATTCCATAGTAAATCACAGTCAACACAGTGACACATAAAATGAAGAAGCGGCTTTTCAGGAAACTCCAGTGTCACTTTTCCGCAAAAACAAGCTTTTTTCATTTTTTTCTCCAGGGATATAGTTTCACTTTTTAATTTAGCCTACAATTAAGGGGATAAATTTCAAACAAAAAGTTTTAAAATGGAAGCTGAGGAATAACTGATAAAATGAAGGATAATAATAAGAAAAAAAAAGTGGCCTTAATAGGATGTGGTCTGATTGGACAGTCATGGGCTATCAGTTTCTTAAGTGCAGGTTTCGGTGTATCGTTATTCGATCCAACCGAAGGCGTAACTGAAACCGCAAAAGAAAAAATAACAGCTAAGCTGAGCGATCTGCAAAATCATGGATTAATTAGTAAAAGAAAGATTTCCGATTATTTAAGTCAAATTTATCTTGCCCGAAGTATCTCGAAAGCAGTAGAAGACTGTGTTTATGTCCAAGAAAGTGGCCCTGAAAATCTCGATATTAAAAAGGAACTTACTCAAAATATTGATAAAGCAACATCAGAAAACATACCTATCGCTAGTTCGACATCTGGTATTCCTACATCACTATACGCTAACGAAGTGGAAGGAAATTATAGGTGCATAGTTGCACATCCTATAAATCCTCCTCATTTAATACCGGCTGTGGAAATTGTCCCGGCTCCTTTCACAAGCCAATCTACGACAAAAACTGTTAAAGAAATTATTTCGTCAATAGGCAAAGAACCCTTAGAATTAAACAAAGAAATACCTGGTTTTGTGGTTAATCGCCTCCAAGGCGCTCTTTTAGCAGAAGCATTTAATCTCATAAAAGAGGGAATTTGTTCTGCACAGGAGATCGACAAAGCAATTTCGGAAGGTCTTGGACTTAGATGGTCGTTTATGGGCCCCTTTCAAACAATTCACTTAAATGCACCAGAGGGAATAGCGGGGTATGTCGACAGATATGAAAAAATGTATCAAGGAATGTTTGATAATCTTAATATAGAATGGTCATCAGTAATTAAACTTGGGTTGGAGCAAGAACTTTTAAAACTTTACGACCTGGGCGAACGTGAAAAATATGAGAAAGACCGAGATAATAAGCTTACAAAACTTATTTTACATAAAACAAAGACTTAACAGCAGAACATGTTCAATTTTATATTTCAAAGAATATTTTTTAAATAATTCAACAAAATAATAGGAATTTCCAAGTAACTTGGAACAGATATTGCAAATGATCCCTGAAATAGAAGGGATTTTATAAATGTTAGATAATGTTGATGCAGCTTTAGAAAGTGCAATAGCTTCACATGAGGCGGGTGATTTAATCGTCGCAGGTGAAAAATATCTGGAAATTTTGAAGGCAGACCCAAGCCATCCAGACGCAAATCATAACTTTGGGTTGCTTACTGTAAAATTAGGCGAGCCGGCCATGGGTGTTCAGTTTCTAAGAACAGCGATAGAAACTAATCCTACAATAGAACAATATTGGGTCAGCATCATTAATACCTTGTTAGAAATTAAAGATGTTGAAAATGCAAAAATAGCTTTGGATAAAGCTCTAGAAGTTGGGCACGATGGTGAGGTTTTTGAGAAGTTATCCTCTAATATTGAGTTACTGAGATCCTCAGCAACTGAAACCGAAACTGTCTAAATTAACTTTACCAAGTTTATAAAACCCAAAACTAAATGCTCTACAGATCTCAAAAGCTATGGTTTGGAACGCTTTCCAAATAGCTTAGCAGAGCTGTAGAGCCAAAACTGTTTATTTACTCGTTTTAGATCCAAGTCCTCAAACTCATCTAGCGAGTTCTTTTTAATTTCCTCAAGCGGTCTTGGCTGTCCCTTTTTAAATATTATACCTATGTCAAAGTCATCAAAGACTTTCACAGGTTTCATGCCATTATAAGCTCCCAATAACTCAAGGCTGTAACGACCAAAGCCTAATGTGTGAGCCATGTGTAAAGATCCAAATCCCTTAAGGCTTAATGAATTGGCCAAATTTGGGACCTCTATGTAAATCAAACCATCTTCTTTGAGCCAGCTGACAGCTTTCTCAAAAGCTTTTATTGGTTTAGTTAAATGTTCGAATACATGAAAAGAGGTAATAATATCCATTTTCTCTTCGCACTCGTAGTTTTCCCAAGCACAGTTTGCAACATCAAGTGCTTTTTGCTCTTTAGCATATGATGCATATAAATGCCCTGGCTCAAATCCTCGGGAAAATGCACCCTCATTTTGCGTAAGCTCTACAAATTCCCCGGAGCCACATCCAAAATCTAGTAAATGTGAATTTCTCAGCTTGTAAGGTTCCAGCTTTGCTAATCTAGACTTGGCTTCGGAGTGTCTCTTTCTGATATGCTTTGAAGTTGGGCCAGACCTAACCCTTTGATAGTCTTTTCGATAACTATTTGAATAGTAGTCTGCAAGTTCTTCGTCCGAAAGCATAAATTCATGGCGAACTAAAGCACATTCGCCACATTTTGCATGTGGTAAAATTTTAAATCTTCTATCATATTTACTTATTATTGTTCTTTTAGCACTTCCACAAATGGGGCAAGCAACTGGTTTTCCGTTTCGAGAGTATTTTGTAAATGGCAGATTTTTCATTTTTTTGTGGAATGCTTGCAAATTATTTTAAAAAGAAGACAGTTGGTTAGTTAGCTATCCAAAGAACGCATTGGCTTCAACCAAAAGTTAAAAAGCAAAATCAAATTATCGAGTTTTTAGTACTTTTTTTGATGGAAATATATTAAAAAAATAGCTATTGATGACGTTAATACTATTAGCCCTTTTTTATTAGCAGTTCATAAATGGATACCCGTAAAAAGAGAGCCTTGCTCGTAGAAAAACTAAGTCGTCTTCACTCTGGTATGGCGTCATTTAACAGATCAGATGAAAGCTATGATCAGTGCTTAAAACGACTTACTGTGTTTGCGGAAAACAGCGATGCTGAGAGTGCAAAAGTGCTTTACAGAATCTTATACGCGCTTCCCAATGTTAGCAAAGGCACTAAAAGAGAAACTTATTTTTCATTCATTGAGAATTTTAATTCCGAATTAATCGAACTTGGTTTTTCTGCTGATGAGCTGGACGAAGACTTGACACCCAATGAACAAGAAGTTGTTGATCTTTTTGTTGATGAAAATATTGGCAAGAATTTGAAACTAGTTGAATACCTTAATTCAACTCTTTTTACAGAAAGTCAGAAAACATCTTTGGGTAAATCTCGAATATTAATTGATCTAATTAAAAGATGTAAAACCTCTTATGATCCAGATACAGATCAATTAAGCGAGGATGACTTTGGAATATCCCATGAAGAGTTTGAGGATGCGTTAAAAAGTTTGGAAGAAAGTAAAAGAATTCTTCTTTATAGGGCTGCTAGGGGTCTAGATGAAGAATATATGGATAGAGGTCTACTATCTTTCATTCGAAGCAGCATAGTAAATACACAAGTCGATGAAGGAGAAATAGACTCCCGAGTTATGTCCGACGAGGAAAAAGTTATCGAAAAACTGGTGATTGGCGATAAACTTTTTCAACCTACTCCTAGCCAACAAACGTTCTCAAGACCCTCACGATCAGTCGAGACATCTTTTGAGGGAATTTTCTGGGCATTTGCCTTGCTTGCTTTTGCAGGTGCCATCATGTTTCTTATAAATAATACTAAGTAAAATTATATTTCAGTAACTTTATAGTTGGAATTAGAGATGCCAAAAATAATAAAACTTTTTCTGTTAATGTGTTTGCTTACTTCCCCATTGATAGCAGACGAATGTAATAAAATTTCTGATGCAAATTCTATTTATAAATCAATAATGCAATCAAATGCCTCCAACCTATCTGTTAAACGTCTGCAGCAAATTGTTGGTGTCACCGCAGATGGAATGTGGGGCCCTCGCAGTGACGCTGCTTACAATAATCTAATTTCAAAGTGCAACTCGTACAGCTATCCTGGCTCAACAATCAATGTTGAAGGAGCAAAAATAACTGACTTCTATAAGAACCAAACAGTTTTCGAACAAATTCCCTTTCAGAGCTGTAGCATTCAAAAGGTGCCTGTCTATGGAAAAATTCAGTCACAACCCGATGTGGGCGCGGTCGTAGGTGGAGCAGTTTTAGGAGGTATAATTGGCAAAGCCGTAACAAAAAAAGATAAGGGCGCAGCCGTTGGAGCATTGGTCGGTGGCGCTCTAGCGAATGAAAATCAAAAAACAAAAACAACGACGGGTATTATTGGATATGAAGATAGACAACGTTGCCAAACTAAATTTAAAAATTCACCTAAAGAAGAAGTAGTCTATTCTTATTCGACAATGACTTTTACTCTTGATGGGCAAGAACAAACAATAGAGTTTCAAAGGATGCAGTAAAATTCTGCAAGTTTTATAAAAAATTTTTATGAGAGGTTCTCATTTGCTAGGTGAAAAAATTGGTCGAATACAATCCCCAAAAATTATTAGAATAGGTGGCGGGGTCGCAAAAGAAATCGTAAATGTTTTAAAACAGCTTAGCCTCTCAAATCCCCTCATAGTAACTGATCAAAACCTACAAAAATTAGGGCATTTAGATCTAATTTTGAACATTCTTGACAAGAATAAAATTAGCTATGGTCTATTTAGTGATGTGGTCGAAGATCCCACGGACGCCTGTGTTGACGCAGGTTTGCAAGTTTTTAAAAGTGCTGAATATGATTGTATCATAGGCCTTGGGGGTGGTAGCCCAATGGATACGGCAAAAGCAATCAGTTTTATGAGTGTGAATGCGGGTCATGTCAGAGATTACAAAGCACCAGCCCAAATTGATGTATGCGGGCCGCCGGTAATCTTAATCCCTACTACTGGAGGGACTGGATCAGAGCTCACTAGATGGTGTGTTATAACTGATACCAAAAATACAGAGAAATATAATTTGTCAGGTTTGGCTTGCGTTGCAACTGCAGCCCTTATCGATTGGACCTTTACGACGACCAAACCCTGGAGGATTACTGCAGATACTGCCGTGGATAGTCTCACTCACGCTATAGAAGCCTATGTGAGCATCAAAGCATTTGATTACACAGACGCGTTTGCGCTCGCAGCCATGCCAGCAATAGTAGAAAATGTTAGACTTGCATGCAAAGAACCTGAAAATCCAACAGCCAGAAAGAACTTGATGCTAGCAGCCTCTCAGGCGGGAATGGCCTTCTCCAACTCCTCTGTTGCTTTAGTCCACGGTATGAGTAGGCCAATTGGAGCTCATTTTCATGTTGCACACGGACTGTCCAACGCGATGCTGCTGCCAAAGGTTACTGAGTTTTCAATTTCAGGAAATCAGGAAAGATATGCAACCTGTGCTCGTGCAATGAAATGGGCCAAAGACAAAGATAGCCATGAAGTTGCATGTTCAAAACTGGTTGAAAACCTATATCTCCTAAACGATGACTTAAAAGTCCCCTCACCTAAAAGTTTAGGTCATTCAGCTGATAAAGATATGTTCAGACTAATGGCATCTCAGGCACTTGCTTCTGGTTCACCTCAAAATAACCCTCGAGTACCAACCAAAAATCAAATCATTCAAATATATGAAGAAGTTTGGGGCTAACAGCTTAGCTCAATCAAATTCTAGAACTTCGCCATGAAATGCAATGATATCAAGCATATGCTGTTTATTTTCTTCAAAAAAAACTTCAACCACTTCTTTGGCATTATCTGCGACTTGACTTGAAGAATAGACCGCCATCAATAAACTTGAGGTTGGTCCAGTTTTTACCATTGTTCTGTTTATCGCTTTGGGCATGTGCTTGGGCATCCAATCTTTCCAATTAGACAAAAACTGCTCCATATCTTGCTT
>LUMQ01000609.1_pt2 | contig 10738 bp, 12 predicted proteins | sample 729621 | NCBI WGS metagenome assembly LUMQ01 (sample SAMN03860259, study PRJNA289734) | marine metagenome | biome: seawater column; feature: ocean; material: water; isolation source: Red Sea water column Station 12 - depth 25m | place: Saudi Arabia: Red Sea | collected 2011-10-15 | depth 25 m | reverse complement strand
CCTAAAAAGGCAAAAGAAGCCCAGATTAATGCTAAAAAACTTGGTAGCGCAATTAAAGCAATTGGAGCAATCCAACCATGCACCCAGGGTTCAATCAAAAAGGGCTCCACGATCCAAATCAAAGAAACGATAAAATACCCAAACCCAAAAAAAAATGTTGATTCAAAAATATTTTTAGGAAGTGCTTTTACTAGAATAAGCCAAAACCAGGCAGTCAATGAACCAATGCTTAAATACCATAAGGCCCATGGGGCATTACCTAGTGCTAACAAAGTACCTAGAACTAAGGAAATAATATTTGATTTATTCGGCAGCTTTAATAGCATCTGGCAATCTTAAACGTAGTTTTTTTACTCGACGGGCATCCGCCTCTACTATTTCGAACTCCATGCCATGAGGGTGTGGTACAATTTCTCCCCTAACAGGAACCCTTCCAGCTAACATAAAAACTAAACCTCCAAACGTGTCGATCTCTTCAGCATCAATAGAGGCTTCATTTGTTAGGTCTAAGCCAGTTTCTTCATTAAACTCTCGCAATGATGTTTTTGCCGTAGCTAAATACTGCCCAGGTTTTTCTAAAAGCCAATCTTTTTGGTTGGTTTCGTCATGTTCGTCTTCAATATCTCCAACCACTTGTTCAATTAAATCTTCAATTGTCACAAGACCATCAACACCCCCATATTCGTCAATTACTAACGCCATATGGATCCTTTCTGCTTGCATTTTTGCGAGCAAAACTCCTACAGACATTGAAGGTGGAACGAAAAGTAAGGTTCTTAAAATTTTCTTCACAATAAAGGCGCTGTCACCACCATTAGAATTTGATTTTAAAATAAAGTCTTTGAAATGGACAAATCCAATTGGGCTATCTAGCGTTCCTTCATATACAGGTAAACGAGTTAATGCCGTATTTTTAAAGGTATCAAAAAGATCTTCCTTTGATATTGTGTCATTTACTGCAACAATATCTGCCTTTGGTATAGACACGTCTTGTACGCTAACGCGTAGAAGGTTTCCTACTTCACTATTGGTATCGGCTTTTAAATTTTCTAAATTTTGCGTTTTATCAGGTTCGTGCTGTAAATCGTCAGAAGATAGCCACCCTGCAATGCGTGCAAAAAAGCTCTGTGATCAAGTGGTATACGTGATGCTCAAACTTAACCTGTGACTCGGCTGCTTCCTTTTTACAAATCTCAAATGCAATCGCTATATTGCCTAGTTCACGAGGGTTGTAAGCTTCAGTAGGCGTTAAAGTACTTTTCACGTCATAATTTTCTAAACTTGCAGGAAAAGACAATACATTGGTTGGGCAATTCTTACCTCTGAATTTATTATTTAATTGCTTTATGTGCTTATTATCACAGGCAAGAACACAGCAAGCAAAACTTTTATGGTTTAGGTTTAGTAAAAAAAGCGTTTCTAAAAACGCTTTATTTGCTATCTGCCTTAAGTCTACAGTTTCCCACCGAGCATCTTCAATAACGACATCGACAGCCATTCCTCTATTTGTCCAAGTTAACGCTATTTAATTTTTTTTTGCTGTCATTGTCATAGGCTTCGATTATCGACGCTACTAATGGATGCCGTACGACATCACGTGCCGAGAAATAGTTAAAGCTAATATTTGGTAAAGTGCTGAGTAACCTTTCAGCCTCAACGAGGCCAGACGTCACCCCTTTAGGTAAATCAATTTGTGATCTATCCCCAGTTATCGCCATCCTGCTACCTTCTCCAAGTCTTGTTAAAAACATTTTCATTTGCATAGAGCTGGCATTTTGGGCTTCATCTAAAACTACAAAGGCATGTGAAAGGGTGCGACCCCGCATAAATGCTAGCGGTGCAATCTCAATCCGCTTTTCTTCGATTAATTTTGAAAGTTGTTTGCCTGGTAAAAAGTCGTTTAAAGCATCATATAATGGCTGCATATAAGGATCGACTTTATCCTTCATATCACCAGGTAAATACCCCAACTTTTCTCCGGCTTCCACTGCTGGGCGACTAAGGACTATTCGATCAACTTCGCCATTAATGAATTTTGATACGGCAACAGCCACAGCAAGATAGGTTTTTCCTGTACCGGCTGGACCAATGCCAAACACTAACTCATTATTAAAAAGTGATGATGCAAAGGATTTCTGTGCATTTGTTCTTGGCTCAATTGTTTTTTTTCTAGTTTTTATTTCCAAATTGGATTTTTTAAACATTTCAATTTGTTCAGTTGCATGAGAACTATAGTCCATTTCTTTAAGGTCTATAAATTGACGAAGTTCTCGATCAAGATCACCTGTATCAAGGGATTTTCCAGCTTCAAGCCGTGTGTATAGTGCTTCTAAAGTCGCTTTCCCATGGGCTCTTGATATTTCATCACCAAACAAATTCAGTTCGTTGCCTCGTCTGACAATCTGCACTGATAGTTTTTGCTCTATTTCAGCCAAGTTTTTGTCAAATTCTCCACAAAGATCTATCAAAAGCTTATTATCGGAAAATTTTAGATTTGTTTGATCCTGTTCTTCTTTATTTTTTATTTTGTCAGCTGTAGTGGGGATCACTAACAGTTCCTTTCCTGTCATTTAACCTAAGGGTGCCAAGCGCGTTAAAAAAAATCAACATAAATAATGTAGCATTAGTTAGACAGAGATCCACTTAAAGAGTTAGCGTTACTTTTCATTATCTTTACTTGCTTTAGTTCACCCACAGAAATGGTTGGATCAGTTACATTCACCGCGTGCAAATATTCCGATTTTCCGACAAGTTGATTATCAAAACGGCCTTTCCTCTCAAATAAAACCTGGACCACTCTACCAACCATTTTATCTTGAATGCTTTTTTGCTGTTGCTTGATTAAGTCTTGAAGTTGATGCAGTCTGGCAGTTTTAACTTCCTCAGGCACCTGATCGCGCTCAGCAGCAGGCGTGCCTGGACGCGTCGAGTATTTAAATGAAAAGGCCTGCCCATATTCAATTTCCTTTATTAACGACATGGTATCATTGAAATCATTTTCTGTTTCTTCTGGAAATCCTACAATGAAATCTCCAGAAATAAGAATATCAGGACGCGCATCACGAATTTTTGAAATCAATGAAACATAACTTTCTGCGTCATGGGATCTATTCATTCGTTTTAAAATCTTGTTTGAACCTGATTGAACAGGCAAGTGGAGATATGGCATAAGTTTCTTACACTGGCCATGAGCTTCAATTAGATCAGGTGTCATATCGTTTGGGTGACTTGTGGTAAATCGAATTCGATCCAATCCGTCGATTTTTTCTAATTCCCAAATTAACTTAGCCAAACTCCATTCGTTTCCATCTGGACCATCGCCGTGATAAGCGTTCACATTTTGTCCAAGCAATGTTATTTCCTTCACTCCCGATTGAACTAACTGTTTGGCTTCATCGATAATCCTAATGACTGGCCTGGAGTTTTCTGCACCACGTGTATACGGCACCACACAGAAGGCGCAAAATTTATCGCAACCCTCTTGAACAGTTAAAAAAGCTGAAGGCCCTCTTTGTACCGACCTTTTTCCCTTTAAAACTGAAAATTTATCCTCTTCTGGAAAAGCTATATCAACTTGTTTTTTGCCATCTACGGCATTGGCCGCTAAATCTGCGATATTATGGTAACTTTGAGGGCCAACGATCAAATCAACCAGAGGTTGGCGTTTAATAATCTCGTCTCCCTCAGCTTGTGCGACGCAGCCTGTCACACCAATTTTTAGAGATGGTTTGACCGTCTTTAAATCCTTAAATCTTCCCAACTCAGAATAAACTTTTTCGGCAGCTTTTTCCCTAATGTGACACGTGTTTAAGAGTATCATATCTGCCTCGCTAGGATTGAGAGTTTCTTCGTAACCATCTTCTCCAAGAGCCTCAGACATACGCTCACTGTCATAAACATTCATTTGGCATCCATATGTTTTTATGTACAGCTTTTTGGGTTTGTTCATGGTTATACATCTCACTTCCTAGGGTAGTAGGCGCTATATCAAGTTTATAAAAAATCGCAATGGAAAGATATAGTGAAGGTTTTGGATTTATTTTAACGTTTGGTCTATTGACTTTGCTTTCGTTGAATTTAGTACCAACGTTATCTGGTGAAAAACTTGGGTGTGAAGCAACAATGGAAAAGTTTGGGAAAAGTCAGTCAGTCTTAAGAACAGAAGATAACCGTTTTTTGAATGGCACAGGCAAATACATAGACGATCAAACTCCATCTAGTTCACTTTTTGCCTATTTTTTTAGATCTCAAGTTGCGCACGCTAAAATCAAGGAATTAAATGTAGAAGATGCTAAGAAAGCCAATGGTATATGTGCGATTTTTACTTCTAACGATTTAGAGAGTCGTGGCGTTAAAAATGACCTGGTAGGTGTCACGGTCAAGAACCGAGATGGAACCGATGGCGCCTGTCCCAAAAGGCCTTTGTTGGCAGAGGATAGGGTCCGCTTTGTGGGAGAGCCTGTAGCGTTGATAATTGCTGACACAATACAGGATGCAAAAGATGCTTCCGAGTTGATAGAGGTGGATTATGAAGACCTACCTGTATCAACAAATCTTGAGGCCGGCGAAAACTCGATACACCAAGAGGCTCCAGGCAACGTAGCCTTTGAATGGCAAATTGGAGATGAAAAAAGAACAAACGCTATTTTTGAAAAAGCGAACAAAGTTGTTTCAATGCAAGTCTCAAATAATAGAATTATTGCTAATTCAATGGAGCCTAGGGGTTGTTATGCTGAATGGAATAAAGATCGGTTACATCTTTCTGTGAGTGGTCAAGGCGTTTGGGTGCATAAGAAATTTGTATCAGAGATTCTTGGTTTGCAGAGTCAGCAAATTAGGGTCACCAACCCTGATGTTGGCGGTGGTTTTGGAATGAAGGCTATGGGGTATCCGGAGGAGTTTTTGGTATCTTTTGCAGCTATCCAGTTAAAACGACCTGTTCGCTGGATGTCTGAGCGCACCGAGGCTATGTTAAGTGATAATGCGGGCCGAGATTTGAAGCATTTTGCAGAGTTAGCTTTTGATATAAAAAATAAGATTATCGGTTATCGGGTTAATACATTTTGTAATTTGGGCGCCTATAATTCTAGGTTTGGACAGAATATTCAAACAGGATTATTTTCAAAAGTTTTAATGGGTGTGTATGATGTTCAAAATACCTTCCTAAAAGTTTCAGGTATTTACACAAATACTACTCAGGTTGATGCTTACAGAGGAGCTGGGCGTCCAGAAGCAATTTATTTACTAGAACGAATGATTGATCGCTCTGCTAGAGAATTAGGTGTTGATCCACTTGAATTGCGACGTATAAATTTTATTAAAACAAACAAGTTTCCTTATAGATCATCTACTGGCGAGATTATTGACGTCGGTGATTTTGACCGAGTTCTAAACGCTGCAGAGAAGTTTGCTGATATCAAAGGATTTGCGACACGTAAAAAAGAGAGCCAGTCAAAAGGATTATTAAGAGGTCTAGGTCTTTGTTACTATATCGAAAGCATTTTAGGCGATCCCAGTGAGGAAGCAAAAGTAGTTTTCCAAGAAAATGGTGAAGTAAAGATTTTTGTTGGTACGCAGTCTAATGGACAGGGGCATGAGACTGTTTTTGCCCAATTTCTCTCAGATCAAACTGGGATTCCCAGTGATAAAATTACTGTTGTTCAAGGAGACAGTGACCTTATCGAAAATGGGGGCGGCACAGGTGGATCTCGGTCTGTGACCGTGCAAAACAACGCTACTCTGGCTACAGTAGACAAGATCATTAAATCTTTTTCTCAATATTTGTCAGAAAAGCTTGCAGTTGATCCTTCAAATATTGAATTTGATGATATTTCTTTTCGAATTAAGGGGTCAAATTTTAGTCCCGACATGCTTGAAGTAGCTTCAATGGCACGAAGCGATCAAAGATTAGATCTTATAACGCATTCGGCAAAAGCAACCTTGGAAGCCAGATCTTTTCCTAACGGAGCTCATTTTTCCGAGGTTGAAATTGATCCAGAGACTGGTGTGGTTAAAGTGGTTAGCTACACTGTTGTTGATGACTTTGGTAATCTCATTAATCCCATGCTTGCTGAAGGTCAGGTTCACGGTGGTGTTGGTCAAGGAATTGGTCAAGCAGTATATGAACGTGTTGTCTATGATGAAGATGGCCAACTACTCACCGCAACATTTATGGATTACGCCATGCCTCGTGCCAAGGATTTACCATTTTACAAATTTGATACAGAGTGCGTTCCTTCCACTGCTAATATTATGGGAATGAAGGGATGTGGTGAGGCAGGTACTGTTGGTGCGCTGGCCGCTGTTGCGAATGCTGTACAAGACGCATTATGGGAACATGGTATCAAGCAGGTTGATATGCCTTTTACCAGTGAAACCATTTGGTCTATGATCCAATCGCGCAAGATAGCAGCCGAATAAAAGTGATTTTCAGGGAAACATTATGGCATTACTTACAGATACGTTTTTAAGGAATATTTTAACAACCACAAAAACTATTGCCATGGTCGGCTTGAGCATGAATGAGACAAGGCCCAGTTATTTTGTTGGGAGATATCTTCATATGCGAGGCTACAAGATTATACCGGTCAATGCTGGTCATGGAGGGAAACATTTCTTTGGCCAAGTGGTTGTGTCGAGCATCGAAGAAATCGATGAACCCGTAGATATGATTGACATTTTTAGAAAACCAGAAGCGGTTCCGCAAATTGTGGATGATTGTTTGGCAAAATTAACAGGTCTAAAAACTATCTGGATGCAAATTGGAATCACACATGAAAGTGCTGCTCTTAAGGCAAGACAAGCAGGCTTGAATGTGATTGAAAATCGATGTCCAAAAATAGAGCATCAAAGATTATTTGGTGAACTTAGGAAAGCGGGTTTTGCAACAAATATAATATCATCGCGTTTATGATCGCTCTTTTTTTTCGCTCAGACCTGATTTATTTGTTCTGTTTTCCAATTCGTTCAGCACATCAGCAAATTTAATGTTTCTAGATTTCAGCATAACTAAATAATGGAAAAGAACGTCAGCTGCTTCTGAAATCAGTTCCTTGTTATTTCCTTTTACGGCCTCGATAATTGCTTCTACAGCCTCTTCTCCAAACTTTTCAGCACATTTTTCTGGACCTTGTGATAAGAGTTTTGCTGTCCAGCTTTCTGATGGATCAGCAGTAGCACGAGCATCAATAATCTTAATTAAATTTTCTAAATTCATCTTTCTAACCTGACCGGAATCCCAGCTTTGTCCATATGTTTCTTGGCTTGCTCAATAGTATATTCACCAAAATGAAATATAGAAGCGGCAAGAACCGCAGATGCCCCACCTTTTATAACCCCTTCAACAAGATGGTCTAAAGTGCCGACTCCACCGGAAGCGATTACTGGGATTTTCACAGAATCAGAAATGGCCCGGGTCATTTCTAAATTAAAGCCTGATTTTGTTCCATCTTTATCCATTGAGGTCAATAATATTTCCCCTGCACCTTTCTTTTCAATAAGTTGAGCGAACTCAACGGCATCTATGCCAGTTGGTTCTCTTCCTCCGTGAGTGAACAGCTCCCACTTCCCTGATGAAACGGCCTTTGCATCAATTGCGCAAACTATACACTGTGAGCCAAATCTAGCAGCGGACTCGGAAATAACATCTGGGTTATTAACTGCAGCGGAATTAAAACTCACTTTATCAGCACCTGCTAATAAAAGATTACGAACATCTTCGGAGGATCTGACCCCTCCACCAACTGTTAGCGGAATAAAACATTTTTCAGCTGTTTTTTGAACCATAGAGTAAGTTGTTTCACGGTTCTGATACGTTGCATTAATATCAAGAAAACAGAGTTCATCTGCTCCTTCTTTATCATATCGCCCGGCTGCTTCCACCGGATCACCGGCATCTCTAAGCCCAACAAAATTAATTCCTTTTACAACCCGTCCATTTGCCACATCAAGACATGGAATAATTCTGCATTTAAGCATTGAGAACATCCAATGCTTGCTCAATACTGAATTTATGATCGTACAGAGCTCTTCCTGAAATAACGCCATTGAGTTGTGCGCCGCAGTCCCGAAGGGCTTCCAAGTCTTGCAGAGAGCTTACTCCACCCGATGCAATTACTGGAATAGAAACAGCATTAGCCATTTCTGCTGTGGCACTTAAATTTGGTCCCATCATAGCGCCATCTCTATCAATATCCGTGTAAATGACTGCTGAAACCCCTTCGTTTTCAAACTTCTTAGCCAGCTCGGTGGCTGCTATATCAGTATTATTTGCCCAACCATCTGTTGCAACACGTCCATTACGAGCATCTATTCCAACTGCTATCCTACCTGGATATTTGCTTGCTGCGATTTTCACTAAAGAGGGGTTTTCTACAGCCACTGTTCCTAAAATAACTCGTTCAAGTCCTTTTGAAAGCCACATTTCTATTGTTTCAAGATTTCTAATACCTCCACCTAATTGAATAGGAATATTGCAGTTTTGTAAAATTTCTTCCACCGCTTCTGCATTAATTGGTTTCCCAGAAAAGGCGCCATTTAGATCGACTAAATGCAACCATTGACAGTTTTGGCCAACAAAGCTCAAGGCTTGATCTACAGGACTATCATTGAATACTGTTGATTTATTCATATCCCCACGAAGCAGTCGAACTGCTTTTCCATCTTTTAAATCAATTGCTGGATACAAAATCATAAAAATTCCTCAATAATCAGGCTTATGTTGTGCAGCCTTATAGCTAATTTATAACGTGACACAACAAAAGGCTTGAAACTAGGCAAGAAGATGTTCAACATCTGGGGTGTTAGGGAGGAAAATTAATGAAAATATTTTTATCGGTCACTCTGGCAGGATTACTTTTAGCTTTTACAGCATCTGCTGATCCTGTTTTTGGTGTATGGAAAACTCAGCCAGGAAACGAAGGAAATTACGCTTATGTGGAAATCAAAGAGTGTGATGGAAAGATTTGTGGAGAAATGCTCAAAGCTTTTGACTCTTCTGATAAAGAAATTGACTCCAAAAATATTGGTCGGAATATTATTCTTGGGATGTCACCTAAAAAAGATGGTAAATACGGTGGAGGTAAGATCTGGGCTCCTGACGAAGATAAAACTTATAGATCAAAGATGAAACTCGTTAACGAAAATGATCTGAAAGTTTCTGGTTGCATTGCGATAATTTGCCGTAAGCAAGATTGGACTCGCGTAAAGTAGTTATAAATTCTAAAAAAATTTATGATTTACTCACGGGCTCCAAGATAAAAAGTTTTCTATCATTTTTAAGCCTACGCTCGCACTTTTTTCTGGATGAAACTGAAAGCCCAATAAATTTTCGGTTCCAACAACCGCTGTTATATCGGTTCCATAGTCTGTGTAAGCCAGGCGTTGATCGCGATTGCCTACGACCATATGAAATGAATGTACAAAATATACATGATCACCAGTAAATATTCCCCTTAAGACGGGGTGCTCACCCTCTATGTTCAGAGTATTCCAACCCATGTGTGGTATCTTTAAATTTTTGTCTGTAGGGTTTATTTTACATACTTCACCGTCTATCCAGCCCAAACCGTCTGTTTCTTCGTACTCATAACCTTTAATTGCCATCAATTGCATGCCGACGCATATCCCTAAAAAAGGTCGCCCTTTTTCCACTGCTGCATATACCATTGCATCATAGGCCTCTGAGGATAAAAGCTCAGTCTTGCATGAAGGGAAAGCACCGTCTCCTGGAAGCACCAAACGATCAGAATGAAGGTTTCCACTACTATAATCAACAATAGCGGTAAGCATTTTTCAAAGAGCACCTTTAGTGGTGGGCAGGGCCGTTGCATTTCGAGTGTCTTTTTCAATGGCAAATCTCAGAGATTTTGCAAAGGCCTTAAAAGCAGCTTCTGCAATGTGATGGCTATTATACCCATGTAATTTCTCTATGTGCAACGTAATCCCTGCATGCGTGGAAATAGCTTGAAAAAACTCTCGCACGAGTTCGGTATCAAAACTGCCTATCTTATCGGTTGGCATATCAACATCAAAATATAAAAAGGGACGGGCAGATAAATCTAATGCGGTTCGGATAAGGGTGTCATCCATCGGCAATAGGCACCAACCGTATCTATTAATCCCTTCTTTGTTACCGATGGCCTCAGTCAAAGCTTGACCTAGGGCTATTCCAGTATCCTCAACTGTATGATGATCATCAATATGAGTATCACCGTTGGCTTTGATTTCTAAATCAATTAAAGAGTGGCGCGCGAGTTGCTCAAGCATATGGTCAAAAAAACCAATACCAGTTTGCACCTTGTACTTACCTGTTCCATCTAATTTTAACGAAACTGAAATATCAGTTTCTGTCGTTTTTCTTTTAATTGTTCCACTTCGCATGCCAAGCTCATTTTTTACGGCGTTTTTTAACTTTGTTCTGCGGCTATACTGAACAGATTTCAAAAGGCCAAGTCAAAACAATTATTAAAAATAATTTTTATTAAATTGCTACTTTAATAATCGCAGATGGATACTTCAGCTTTCTGTCAGCAACACTCAGTGAGTTGATGACAGAAATATGTTTATGCGAAAATATAATGAAGTATCAATTTCAAAGTAACTCAATTTGAGCCTTTGAAATTAAATTTTTAGATACTATAAGCTTGTGCGTGTTCTCTTTTGATTGGACAATTACCTATGGCTAATTCTTTTGTGCAAGCTGCAAAAAAAGTTTTGCAAACTGAGGCTGATGCTCTTG